>OLGY01000289.1_pt1 | contig 39955 bp, 29 predicted proteins | sample 1605951 | NCBI WGS metagenome assembly OLGY01 (sample SAMN03283280) | human gut metagenome | biome: human-associated habitat; material: feces | host: Homo sapiens | place: Peru | collected 2012
CTGTAGGCAGATACTTGATTTCGTGTATCTGCTCCTCTTCGCTGAGTGGCAGGAGTGCGTTCAGAAGGCTAATCAGTCTTTTAGGATGATTGCCGAATATCTTCTTGAACGTGAGGTCTGCCTTAGGGTCTAAGTACTTCATAACTTTTCTATTTTAAAATGATACGGTTCTGTTTTCAAATGCCACCGCAAATTTACGCTTTTATTTTGAAACCAGCAAGAAAAATCGGGAAAAAGCATGGCGGTTTGGGAAAATAATCGTAAATTTGCAATTGAAAAACAAAGATTAGGAATTATGATAGAGACTAACGATAGAATATTGCCAGCACTTACTTCAGAAGCTGAGCAATAACGGCGGTGTGGATGCTGCCACGGAGCAGATAAAAGCCAAGCAGTATGCCGAGCCATTCAAGGCTGACAAGAGAAAAGTAACCGCCCTTGCCATAGAATTGGATGATAAGGGAAAGGGATTGGTAGATTGGAAGGAAGTATAAAAGAAGGTTGCCCTGTCATTTCATATAAAGTGCCAGTTCATAACTTTTACATATCAAAAATCAAGCAAAATAGCTTGATTACACAAAATCAAGGTAATATCTTTGATTTAATGAAAGAAAAATATTATCTTTGCACCAGCATTAATCAAATTATTCAAGATTATGATAAAAGGTGTTATTACAGGAGTTCTGGTAAACTCCACAAATGGATGATAAGGAAAAAGGATTGGTAGATTGGAAAGAAGTATAAGGAAGCATAAGGAAGAAAGCGGAAAAAGCCCCCGAAGCGTAATAGCTCCGGGGGCTTTTTCTGTTTTCTTCGTTTTCAACAGGCGATTCGGCGAAATTTCCTATTGAAATCTGAGAACTTTATGATATATAGACGGTATCATCAATGTCTTCCATACCTAGGAGATCGAAATACATAAGGCGTGTATTTAGTGGCAATCTGCCAACACCTATTTCCATGTATTTAGCTTCGAAACGTTCATCTTCAACAAGATATTTAAAACCGTTCTTTTGATAATAGTGAATGGTAGAATCACTATTATAGGCATCAACAATAATGAAACGGCATCCGGTTTTGTTATTATATCTGAACCAGTTTTTTATCAAGTCCATAACAGCAGTTCCGATTCCTTTGCCTGCAAACTTTTTGTTGGTAGCAAGTCTGCCTATCAGAACAGCTGGGAACCTGCGAAGTCTTTTCCCTTGAAGATCTGTAAAGTCAAGAAATGATTTTTTTGATTCATCATTTAGTTTATTGGTGATCCTAATGCTATCATTGGATAGGGTAAATGCAGCCACAACAATATTAGGATTGTCACGAAGACACAATAAATATGTTTTTCCAAGTAAACGCTTGGAATAAATAACGGAATCATTGGCAAAGAATTCGTCTAAGTCTTGATTATCACAACAAAAAGGCTCACATGAAGCAAGCTTTTGAGGTGTTACGACAGTAAGAACACACATCTCTAATAATTCTTCATATGTCATAGCAAGTTCATTTCGCGCAAGAATTTTCTTGTGAGTTCAACTTTTTTCTTGTCAACTTTAATACTTCCAGGATGGGCTTCTGTCCATTCTGCATTTTCTAAAAATTTTTCAGCTTCTTCACCTTGAAGAGTTGGAATGATTCTTATTGCTGTTGCCATAACTTTTCTTTTTTTGGATATTTTTGCAAAGATAAGATTTATATCTTTAACTTCCAAGTTTTTAGGCAACTTTTTTGTTTTTTTCATTTTTAAATTGTTATAGTCATGCGTGATAAGGAATCGGTCACGCAGATTTTTATCCTATACGGTTATGAAAAAGCCCCCGAAGCGTAATAGCTCCGGGGGCTTTCCGTATTTATCATCAGGCATTGTATCTACTGAATCTGCAGTATCTGGTCTTCCGTCAAACCAGTTATTTCCTGGATTGTCGCCTCATCCATACCTTTTGCTAGCATATTCTTAGCAATCTCAATACTTCTTTGGCTTTTGCCTACTTCTTCGCCTTTTGCCATGCCTTCTTCCATTCCTTTCTGGTACCTGTCATCCAGGAGGGTTCTTTCAACACTTACCGAATCCCAGAATTTGTCGTAGGCTCTAAGTTCGGCATCTGTAAAGCCGGAGTTTTTCAACTCTTCTGTTGTCGGCAGATATTGTTGCTGTTGTATCAGTTCATCTTCATTGAGTGACTGAAGGGTATTCAGAAGGTTTTTCAATCGATCGGGATGATTGCCGAATATCTTCTTGAACGTGAGGTCTGCCTTAGAGTCTAAGTACTTCATAACCTTTCTGTTTTTAAATGATACCGCAAAGTTACGATTTTATTTTCATATCAGCAAGAGATTTCTGATAAAAATTAAGAAAAAGCCCCCAGGCATCAAATGTGATGCCTGGGGGTACGATAGAGAATCAGGGGCTAGTCTGCCCAAATTCCCTTATTTGTTGGATTATCCCAGAAATCCTTCACTTTTTCATCGCTGTAATCCTCATCTGCCGCTTTCTGGATAACAGAGCCGGCGAGGATGGCTGTGGTTTCCATTTCCATGATGCTAACCACTGGCTTGATATATCTTTTCTTTTTCATATCTATTTTTATTACTATTTTTTATTACTTGATGATAACCTTCATGGTCTTGCCGCCACGCTTCACGATGTTCACACCCTTCTGCAAATTCTGTAGGCGACGGCCCTGGAGGTCGTAGTATTCTGCCTTGCTATCTGCTGTAGTCTCCAACTGCTCGATGGCTGTGGTGCTGCCGCCGACGCTGATGCTGAACATTCTGGCACCTGCTGCAGGAGCAGATGAGTTATCTACCATGTAAGCACGGAAAGGCTTGCTGCCCACAGACTCTGTTGTTGTTTTATCCAACAGCTTGGCTGGGTTCATCAGCTTGGAGCCCTTCACGATGTAGCAGTTGTTATCAGTATCCTTGCTGAACTCCTTCTGGGTATAGAGACCCTGAAGCTGATAGTTGCCATTAGCGGTTTCTGCAGTCTGAACATCTTTTGCAATCTCCTTGTCGGCTACAGTGAAGTTGAGCTTTGTTGCTCCATCCTTCATCTTGATGATAACAGGAGTACCAGCCTCGATGCTTCCCTCAATCTCTTCGAGTTCTACGGTTTCTGTAACATCATCAGCCGAAAGGAGCTTGAAGGCACGGAAGTTCTGATTTTCGAGCGACACCTCGAAAGGCAGGCAGAGCGTAGCCCAATTGGTGCCTTCCTTCATTGTGCGGCTATAAGATGCAGCCTTGGCTGCGAATGGCTCGTAAGCCACGAAATCCTTATCGTCGTCAAGAACGAGATTATCCGTAGCAAGAGGTTCTCCCGTTGCTCCTATCTTCTCATCGCCATTCTTGCCTACCAGCTTGGTGAAGTAGCCAGTCTTGTAGTTGGCGTAGGTGTGGTCAGTCTTGTCTGAGTTATTCTTATAATCTATAAAACCTTTGAGTTTTATACAATTAAAGAACATATTAGAACCTGTTTCTACGTTGGTCGTTACAAACTTATCGCTGGCGTAGATGGTTGTGAGAGCAGGGCAGCCAGAGAACATTCCTTGCATATTAGTCACATTCGCAGTATTGAAATTTGTGACGTTGAGCGAGGCGAGATTTTGGCAGTTGTAAAACATATTACTCATACTCTTCACATTAGCAGTATTGAACTTGGCGACGTCGAGCAATTTGAGACTTATGCATTCATCGAACATTCCGGACATATCCGTCACTTTCTCGGTATTGAAACCTGAGACATCTAGCGAAGAGAGATCTCGGCATTTACAGAACATATCTGCCATATCCGTAACCTCCTTGGTATTCAGATTCTTTATGCCTTCTACTTGATTTAGGTTTCCGCACAAATAGAACCACTTATAACAACTCGTTGGTCTTGCATTAGCAAATGAAGTATCGAACACAACCTTGGTAATGCCGAATATGTGTTTTTTCACCCATTCAGGTAAATTTTTACCACTATTGAGTTCATACTCATTTTCTTCCAAAGTTTCCTTGGATGTGAGAAAGAAGGTCAGCGTGCCATCAGCATATTTTACCCTAGGGATTCCACCACTAAAATATCCACCTTCTATTTTGGCATAGGTCTTGTCGGTAGCCTTGTCGTTTTTCCATACTTCTTCGCCTTTGAGTTTTTCACAATTGTCGAACATACCGCTACTATTAGATACCTGGATTGTTACAAACTTACTGCTGGCGTAGATGGTGGTGAGAGATGAGCAGTTTGAAAACATGTATCCCATACTCGTCACCTTCGCTGTATTGAAGTTAGTGAGATAGAGAGAGGTGAGAGCAAGACACTTTCTGAACATACTGTACATATTCGTCACCTTCGCTGTATTGAAATGAGTAACATCTAGCGAGGTGAGAGATGAGCATTTATAGAACATGTAACTCATATCCGTTACATTCGCTGTATTGAAATGGGTAACATCTAGCGAGGTGAGAGATGAGCATTTATAGAACATGCGGTACATATCTGTCACCTTCTCTGTATTCAGATATTCCAGACCTTTAATTGTTTCCAGATTTGTGAGACTTTTAAAGAAATTTCTCAACGATGTAGGAGTGTATGTACTAAAGCTCTTATCGAAAACGATATGCTTGATAGTGCCATTCCCTAAATTATTAATGATAGTAGCCACCGTCATCTTATCTTCCACCCAAGCACTATTTTTAGGACGGCTTTCACCCTCATATTTCTCGAAAGTCAAGGTTTGGGTAGAGGATTCATACGCTGCTATATACTTAGAACTGGAAGCTGCCTTCTGCGCCACCATGCCGACAGGCAGAAGCAACAACATGAGCAACATCAATGGGAACAGAGCGAATCTACGGATTATCGCCCCCCCATTGTACATACGGCCGGCTTGCGACCCATTGGATTGATTGGTAAATCTTTTCATAAATTAATACTATTTTTGTTATTATATTTTATCAAGAAATTACTGAATACTGATTGCCATCAGACTGACTACCAGCCCCACGAACGTGATGAACACGACGCCGAGGATGAGGCAGATATAGAAACGCCCTCTCCTGATGAAATCACCCAGGCTGAAATGATACATCGGGTGATCATCAAGATAGGTCCTGTATTCCCTCACCATGACATTAATCATGATGACTACATAAATGAGGAGAAACAGAGCTACTATCAGGATAGCCTGTTCGTCTTTGGCAAATGAATCTATTATACTTTTCATGGTGCAAATATAGTGTTTTTCTTTGAAACAAGGTGTCCAGTTGCCCCCACTAGGTGTCCAGTTGCTACAAAACAGGTGTCCATGTGGTGGGCAAATGGACACCTGTTATACATTCTTTAACAGTTTTTCTCTCTCCAAGCCGTAGGAGAACAGCCTTCTTTCTCTTTGAACATACGGTAGAGATTGGAGCGAGAAGAGAAGCCGCACTCGGCAGAAATCATATCATTGCTATAGTTTGGCTTCTCCAAAATCATCTTTTTGGCTGCCTCAAAACGTACCTCGGCAAGCCAGAAACGGAAGGTGGTATTGAGACCCGAGAAATATTTGGAAAGCTCCGGCTTAGGGATATCCAACGAGCGTGACAAGGTAACCATATTCAATGTTGTATCCCTGTAACCCCCGCTGGCACACCAGGCTTCCAGCTTCTTGCGGATGATTTCCTGGCGTCTTTCAGCAAAACTCAATTGTAAAGTTTCTTTATTATCAGCAACTTCTTCTTCCTGCAGTCCTAAAACGGCATCGTCTCCCACGCATTCCATGGCAGCCTCCTCTTCTTCCTCCTTATCCAGAAGTTCTTCGGAAGGTACGTAATTATAGCCCAAAGCCATAAAACTGAGCGTGAAGAAAAAGACGGCAAGCAGTCCCAGAGGTCCGATTACATATAGAGATTTGGTGGAAAGAACTGCAAAAGGCAGGGCTACTGCAGGGAAAAAGACGATGAATACACTGGCTCGCGCATATCTCACGTAAGGCAGGATATCGTAACCAGCCATCACCTCCAGCATTCTTCTGCGCTTTCTGATTTCCACTATTATCATATAGATGCAATAAACTACGTTGATGGCGAACAGGACTATCATCACATAAATCCAGCTGCCGATATGGAAGTTTCCGCTCTGGATAAAGCCGATGCTGAAGGCAGCCAATATGGCGGCATAGATGCTGGCGCAGACGATGTTCATCTTCCGGCGGTTGGCATGCGTTGCCTCGATATTGTAAATGCCGATAGCGATGAGCGAGAAGCAAGGGGGATAGACCAGCATGTTAAAAACGGCTCCCACAGCAGCGTCTTGAGCACGGAAGCCCAGAAGCATCTGCATGAGAAATTGTATGGCCAATCCTACCATGGCTCCGATAATCAGCCATCGTGACACTTCATATCGCCGGTTCATCCACTTCATGTGCAATCGGGTAATACCCAGGATGAGGATATTGATGAACATAAATAGGAAACAGGCGAACTGCAATAAATATAATGTATCCATTTCGTTCTTATTTTTGTATCTGGCATCTGCCAAGATTACTGTTTAATCGTGTTAATATGCATGCAAAAGTACAAATTTTATTTTGAAATGAGGGTGGAAAAAGGAAAAAAGTGATTTTTAAAAAGAAAAAAAAGGTTTTATTTATCGGAAACAGCTGACGAGTGAAACAAGAACAGCAGACTAGCAAAACTAGAACAGCAGACTAGCGATAGGAAGAACAGTGGGCTGTCTAAGCCAAACAGCGAATGAAAATGCGTTTGCCAGGTTTTTCAATAACCGAAATATCACACCGGTTCCGGCTGATATCAGAAAAGAAGACGAAAAATTGATTTTACTCTTCACTCTTCACCCAATCGCTGGGAATGCCTTTATATAAAGGGGATTCGAGAGGTGAAGAGTGGGTGAAGAGAGGTGAAGAGTTACAAAAAACTCTTCACCCTCCGCAACGCCTTTATATAAAGGGGATTCGAGCTATCGGGTGAAGAGTGAAGAGTTTTGGGCTATTCCATTGCCTCATATCCTTTGTTCTGAACCAACTTGCCATTGAAGGCTAGACTTCGCTGAGGTATCGGGAAGACGATGGAACAGGACGTAAGAGCGGACTGAACAGAACGGCGAAGATGCGAGGACTTGAGGAACTTGCCGAAACGGATAAGGTCCTGACGGTGACAGGTCTCGCCCGCCAGCATAACCTGACGGTCTTCCAGAATATTGGCAAGCGAAGACTTGCGCGCAGGCAAACCGGCATGCGCACGAACCATATTATACTCTGCCCTGCCATCCCCATCGTTGCGCTCCATCGCCTCAGCCTTCATCAGCAAAACATCGGTATAGCGGAAACGGAAAAGAGGTTTGGCTGGCCGGGAATGCTGAACAGAATCAGCCTCATCCATCAGCAGCGCAGCTTCCGGCATCTGATAACGCACAGAACTGTTGAAGATTTCATCCTCCTCTAAACTGCAGCCCTCATCAGCCAGTCTGTTGCAATAGAAGATACAGGTTTCCCAAGCATTCAATATCTTGCTGCGGTTCTCACTCGCCTTGCCGCCCGTAATGAGCGAGGCGCCATCGGCTGTACGCACCATAAATTCCAGGTCCCTACCCTTCGGACGTTTCCTGTAACCCTGCGCCCAATTGTTGTACATATAGATTTCAGCATTCAGCGCCAGCTTAGCCAGCAGGAAGTTAACCACAGGCTGCGTGATGCGCCCATAATGAGAACCTTCCTCCAAACTGGACGTCTGAGGAAGATAAGGCAACACCTGCTGCAATTCGCTGAAGATGAAATGTAAGATTTCGCTCCGTTCGCTCTGAGCCGACAGCTTTTCATCGGTAACCGAAGAGCCAGAAGCCGGTTCATAGATGAGAGATTCTGCCACAGACAGGAGTACCGGAATCCTGCCATACAAATCCATCGCTTCATAATACATCATGGCTCTGATGGCACGCACCTCAGCCTTGAACTGCGCCTTCTGGTTATCGGTAAGCCGTACTGACTGTAAATCAATCATATCCAGCGACTTGTTGCACATACCGATAGCCCGATAAAGATATTGCCAGGAAGAATAAAGCTGTTCATCATCAGGAGAAAGAGAAAGCAGACTGTCCAGACGCTGAATATCGCGGATGCCTTCCCCCTCTATCGCTCCACCCATAAAATCATATAAAGGAGCTATGGTCGTATCGAATATTTCAGACGCAGAACCATTGCTGCCACCCCCATCGAGCTGCTCCTTAGGATGCTCATTCAAGCACGATGAGAATGCCAACAGGGTCAGGAAAGAGATGACCCAAGTGAACAAATGTGAAATATACCGTCTCATAATCCTATCACATGAAGTTTAGGTTTCAAACTGTAAGGACTGCGAATAACAGCAATCCGACTGCAAATATAAGAAAAAAGAATGATAAAAGGACACAAATATAGTAAAAATCTACGTAAATTTTGCGGGATTAAAATTTATTTGTACCTTTGCACCCGGTTAGCAGAGAGCTAACTAAGGGGTGCTACCGCCGGAAAAGAGAAAAAAGCGGATGCTGAGAATATACCCATCGACCTGAACCAGGTAATGCTGGCGTAGGAAAATAAGGCACATTCCCCCCTTATATGATGTTTTTAATTTAAATAAATGAAAAGATTCAACGGGATCGCACTCAGTGTAGCGTTTTGCTCTTTGGCAAGCCAGGCTGCACTGGCACAGACAAAAATCGACACCTTGAAGGTGCAGAATTTGAATGAAGTGATTGTAAAAGGCGTACGTGCCGCAAAGGAAGCTCCATACGCCGTGGCTAACATCAGGAAACCAGAACTCAAACAATTCTCTTGCTCAGGTCAGGAATTGCCATTTCTCCTTTCTCGTACACCGGGCATTCTCGCCTGGAGTGAGAACGGTATCGGCACCGGTACTACCTATATGCGCATTCGTGGCGCTGCCGGAAGCCGCATCAATGTAACACTCGACGGAGTGGCTCTCAACTCACCGGAAGACCAGACCGTTTTCTGGGCTAACATGAACAGTTATTCTTCGCTCCTGGGCAGCATCCAGGTACAGCGCGGCGTAGGCTCTTCTACCAATGGCGACGGTGCCTTCGGTGGAAGCATCTCTATGGCTACAGCTGCTCCTTCGCTCGCCCCTACTGCAGAAGTTACCGGCTCTTTCGGTTCTTACAATACCTATCATACAGGCGCCAGCTTCTCTACAGGTCTGCTCGGCAAGCATCTGATTTTTGACGGTGCTTATCACGAGACAGCTACCGACGGTTATGTAGACGGCACAGCAGGCCGCTCAGGTTCTTACTATGGCGGACTGACCTGGCTGGGCGATAACTTCAAGATAAGCTACAAGAACATCGGCAACTTCGAGAAGACCGGTCAGGCTTGGAACGGTGTGCTGGGCGGAGATTACAACTCTAACTTCACCCTCCTTGATGATGGCATCCGCACTTATAAAGATATGTATAAGGCAGGTCTGGATAAGTTTAATGTGCTGACAGGCGATTTGGTTCGCAACGGCAAGGGCGATTATACCATCACTCCTTATACCCTGCGCGACGGAAGCAAATGGGACAAAACTACTGATAATTTCTATCAGAACCACAACATCCTTTCAGCTACCTGGACACCAAGCAGCCACTGGAGCCACAGCCTCTCACTGCATTATACCTATGGCTACGGCTACTACAAGGAGTTTAAGAACAACGCCAAGTTTGCCAAGTTCGGACTCATCTACAAGGATGCAGAAGGCAACAAGGTCAAGAAGTCTGACTTCATCCGCAAGAAGGGACTCACCCAGCATACCTACGGCATGGTATACAATACCAACTACAAGGATGAGCACTGGGATGTTATCGGCGGATTGAACCTGCAGCAGTTCCGCGGCAACCACTGGGGATACCTTACTTATATCGCCAACCAGGATGCCGAGAAGAAGTTCTTCGGCAACAACGGCCAGTATAAGTACTATGATTCTGATGCCCACAAGTATGACTACAGCGCCTTCGTCAAGGCAAGCTATCGCTTTGCAGACTACTGGAATGCCTTCGCTGACCTGCAGTATCGCCGTGTAGAATACAAGACCGATGGTATCAACGACAAGTTTATCGCCCAGGCAGATGGCAGCTACAAGAACCAGGAGCTGAACATCAACGAGAAGTACAACTTCTTCAACCCTAAGGCAGGTATCAGCTTCAACAAGGATGGCCACAAGGCATACGCATCTGTAGCCTACAGCAACCGCGAGCCAGAGCGCAACAACTTTACCGACAACTTCAACTATCCATTCCCTAAAGAGGAGAAACTGCTCGATGTAGAGTTCGGCTATCAGTATCAGGGCGACAACTGGCATGCAGGCGCCAACTTCTACTATATGGATTATGACAACCAGCTGGCTCAGACCGGACAGCTGAGTGACATCGGCGAGGCGCTGACCACCAACATCAAGGATTCTTACCGTATGGGCGTAGAGCTGACAGCCGGCTGGGCTCCACTGTCATGGTTGTCTGTAGAAGGAAATGCCGCTTTGAGCAAGAACAAGATCAAGGACTTTGATGAGTTTGTAAGCAACTGGGAAGACGATAAGAAGCCAGGCGTAGTACATTACGACAACTCAACCCTGTCTTATTCTCCATCAGCTATCCTGAACGGCTTCATCGATATCCACTATGCCGGTTTCTCTGCTACCTGGCACACCAACTTTGTAAGTCGCCAGTATATTACCAACACAGAAGACCGCGACTTCTCGCTGCCATGCTATTCACAGAGCGACCTGAGCCTGAACTATAGCGCTAAGCTAACCAAGGCACTCGGCATCAAGGAGGTAAGCTTCGGTGTGGACATCAACAATATCTTCAACCGCCACTATGCAGCCAGCGCATTCACCTGGGGCAATGCTATCGGTTACGGATATACATTGGACAAACGATTCAAGCAGATAGCCTACATCCCGATGGCAGATACCACCTGGATGATGCATCTTACATTGAAGTTCTAATCAGAAATCATCATGATGGATTATATTGCATCACATGGTTTAGACATCTTTACCACGGTACTCGGACTGGTTTATATCCTGTTGGAGTACCGTGCCAGTATCTGGCTCTGGCTGGTAGGCATCATCATGCCCGCCCTGGACGTATGGCTCTATTGGAGTCATGGTCTTTACGGCGATGCGGGTATGGCGGTCTACTATACGATAGCCGGCATATATGGTTATGCCGTATGGAAATATGGCAAGAAGCACAACCAGAAGGAGAAAGAAGAACTTCCGATTACCTATATGAAGAAGTCGCTCTATCTCCCTACTCTTCTGTTCTTCCTGGCAGCCTGGGGCATCACCTATTATATACTGATAACTTTCACCAACTCTACGGTTCCCCTGCAAGACAGCTTCACCAATGCCCTGAGCTTTGTGGGTCTCTGGGCGCTGGCACGCAAATATATCGAGCAGTGGTTCTTCTGGATTATCGTAGATGCCGTTTGCTTCTATCTCTATATCGTAAAAGGCATCCCTTTCAAGGCTGGGCTTTACGGTCTCTACGTCATCATCGCCGTAGCCGGATACTTTAAATGGAAGAAGATGATGATGAAAAAGAGTTGATAGTTTACAGTTAACAGTTTATAGACGGAAAAAGGAAGCCAAGGCAAATACAAACTTGCCAGGCTTCCTTTTATTTCATTTATATAAACAAGAACCACTATACCAAGGTTCCGCGTTTAAACTTATCCAATCAGCGAAAAGCACATCCTTTATGCCCTTTTCACCTTTAATCCGTTTTCAATACTAACCAGTTCATCGCTGAAACCGGAATCAACCTTCAGTCTTTCTTCCACTTTTGTACAACTGTGGATAACTGTGCTATGATCGCGATTACCAACGAGTTTGCCGATTCTCGAAGCAGGCATTTTGGTATATTTCTGTGCCAGATACATCGTTACCTGTCTTGCCACGACATAATCACGCTTACGGCTTTTGCTGTTCACGGCAGTAACCGTTACATTATAATGATGGCAAACCGTTTCAACAATATCATCGATGGTGAGCGGCTTATCATCCAACTTCACGGCACGCTTGATGACGCGCTCAGCAAGACGGATATCAATGCTGCTGTTATAAACAATGCTGTAAGCCAGAAGACCATTGATGGCTCCCTGCAGATCACGCACACTTCCGTTACAGGTCTGGGCGATGAAAGAGATGACATCTACCGGAATCTTCAAACCGTCACGACGAATCTTATTGCTCAGGATATCCACACACAACTGGATATTCGGCTTCTCCAACTCGCAGACCAGACCACAAGAGAAACGGGTGAGCAAACGGTCTGGCATATCCTTCAACTCTACCGGAGGTCGGTCGCTCGCCAGGATAATACGCTTTCCGTTGCGGAAAAGGTGGTTGAAGATATGGAAGAAGGTATTCAGCGTCTTCGCCTTACCAGCCCACTCCTGGATATCATCCACAATCAGCATATCGATAGACTGATAGAAGTTGATGAAATCATTGCTCGCATTATGGAGCACGGCATCGGTATACTGGGTCTGGAAAAGACGGGCACTCACATAGAGTACACGCTTCTGAGGATACATCTGCTTCGCTTTCAGACCGATGGCATTCACCAGATGCGTCTTACCGCTACCCGAAGGTCCGTAAATGAACATTGGGTTAAACTGGGTGGTGTTGGGATGCTCGGCTATAGACAATCCTACGGAACGAGGCAGCTTATTGCTGTCACCCTCCATATAATTGTTGAAAGTAAGCTTCGGGTCTAACTGTGTATCAATGTCTTCCTGCTGCTGGGGAGCGACAGGCTGGGCAGCCGGCTGCTGGGCACGCTCACGAGCCTGCTTTGCCAGATCTGCATCATCAGGATCCGCCTCGATATCCTGAGAAAGCTTATGCTCCTTATCGGTTACAACACGATAAGTGAGACGGATTCCTTCCCCAAAATTACGATGCAGCACCTTACTTAACAAGTCAACGAAGTTCTGTTCCAAGTACTCGTATACGAACGGACTCGGAACCTGCACCAACAAAGTCTTTGTCGACGGCTTGTACGATTCAAAGACGATTGGCTTGAACCATGTGTTATATTGCTGCTCTGTTACACTGTCCTTTATGAGCAAAAGACTGTTGTCCCAGAGGGCTTTTGGACTTGCTAACATTGATTACTAATATTATTAATACTTTAATTCACAAATGATGGGACGCACCAAAAGATGCGAAATCACGTGCAAAGTTACAAAAAAAATAGGAGAAATGCAAATCCCCTTATTTAAAACATTTTAATAGATAGCCTATAATTTATTGTATATCAAATACTTATCGAAAACAACAATATAATAGACTGAATTTCAGTGAAACAATAATGTAACGTCCCCGAAACGGCTAACAAACAAACAGTTTGCGAGTCAATTCGGGGCGTGAAACATTCTAAATCTTATTTAGACTAAATTTATTTAGCTTTGACTCTTCTTACTTGTCTTTTCTACCGAAAACAGAGAAATGGACATAGCGTTTCGGATGTGCCTTCAAGTCGATAACCAGAGAGTCGGCATGACTCATGGTTGACGTCAGATTGTCATACAACTTGGTATCGTTCATCAGCAATCCGAGGCTTCCCTGGTTGCTGTTCAGCTTCTCAGTAAACTGATGAGCACTCTCCAAAGTCTGGTTCACCCTGTTCAAAGTACCCTGCACATCAAGACTGGCCAGATTAGCTGTCAGACGGTTGGTATTATCCAACACGCCATTCGCCTTTCTAACCATACCCGGAACCTGCTTGTTAAGACCCGCCATCAGCGTATTCAACTCACGTGTAGAAACGGTGAGGTTGCTTGTGATGGTTTCCACATTATGCAGCGAAGCCGCCAGAGCCGGATCAGCCAGAAGCGCATTCACACTGGTAAGGATAGAATCCAGCTTAGGCAACATCTTTTCCACTACCGGAATCAGGTTGGCAGCCTTATCCATCATGCCTCCGTTTACAGCACCCGGAATAACACCACCCGGTTCTACTCTTTCGCGCGGATTGTTTGCCAGGAGCAGATTCACCTGCAGGTTACCCATCAGGTCTTTTACAATCTCGGCTTTACTTCCCTGCGGGATTCTCAGATCCTTGTTAATATCCACCTTTACCTTGATAGGCCCATTCTCCTTGTAATCATATTCCATACCATCCACGGTACCTACCTTATAACCATCCGCATAAATAGGCGTAGAGGCACCCAGTCCCTGGATGTCATCAAACGTCATATAATAGGCGTTGTTGGTAGAGAACAGATTCATGCCTTTCAGAAAATTGATTCCGAAATACATAATCAAAATACCGACAATAGCTACAAGAGCTATCTTGATTTCTTTTGTTAGCTTCATATTTATCTCTTTATATATTCGTGCTTATATCTTATCCTTACTCAGGTCAATCAGCGGTTTCTGTTCTGCTTAAACTCACGTATTGCCTGATTCACATCATATTTCTTTCCATTCTTGAAAGCTATGATGAAAGCTTCCGGGAACTTCTCGGCAAGCGTCTTGCGCAAGCGGTAAATCTCATTATAATTGGTAGAGGCTCCCATCGTATATTTCACCATGTTTCCTTCCTGAAAACTGTCGTAACCGGTTTCGCCCTTGAAATGGGCATCGCCCTTGCGGAGCGTGCGGTTGCTGACAAATATCTGAAGCTTGAAGACTGGCGCATCGGCTACATTGGCTTTCTGCTGAACCGGCTTGTTCTGAGCTGCAGTTCTGTTCTGAGTTGCAGTTCTGTTCTGAGTTGCAGTTCTGTTCTGCTGCGTCTGTCTGTTCTGCTGGGCAGGCTTATCCTGCTGGTTCTGTCTTCTGTTCTGCTGAACCGGTTTAGCCTTTTCCACTCGGGTTTCCACATGCTTCACCGTCCTTCTCGGAGCAGTATCCACTTCCTCCGCACGGCGCTCATCCTGCTCCCGCTTCGTATCAGAAACGATCTTGGCAACCGACACAGATTCGGTATCTGCAGCACGATAAGGAACCGAGATGGATTTATCGTATTTATTGCGATATTGCGCAAAACCTTCGTAGATGCCTCGGGCGATATCATCCACCCTGCTGGCATCGTTGAGCAGTCTTTCTTCGTCAGCAGTAGTGATGAAACCGAGCTCTATCAGACAGCTAGGCATCGAAGTTTCTCTGAGAACCAGGAATCCTGCCTGATGCACGCCCTTATCCGGACGGTTGGCACTGTTGCATACCTTTCGCTGGATATTGCGCGCCAGTTCTACGCTTCTTTCCATATTCTTACCCTGTATGAACTCGAAGATGATGTAGCTCTCAGAAGATCTTGGGTCGAAACCCTGATAGGTCTGCTGATAGCCCTTCTCCATCGAGATAACGGAGTTCTCTCGCATAGCCACATCGAGATTATCCTTGGCACGGTGCATACCGAGCGTATAGGTTTCAAAACCGCGGGCTATCTTACCGGCTGGCAGCGCATTGGTATGTACCGAGATAAACAGGTCGGCATTGGCGCGGTTGGCGATGTTGGCACGTTCCTTCAGAGAAACGAAGACATCCGTCTTACGGGTATAGATGACTCTCACATCCGGCATATTGCGCTCAACATATTTGCCAAACTGCAATGCCACAGAGAGATTGATATTCTTTTCTTTGGAAATAGCACCAAGTGCACCCGCATCATGACCGCCATGACCTGGGTCGATGACGAGTGTGAAACGGCGGTTGGCGCCCGTCGCTGTCAGCACCAACATACACAATAGGGTCAATATGAGTGTTATTTTCTTCAACATATCTTTCTGATGATTTTGCAAAATTACTACTTTTGTATCAGAAAACCTAAATCTACTATAAAGTTTTATCATTTGTTAATACAACTTCTACCCCTGCGCCGTCACAGTCTGCTCCAAAAGGAGGATTAACTTTGGTAATGGCGAGGTGTATTTCCTGAATAGCCGGGTATTCTGCTAAGAGTCGCTTTCCTATTCTTCCGGCTACATGTTCCAGCAGTTTGCTAGGTATCTCCATCTCCTGTTTCACGAGTTCATAGAGTTCTGCATAATTGAGGGTTCCAGCCAGTTCATCGGTTTCCATGGCTCTGGAGAAATCATAGCTCACATCCAGATTCACCACATAGTCGTTGCCCACCAGGGTTTCCTGTGGCAGAACGCCGTGATATGCATGGAAACGGACATTCTTTAAGTATATCTTACTACGGAAAAGCATAGTTTATATCAGTTTCTATCTTGGGGATTAGGATTCGGAATCGCTATCATCGTAAAGTTTCATCAGGCTACCATCCTTCAGATATCTCTTCAGGGCTGTCACAACACCTTTCTTCCAGGTATTGATGTTATCTGAAGTAAGCTGGAGCTGATAAACGAGTTTGATGACATGTTCAATAGGCATACGGTAGCGCAGCACACCGGAAATCAGCTTGGCATAGTTCCAGTATTCAGGATTAAACTTCTCGCTCAATCCCTCAACCGTAATCTTATAGCCTCGCTTGTTCACAAACTGGAAGTCGTATCGCTTCAAGCCTCCATCCAGAATGGTCTTCACAATCTTGCCTTTGCTTACAGATTTAGGTAGCATGATACCCTCATCCTCATCCTGTAAACCCGTGAAGATTTCATATGGATGACCGTCGAGCAGTCCTACCAGAGCCACCCATTTCTCCTTATTATTCTGGAATCGCACCACATCGCATTCCAGTTCTCTAGGTCGCACCTCCATTACTTCAGGAGAGAAAACAGGAAGATGAGTTTCCGCAGAAACAACATTGGCTATCTGATCATAGAGTTTATTCCAATCAGCCTGTTCTACATGATAATTCTGATGAAGTGTAGCCAGATTAGCATTCAATTCATCTATAAGAGCCTTGGAAGCCTCTTCAAAAGTCATATTTTCAGTATATTTCATATCAAACGTTTCATATTTAGGTGCAAAATTAAACTTTTATTTCTAAAATCTGAAACGTTTTGGCATATATTTCACTAAAAAAGCGAAAGAAAGACAACTTTTTGGGAAACTTTCACTAACTTTGCAGCAAAAATAGGGTTCTGAAATGGAACAGAACTCCTATATATAATAAGGTATAATGATAAAATAAAAAAGATATGGAATCGATTAAGAACAGAACAAGCATTAGAAAATATGCAGAGAAGGAAGTATCTGAAGAACTCCTGAACCGCCTTTTGGAAGAGGCAGAGCGCACCCCGACAATGGGAAACCTGCAGCTTTACAGCGTTGTGGTAACAAGAAGTGAAGAAGGAAAGAAGGCGCTGGCGCCAGCCCACTTCAACCAGCCGATGGTAACAGAAGCCCCTGTCGTCCTCACCATCTGTGCTGATTATCGCCGTACAACCCTCTGGGCAGAGAACCGCAAGGGAACCCCGGGCTATGACAACATTCTCTCTTTTATGAATGCAGCTACCGATGCCCTTCTCTTCACCCAGACCTTCACCAATCTGGCAGAAGAGGCTGGCTTAGGCACCTGTTTCCTGGGAACTACGGTTTATATGCCAAAGATGATCATCGACACCCTGAAGCTCCCTAAGCTCGTAATGCCAGTAGCCACATTGACCATCGGCTGGCCGGCAGAGCATCCAGCCCTGAGCGACCGTCTCCCTCTGCGCAGCATCATCCACCACGAGCATTTTGAGGATTATACCCCAGAAAAGATTGACGACTTCTATGCTGAGAAGGAAGCTCTTGAAGAGAACAAGGAGTTCGTTCGCATCAACAACGTAGAGACCCTAGCCCAGGTTTTCACCAACATTCGCTATACCAAGAAAGATTGCGAGGCGATGAGCGTTGGGTTTATCGAAGCCCTCAAGCAGCAAGGATTTCTTTAAAGGTAAAAAAGTAAAAAGGTAAAAAGGTAAAAAGGGCACCTCGCTGGCTAATATTCCGCTAGGCTTTTTTACCTTTTTACCTTTTTACTTTTTTACCTTTATTCAACCACGATTGGCTTGTACTTAGGAACCAATGCCTTCATGATGCACCAGCCTACGAGGTAAGCTACACTACAGATGCAGAATACAATCATGTAGGCACCTGGCTTGCCATCGAAGCCCATGAAGCTGAAGGCTGAACCCTGACCCTCGGCATAGGTGAAGAGCATACCGGAACCCTTGTTGATCAGGAAGGAACCGATACCACCTGCCATCGCACCAATACCGGTGATGGTAGCAACAGTTGACTTAGGGAACATATCACCGATGGTAGAATAGAGGTTAGCTGACCAAGCCTGATGACCTGCACCGAGCAAACCGATGATGATAGCTGGCCACCATGCACTGTACTCACCCATAGGCTGGGCAATCAGACCGAGCAATGGGAAGCAAGCGAAAATCAACATCGCACGCATTCTACCGATATATGGATTCATACCCTTCTTGTCTACAAAGTATGTTGGCAAGTAACCACCACCAATACTCAATACGGTTACAATAGCATAGAGAGTGAAGATGAGGGCGATACCCATACCTGAATCTGAAGAATAACCATACTGGTCAGAGAAATAAGCTGGTGCCCAGAAGAGGAAGAACCACCAAACACCATCAGTCATCAACTTACCAACGATGAATGACCAGGTCTGACGGTAGCTGAAGCACTTCAGGAAACCGATAGTTTTCTCCTCAGCGGCAGTTTCTGTCTCTTTCTCAGCCTCAACCTTATCGAGGTTCTCATCCTGCTCAATATAAGTAAGCTCAGCCTTGTTTACATGCTTGCTGTTAGATGGTTTGTCATAGAGCCATACCCAGAGGCCCATCCATATATAACCGAGCACACCGATGATGATGAAAGCCCACTCCCAGCCCATGCTGCGAGCCAACAATGGAATGGTAGCTGGAGCTGCCAAAGCACCTACAGAAGCACCACTGTTGAAGATAGCGGTAGAGAAAGCACGGTCTTTCTTAGGGAAATACTCTGCTGTTACCTTGATGGCGGCAGGGAAGTTACCAGCCTCACCCACAGCAAGAATCAAGCGGCAAGAGAGGAACAGCCATACACTGATTGTTGCTATCGCTACTGCTGCATCACTACCAGCCTGTACCAGACGGAGCGCCTCGATAGAATCATAACCTTCCATCTGCATAGCTACCCAACCGCAACCAGCGTGCATCACAGCACCTGTTGACCATACGAAGATGGCGATGAGATAACCTTTCTTGGTGCCCATCCAGTCAACGAACTTACCTGCGAAGAGGTTGGCGATGGCATAGAAGATGGAGAAAAGACCGGTGATGGTACCATAGTGGTCATCTGTCCAGTGGAATTCTGGAGCGATGAAGTCTTTCCATGTTAAAGAGAGAACCTGACGGTCCATGTAATTGACTGTGGTTGCGATGAAGAGCAGCGCACAGATCACCCAACGGAAGTTGGACATTTTGCTTGTTGTTATAGGACTCATTTTGCAAAAAGTTTTTAAGCGTTATACTTATTTTTATTTTAGATTACTATTTAGACGGCAAATCCTGGCTTATGTCATCATAAGCCAGGTTGCCTTTTATCTTTTTTCTTTATTCCAATGTAGGAATCTTCACTACCTGCATATCGTTGTAGATGAGATTCTCACCTGCCATACCCCAGATAAAGGTATAGTTGCTGGTACCTGCTGCACAATGGATAGACCACTCTGGAGAAATCACAGCCTGCTCGTTGTTCAACCAGATAGGACGTGTCTCCTGTGGCTCACCCATTACATGGAGAATCTTCTGACCCTCTGGAACATTATAATAGAGGTAAGTCTCCATACGGCGGAGGTGAGTATGAGCTGGCATGGTGTTCCATACAGAACCCTCCTTCAACTCAGTAACACCCATCTGCAACTGGCAGGTACGAACACCGGCTACACCGTCGATAATCAACTGGTGGATTACGCGGTCGTTGCTCTCCTTCAGGCTACCAGCCTTGATGTTGTTGGCATCTTTCAGGGTAACCTTCTTGGTAGGATATGTCTGATGAGCACAAGCGCTGTTCATATAGAACTTAGCTGGCTTAGCTGCATTCTTGCTGCTTACCTCGATGTTCTTGGCACCACGACCTACGTAGAGAGCCTCCTGGAAACCGAGTGTATACTTCTTGCCGTCAACAGTAACAGTACCCTCGCCACCGATGTTGATGATACCCAACTCGCGGTTGTCGAGCAGATTTTTCTGATCGTTTGGCTTGTCTGTATAGAGAGGAGCGATAGAAGTCAGCTTCAGAGGAGCGGTTGTCGGCTCAGCACCACCGATGAGGAAGCGGTCGAACATAGTGTATGTCCAGTTTACCTCGCCTGGAGCAAATACCTTCTCGATAGCGAACTCACCGCGAAGACGGTCTGTTGTATAGTGCTTTGCATCCATCGGATTGCTTGCATAACGAACGTTGTAGTTAGTGTAGGCATTTTCTGCCTTCACTTCATAACCACATTTTCCACACTGGCCAAAAGCCTGACTTGCTGTTAATACCATTGCTGCTAATATTAATGTTAATTTCTTCATAATCTATCTTGTTTTTATTTTTTACTATTTTCTTCCTTTACGATGCGCTGGCGGTTGATAACCATCATAGCTACTGTGATGACTGCGAGAACACCCATACCTACGTATGAAAGCTTCACACCGCGATAGATAACCCATCCGAAGAGAGAGGATGCAAAATCGAGTGCACCGCCTGAGAATCCGTCAGGGATATGAGCGGCATTATCGCCTGTAGCTGCATAAACCTGGTTGGCTGCCAGCGTAAAGTCTGGTGCCATATCGGTAACGAAATAGAGACCGATAACGAGAGTTACCAGACCGATGATAAGCGTCTTCACCACATTACCTCTTGTAAATGGCAGAATCATTGGGAAGAGGTAGAACATACCTGCCAACGATGCCAAAGGCAAGAACTGGTTGCCTGGAAGGAAGACTGCGATAGCCAGGATAACCGGAATCAGAATCACAGATGCTACCAGGGTAGTAGGATGACCGATAACCAGGGCAGGACTCATACCGATATGAACCTTCTTGCCGTTAAACTTGGTCTTCACCAACTCTTGTGTCTTCTCAGAGATAGGCTTCAAACCGTCGATAAATAGGGCTGTAATACGAGGAATCAGCTCCATCACAGCACCCATCGTTACACCCAGGAAGAGAATCTTCTTGATATCGAGCTGGGCTGCCCAACCTATCAGGGCACCTACGATAACACCGAGTACCAGTGGCTCGCCGAGCACACCAAACTTCTTCTTCAGTCCCTCTGCATCGATATCGAGCTTAGAGAAGCCCGGAATCATGTCGAAGAGCTTGTTGAAGACGATAGCGAATGGCATGAAACTCTGGCAGAATGGCTGCGGAATTGAGATACCATCCAAATCGTAATATTTCTGGAATCTATCAGCTGTCAGGTCTGCGCAAACCAGGGTATTGATGTAGCAGACGATAGCTGCAAAATAGCCCCAGAGCAAACTCTGACCCATCACGAAGTAAGCCACCGCACCGATAAAGGCGAAGTGCCAGTAGTTCCAGAGGTCGATATTCACTGTACGTGTTGTCTTGGTAATCAACATCAGGAAGTTGACACCCAGACAGATTGGGATAATCAATGCGCCCACTGCTGTATTGTAAGCTACGGCAGCAGCTGCAGGCCATCCCATGTCAAAAACGTTTAACTGGAGGTGGTAGATGTCTGAAATAGCCTTCAATGGGTCGTTGAAGTTGGTAGTCAGCAATGCTGTTACCACGCCCAAGCCTACGAAACCCACGCCTACGAAGAGTCCCGACTTCAGAGCCTTTCCGAATTTCATGCCAATACACAGACCGATGACCGTGAAGATGATAGGCATCATCACGCTCGCACCGAGACTGATAATATAGCTAAATACTTGTTCCATTTTAATTTTTTGAATTGTTTAATTGTTAGAAAATACTCGACAAGGAGCACCCTCTTTTGTCTTTAGATGATTTGTTGTGTGCAAAGATACACTTTTTTCTTCAATTACAATACGTTTTGAAGGAAAAAATTACGCAAAAAAAATCCTATCAGAACATTTTCTGATAGGATTTCTCTATTTTTATACGTTTTTAAATGATTTTTTACCGAATCGGTCTTCATTCTACCCTCTTCACTTCCTAGTCCTGGAAGTAAACTCTCTTCACACGGTTGCTGATGGTGGTCAGCACCTCGTAAGGGATGGTCTCGAGGATATCGCTCAGTGTCTGGACAGGCAGATGCTCGCCGAAGATTTCTACCGGATCTCCTTCCTTGCAAGCGATGTCAGTCACGTCTATCATAGCCACATCCATACAGATGTTGCCCACATAATCTGCCTTCTGGCCGTTTACCAGACAGTAGGCATGACGGTTGCCCAGACGGCGGTTCAGTCCGTCAGCATATCCGATAGGAATGGCTGCGATGACGCTGTCTCTGTCGAGAATTGTCTTGCGGCTGTAGCCCACACTGTCACCTGGCTTCACGTTGTGCATCTGCAGAATGGTTGTCTTCAGGGTGCTCACGCAGTTGATAGTCTTGTTGTTGCGCGAATTGATGCCATAGAGTCCGAGTCCCAGACGACACATATCAAGCTGGCGCTCCGGGAAGTGCTCGATACCTGCCGAATTGCAGATATGGCGCAAAATCTTATGGTCGAAGGCTGCCTGCAACTGCTTGCTGCCCTTGTCGAAGAGTTCAAACTGATGAGCTGAGAAATCATCGAAGCTGTCGTCATCGCTGCCTACGAAGTGAGAGAACACAGAACGTGGGATGATGGCATTCTGGTGCTTCAGCTTGCCGATGAGTTCCTCCATATCGTTCTCCGGGTCGAAGCCCATGCGGTGCATGCCGGTATCCAGCTTGATATGGACAGGAAAACCGGTTACGCCCTCTTTCTCGGCAGCCTTGATGAGCGCATCGAGCAGACGGAAAGAGTAAACCTCCGGCTCCAGGTCGTAATCGAACATGGTCTTGAAGGCGGTCATCTCCGGATTCATGATCATGATGTTGCTGGTGATGCCGTTCTTGCGCAGCGTAACACCCTCATCGGCTACAGCCACAGCCAGATAGTCTACACGATGATCCTGCAGGGTCTTGGCTATCTCCACGGCACCTGCACCGTAGCCGTCTGCCTTGATCATGCATACCAGCTTGGTTTCCGGCTTCATAAACGCACGGTAGTAGTTCAGATTGGCTACCACGGCGTTCAGATTCACCTCCAGCGTAGTCTCGTGTACCTTCTGTACCAGCAGTTCGGTAAGCTGGTCGAAACCAAACTGGCGGGCGCCCTTCAGCAGAATCACCTCATCGCGCAGGGAAGCAAACACCTCGCTGGCGATGAATTCCTCTACATTCGGGAAGAAGAACTTCTCTGAAATCTGAATCTCATCGTGCTGCTTGCAGAGTTCAGGACCGATACCGATGAACTTTACCACGCCACGCTTGCGGGCTAAATCGCTCACCTCTTTATATAATGCCTCCGGTTCCTGACCGCTCTGGTAGATGTCGCTCAATATCAGTGTATGGCGACGTCCGCGATGGTCTGGACGGCGGTTCATGAAGTCGAGAGCGATATCGAGCGAGTTGATATCACTGTTGTAGCTGTCGTTGATCAGCGTACATCCGTGCTGTCCTACCTTCACCTCCAGTCTCATTGCCACAGGTTCGAGCTGTGCCATGCGCTTGTCGATATCTTCAGCCGAAAGACCGAGTTTCACTGCCACGACGGCAGAGATGATGGCATTCTGTACAGATGCATCGTCGATGAACGGGATAGAGAAGCTGTCTTCCTCACCTTTATATATATAGGTAATCACGCTCACGCTCTGCTGCTTCTCGATGTTCTTCACATAGAAAGGAGCCTCCGGATTCTTGAGCGACCAGAAGAGTTTCTCGCCTTTATAGTCGGGATATTCGGCTATCACCTTGTTGATAACCTCGTCATCGCCATCATAGATTACGGTCTCTGCGTCATGGAAGAGGATGAGTTTCTCCCTGCATTTCTCCTCCAAGGAAGAGAAGTTCTCCTGATGCGCAGCACCCAGATTGGTCAGTACGGCGATGGTTGGCTGGATGATGTCACGCAGGGCAAGCATTTCGCCAGGCATACTGATACCTGCCTCGAAAACGCCCACCTGGGTCTGCTCGTTCATCAGCCATACCGACAATGGCACACCTATCTGAGAGTTGTAACTGCGCGGACTGCGGGTAACAAACATGCTTGGCGAGAGCAGCTGGTAGAGCCACTCCTTGACCATGGTCTTGCCGTTTGAACCCGTGATGCCTACGATAGGGATATTAAACTCGTCTCGGTGGCGCTCAGCCAGACGCTGGAGAGCCTCAAGCGTGTTTACTACCTTCAGGAAGTTGGCTCCCGGATAATCAGAAGCATAGCCCTTAGGCACATTCGTTACAACAAAGTTTTTCACACCTCTGCGATACAGCTCAGGGATGTAGTTATGACCATCATTACGCTCCGACTTAAGCGCAAAGAACAGAGTTTCCTCTGGGAAACAAAGTGAACGACTATCGGTCAGGATAAAACCGATGTTGGTATCATTGTCTCCATAGCGACGCGCACCTATCAGTGTGGTTACCTTTTCAATAGTATATGTCATTGTCTTGTTATTTAAATATTCTTTATTTTATAAGAGATGATATTTCTCCATTTTATAAGAGATGATATTTCTCCTCAAATTGTCTTTTCTTCTCTTCCGTCCTGGCGATGAACTTCTGATGTTCCTCGCTCTCGGGATGGAAGGGCTTATGGCCGAGTGCTTCGCGGATAGGCTTCCAGTCTTCCAGGAACTGCTCCGCTGCCTTGCCGAAGTAGGTTGCCCGGAACCGCTCCCAGATATATTCCACAGCCTGTTCGCTCGGGTGCAGCATGTCTTCCTTGTAGAAGCGGTAGTCACGGAGTTCATCGTTCATGATCTCGTAAGCCGGGAAATAGCTCACCACCCCCGGATTTTCCTTAACCAGCTTATCGGCTGCCAGCAGGAGCGTAGCCTTCGAAAGCTGACTCCCGTGATAGCCGTATTTCGCATAGCGGATAGGGCTTACCGTGATGATTACCTTCAGAGTGGCTTCACTGCCATCAGATGCTGCGGTCTGCGATTTCAGCAGATTGATAGCCTTCTGCAGATAGCCGGCACATTCGTCCACGCTCAGTTCCCGCTCTTCGAAGAGGCGCTGCGGGCGCTTCTGGCAGTTGTCCACTATCTCGCCCGTCTCCTTCAGGATATACACATGGTTGGTACCCAGCGTAAAGACTGCCACACGGGGACGCACCTCGGAACATTTCTCTACCGTATGGAGAATGCTTGCCGGATTATACATCACCCCGAAGGGATTCACCGTAGCCCGGAAGCGGTTCTCCACAAACCGCCTACCCAGATTGTCGGCAAAGCAACTGCCCACAAAGAGCATCCGCTCTGCCGCCCCTATCTCGAAGTCGGCCTTCGGAATATCAATTTCTGTTCTAAATCGCATCATCAGAATTTTCTATCAGTCTAAGGGGATTTGCAATCCCCGCTATTCCTTCTTGCGTTTTCTCACCTCAACCACTATACCTATTATAATAAGGAGAGCCAGAACGCCATAGCCGATGTAAGCCACGGTCTCGGTATTCTTGAGCGACTGAGGATGGAAATCGAGCACAACCTTATGGCTGCCAGCCTTCACGTTCAGCGCACGCAGGATATAGTTTACCCTACCCAGCTCAGCCGGCTGTCCGTCTACCGTAGCCGTCCAGCCCGGATAGTAAATCTCAGAGAATACGATCACGCCGCCCTTGTTCGACTTCACCTCGTAAGTCAGGTTGTTCGGCTTATACTGAATCATCTTCACTACCGAAGTATCATCCTGCTTCACGCTCTGCGCCAGCTGTTCCTTGAATTTGGCATCAGCCACAGCCACATGTCGGAGGTTCACCTTGCCCACGCCATCAATTTCCTCGTTGGCATTGTTCACATACTTCACCTCGTCTACGAACCATGCATTGCCGTAGGCATACGGATTCTGAACCGGAACGGTCTGTCCGCCCTGCAGCGGCATGATGAAGTATTTGGTATTCAGCATGTTCAATACCGGATAGATACTGTCGCCGTTCACCTTGGTCATATCGCCGCCCGCAGCAGCTACAGCCTGCATCGTCTTCTGCATCTCAGGAGCGATGTGAGCATCAATCATCTCCTGGTAGCGACGGAGCTTGGCTGGATGATAACCGCCGATGCTCTTGTGGTAGTAAGAGGTCTCGTTCTCATTGAATGTATTCGATGCCAGATTCAGCACACGGTAGTCGAGTGCCTTGTCACGGCAGATAATCTTGTCGGTCTCGGTCATCTGCTGCGGTGTATCGCGCTGCGCCTTGTCTACGAACATATCATCGTAGAGATAGCGCTTGTTCACCATCCACATATCCACCAGACAGAGCACGGCGATACCGGCAATCATATATTCCTTGCCCAGCTTCTTCATCTTGAAGAGCATCAGCAGTGCCGAACCGATGAGGATGATCCAGAACGAACGCCAGCAGTCGGATGTGAAGATGCCCTTGCGGATATCCGTCAGATTGCTCATGATTGGAGAGATATACTCCTGAGGCAACTGCTGCAGCGCCTGTGTCTCCTGTACCGATACGAAATCTGGGAAGAATACGCCCGGCATGATGGCAAAGAGCAGACAGAAGCCTGCTGTCAGACCGAAACTGGCATATACATATTTTATCTTCTCTGTCAGAATCTCCGGCTCATCCACAATCTTCTTCAGCGCCATCATCGCCAGGAGCGGGATGGTGAATTCTGCGATGACCAGGATAGATGCCACCGTTCGGAACTTGGCATACATCGGCACATAATCGAGGAAGAAATTGGTAAACGGCATGAAGTTTCTACCCCAGGCGAGCAGGATGCTCAGGATGGTGGCAGCAAGCAGCGCCCACTTCATCGGACCCTTCACGATAAACAGACCGAGGATAAAGAGCATGCAGACGAAGGCGCCTACATATACCGGTCCGCTCGTTCCCGGCTGGTTGCCCCAGTACTGTCCCAGCTGCTGGTAAATCTGCACAAAGTTAGGATCAGCCTTCTCCATCGCCTGCTGGTTCTGTGCCAACGGAACTGAAGCACCGCCCTTGGCATCCGGAATCATCAGCGTCCAGGTTTCGTCGATTCCGTAACTCCACTGTGTGATATAGTCTCTATCCAGACCGCTGCTGGTCTGGTTAGCCACATTTTTCTTTACAAGTTCACTCTTTCCACGCATGGTTTCCTGACCATACTGCCAGGTATGATAAAGGTTCGAGAGGTTGAGCGAGATACCGATGAGGGCACCCACCACACATACCGCCGTAGCCTTTCCGAAGCGTGCGAGTTCACCTTTTCTGATGGCATCCACCAGGAAGGCAATCACCATGAAGAGGATGATAAAGAGGTAGTAATAAGTCATCTGCACGTGGTTAGCCTGCACCTCGAAAGCCGAGAAGATGGCAGTAAGGAGCAGTCCCTTGAGATACTTGCCCCGATAGGCAAGCACCACGCCCGCAATCATCGGCGGCAGATAAGCCAGCGCCCATACCTTCCAGATATGTCCGGCAGCGATGATGATAAAAAAGTAGGACGAGAACGCCCAGATGATACTTCCCAGCGCCGCCAGCGACTGTCTGAAGTCGAAGGCACGCAGCATGATATAGAAGCCCAGAAGGTATACGAAAACATACCAAACATAGTCTGGCAACCACAGATGATATGCCTTCACAATCTGGCTGAGCACCTGATTACTGTCATACGAAGGCGACATCTGATAGGTTGGCATACCGCCAAACACCGAGTTTGTCCATCGTGTAGTCTCTCCAGTCTGCTGCTGGAAGAGTTCCTTTTCATGTCCCAGTCCCTTTCCAGCCGCTGCATCGTGTCGGAAGAGGATTCGTCCGTCCATATCGGCTGGCATAAAGTAGACGAAGGAGATGATTGCAAATGCAATAACTACCAGAATATCCAGTAGATACTTCTTCAAAAATTTCATATTTCTATATAAACGTTTATAATTTGAAGGCAAAGATAGCACAAATTGGAGACAAAAACAAAAATATAGCAAAAATTTATATTTTTTTTGTTGAGAAAGTTGTATTAAGTTAGAAATAGGGGTTTCCCCTCTATCATTTAGGGAAACACTCGCTGCCGTTTCGTTTTTTATTCGTACCTTTGCACCGTAAAACAAGTTTCTTCAAACAGAATATATTAATGTATAAAAGAATAAGAATTATGAAAAGACTAGCATTCATCATGATGGCATTGCTCCTGGCTCTGATGCCGGCAGCAGCACAGAATTATCGTGACAGCAGATATTATAACAAGCAGACGGGTCATCTCGACTACCGTTTCAACAACAACTATGGCAGTCCGTATTACGGATTCCGCATCGGTCCAGCCTTCACCTTTGTCAATTCCGACGATTCCCGACTGGATGGTGGCGACTGGCAGACCGGTCTGAATGTGGGCGTAGTAGCCGGCATCCCATTGACCGACAGTGCCCCACTCTATCTCGAAACCGGACTTTCATATATAGAGAAAGGTGGCAAGAAGGATCTTCCTGAAGGCAAGAAGATGACCTACGACCTCAATTATCTTGAGATTCCAGCCGTACTGAAGTACAAGTACGAGGTAGACGACCACTTCTCCATCCAGCCTCAGGTAGGCGGCTATTTTGCCGTTGGTGTAGGAGGCAAGATCAAGAACTATGTCGAGCGTGAAGCAGAGAGCTCATTCAAGGATGCAAACTTCCGCCGTTGCGATGGTGGTATCCGCATCGGCTGCGGCATCGGCTACGACATGTTCTATGCTGATCTCACCTACGACATCGGTCTTGCCAACATCTGCCACGACAGTTTCGACAAATCCCACAATGGAGCCCTCCAGCTCAATTTCGGAGTTAACTTCTAGAAACTTTTAAAGGTAAAAAAGTAAAAAGGTAAAAAGAGCCTTACCCCCTTCGCGCCCCCGTCCCCAGCGATTCCATCGCTGGTCCCCTAAAAAAAAGGTAAAAAGAGCCTAGCTAGCTTAACATTCCGCTAGGCTCTTTTTACCTTTTTACTTTTTTACTTTTAAAAGCCCTTTTTACTTTTTTACCTTTAATAGAGATAAAACCGCGAAACGCGGTAGCAGGTGGGTTAACTCATTGATTATCAATACATATTTATTTTTCACAACCATATTATCTAAACATTTTTTAAATCATTATCCCAAAACCTCACTTAACGGCAAAAACGGACAATCTGACGGCAAAAAATCGGTAAATACACACAAATTGAAAGATAGAAACTCAAAAAAACTACACTTTTCTACTAAAAAGTAGGTATTTTATCCTATTTTCGACAAAAAAGGTACAAAAAAAATGTTTAATTAAAAAAAATATTGTATCTTTGCCCGCAGAAAGAAACATTCCGTATTATTACTAAATTGAGTTTCATGGAAAGACAGAGAGAGAATTTTCTTATGACGAGAAAAGTAAATCATAGCATTACTATCGGATTGGCTGCCATAGCTTTGTGCTCGGTGTCGGCTAATCTCATGGCTGCTGTGAACAACCCTAAGATATCCCGAGAGGTTATCTTACCACAAAACGAAAGTTTATCTGGATACGTTTACGACCAGGATAAGAATCCGCTGCCGGGAGTTACCGTAAAAGTGGAGGGAACACAAATCGTAACCATTACGGATGATGAAGGCCGTTATTCCTTCAGCCAGCCTATTAGGCGAGGTGCTAACGTAAAATTTTCGATGCTCGGCTTTAAAACCAAGCGAGTTGTTTATAAAGGTCAGTCGGCTATCAGTCCGATGCTCGAACCTTCTGCTACCTCGGTTGGCGAGGTGGTGGTAGTGGCGCGCAGCAACATCAACGCTATCGACCTGCGTGCCAAATCGGGTGTGGTAGAGAATGTGGATATGAAACGCGTAGAAGCTAAGCCGATGATTGACATGGCACTGGCACTACAGGGTGCCGTGCCGGGCCTTGTCGTTACCAATACGGGCGATTTGGGTTCTGCTCCGAAGATCCGTCTGCGCGGAAACTCTTCGCTCAGACAGGGCAATGCAACCAACGAGCCGCTGTATGTGATGGATGGTCAGATTATCTCTGCCGAGACATTCTATAACCTGAACCCATCTGACATCAAGGACATGAAGGTGCTCAAGGATGCTACAGCCTGCGCACTGTATGGTGTGAAGGCGGCTAACGGTGTGATAGAAATCACATCACAGCGTGGTCATTCGGGTGCTCCACTCATCAACTACAGCACCAATATGGGTGTAACCACACGAGGTCGAAGAGGCCTCAAGATGATGACCTCTGCCGAGAAACTGGAACTGGAGAGACTCATCGGTAACGTGGAGACTCCGGGCTACAGATACAGCGAGGATTACTACCGCAAGTACTTTGCCAACAATCCGAATCTGGCAAGCATGATTGCCGATGGACAGAACAAGCTCGATTCATTGCGCAACATCAACACCGACTGGTTCAACGAACTTCTGCGCAACAGCTTCTACCAGCGCCATAACCTGAGTCTGCGAGGCGGCAATGAGCGCACCACCTATTTCCTCTCAGCCAACTATTCCTATCAGGGCGGCCGTATCGAGGGAAATGACAAGCAGCGCATGGGCATCCGACTGAATGTAGACCAGAAACTGGGAAAGATAGGTTATGCCATGCTGGGTGTTACGGGCTCTTATTCGAAGACCAATACGCCTAACGGAACCTCAAGCGACCCTTCTTCGCTGATTTACGAACTGAACCCTTACGAACAGAAGACAGGCAAACTCTGGTCGTATCCGGGACAGACTTACAAGGACCTGATGAACCAGTACAGCGCCGAATCTACCGACAAGGAGTTTGGCGTGAACGGTAACATCACCCTGAACCTGCTTCCGGGACTGGATGTTGCAGCCGTTGCCGGCATCGACTTCGTACTGGATGAGTCACACCAGTTTACACCTTCTACAGCCTACTCTGAGACCCATAGCGGTGTGCCAGAAGTGGCGCGCGGTATCTATTCGAAATCCAAGAATACCACCACCAATATTTCTGCCAACGTGCGTGCTACCTATACCCGTACGTTCAATGAGATTCACGACCTCACCTTCAGTGCCAACATGGATTATTATGATACCAACATCGATAATCTGAGCACTACCGGTTATGGCGTAGGAACCCTGAACTCAGCGGCAGCCATCAACCAGTCGCTCACCGGCTCACGCAGAGTGAAAATGAGTGCTCCTAGAGACAAGAACCGCCAGTTGGGTATCGGTGGCGTGCTGGGCTACAGTCTGCTGAGCACCTACGACCTCTATGCTACCTACAAGGCAGATGCCTCTTCGGTTCTGCCATCAGACAAGCGATGGAACAAGGCATGGGCGGTAGGTCTGGGATGGACACCATCCAACTATGCCTTTCTGAAGGACAACAAGGTGATTTCACGCCTCAACTTCAAGGGCTCGTATGGTATCACAGCCAATCTGAACGGAGTTTCGGTTTCTACCACAACAGGAACCTTCTCCTACTCCACCAACACCTACGAAGACCAGCGCGTACTGGAAATCATCTCCTTATATAATAAGGACCTGAAACCAGAGCAGAACAAGTCGGTAGACCTGGGTATGAGCATGGACCTCTTCAACCGCATTACGCTGGATGTAAACTATTACAACCGCCGAACCGAACAGGCTTTGCTCGATGTGCCAATCCCTACATCGGTAGGCTATTCTACCCTGAAGCGCAACATCGGTGTGCTGGAGAACAGAGGTATAGAGCTGGGACTGAGTGCCAAGATCATCGATACCTACGATTGCCGACTCAGCATCGGTGCCAACCTAGCCTACAACGACAACAAGGTGCTCGACCTGTATTATGCCGACAAGATTTACACCACCGAAGATGCACTGGTTCCAGACTATGAGGTAGGCAAATCATACGATATGCTCTACGGACCTACGTCGCTGGGCATCAATCCGCTCACCGGCTATCCGGTATTCCTGCTGCCAGACGGCACAGAGAAACAGGCTACCGAGGCACTGACCAAGGACGATGTAGTGGCATTAGGCCATCTCACACCACCTTATTCAGGTACCTTCAACCTGAGTTTCTCATACAAGTCGTTCGACTTCGATATGGACTTCTACTACGTTCATGGCGGAATCCAGCGTTTCAACTACTCGTATGTAAGAGACAAGGACAATGTGAACAAGAATGCCGTAGCCGGACAGACCGATAAGATGTGGTTCAAGCAAGGCGATGAGAACAAGACCTACTGGACACCGTTCTACACCTCATCCACCGCAGAAGACAACATAGCACTCTATCCAAACTCACGCACCGTGGGCAAGAGCGACTACCTGCGCCTCTCTATGGTGAGCATGCGCTACCGTCTGCCAGCCGCTACCCTACACAAGATACTGCCATTCATGCAGTATGCCACCGTAGGTTTCCAGGCATCCAACCTCTTCACCTGGACCTCTTACAAGGAGAGCGACCCAGAGAGCGGAACCCTTGCCGGCACCACACAGCCAATTTATACATTCAATTTGAATCTTACATTCTAGGAGACAGAAAAGATGAAGAATATCAAGAATATCATCAAGAAGGCACTACTCTTCACGGGCAGCACCCTGCTTCTGGCAGCCTGCTCGCTCAATGTGCCACCACCAGACCAGTTTTCAGACCCCGATGCCATCACCGATGTCAATACGGGGCGCTCTCTGCTCACCTCCTGCTATCTGAGCTATCCGCATCAGGAGTATGAGTTTTCGCTCCTGGGCAACGACTTCTGCCCTACCAACCTCTCAGGAAAGGATGTCGAAACCCAGAACCTATACAACTGGCAGGACAAGAACATCAGCAACCTCTCGTCAACCGTATGGCCGGCGTATTACACCTGTATCTCCAACTGCGATGTACTCCTGGAGCGTATCGACAAGATTACGACCGAGACCTCAGCCGATCTGCAGGAGAAGCAGGCTATCAAGGCAGAGGCACAGCTGCTGAAGGCAATGTGCTATTTCGACCTGCTGCGCATCTATGCCACTCCATACGATGAGAATCCGGATGCCGACGGTATCATCATCAAGAACATGTTCGGTTTCGAAACCAATGGCCGCAGCAGCAAGAAAACCTGCATCGGCATGATCAACAGTCTGATAACAGAGGCATCAGAAGTGAGAAACCATCCCTCAAAGAACGGATGGCTATCGCAGACCGCAGCCGATTATCTGCTTGCCGAAACCGCACTCTATATGGGCGATTACAAGAAAGCAACCGAATATGCCGACGATGTGATAGCACAGGGCGACGACAGCAAGATAGGCGGCGAAAGCTACTCCCGACTCTGGCGGACAGAGAGCTATGGCGGCAGAATCTTTGCCTTCAACACCCAGAACAACTATTATATCGCCATAGAATACGACAGTTCTGAAGGCGACTATTATGCCGTCAATCCGGCATTCACCTTTACGGATGAGGATGTACGCGCGAAATATACGCTCTATCCGAAAGACCAGAACGGTAAGACCCGCAACCTGATGGGCAAGTACAACATGATGAACAAGCAGGGCACCCAGCCCAACTACATCAACCGTATGCGTTACGCCGGTGCCTACTTCATCGCTGCCGAAGCCTATGCACGCGATAACAACGAACAGATGGCACGCGAGCGCATCAACCATTACCTGCAGCTGGTTTCTGCCGACCCTATAGCAGAAAGCGTAACGGGCGACGCGCTGGTTCAGGCTATCCTGGCAGAGAAGTACAAGGAATTCGTTGGCGAAGGCAGCAATTACTTTGACCTGAAGCGAACCCACGCAGACTTGAACCGTCTGTCGGCATGGGGCGGAGCAGCCACAGCGAAAATCAGCAACGACGATTACCGCTGGAACTTCCCTATCCCAGCTTCAGAATATAAATATAACAACAATGTGACCCAAAACGACAAGTGGCCAATTAACAGATAATATTAACATTTAAAATAAAGAGAACGATGAAGAAAATTACATTCATGCTTATGTGCATGCTCGCAATGCTGACAGGTTTCAGCGCATGCAGCAGTGACAACAATGATGGCGACAAGCAGATGACCAACTATGTATCGATTTCTGCAGCCGGAAACAATATCATCAACGAGGATGATGATGAAGAAGTAAAATTCAACATCCTCATCGGTAACACCCTGACAGCAGACGCTACCATCAATCTTTCGCTCGAAGGAAATGATGACAATGTGGCTACACTCACTCCTTCTACCATCGCGCTGAAGGCTGGCGCCAAGACAGCATCCTTCACCGTAAAGTCGAACAAGAAGAGTCTGCTCAAATCAGATCGCGTACTGACCGTAAAGGCAACTTTCTCTGATGCCAACATGAAGACAGACGGAAAAGCCGTAACCCTGACCATCAAGCCAGACTCCGACATCCCTGTCCTCACGGCAGAACAGCTGAAACTCATTGAGGGCTACAAACAGAACCTCAACATCGACCTGACCAAGATTCTCGGTAAGGTAAAGGTAGATACCAAGGTTACCTTCAATGACGATGACAAGATTGATATCAACGACAACAAAGATACCCGTTCATTCAGCGGCGTTACCATTATCACACTGAGCGAGAAGGCTACAGCCGACAAGCCTGTCTTGAAGATGGTTTCAAATGCAATGGGTATGGCTGCGTTCAACTATGAAATGCTGAGAAAGAGAACCGTAGAAGATGCAGAAAACTGGACACAGATGCCATACGGTAAGGCTGTTATGGAGAACATCAACTACGATTACAATAAGGAAAACTTCACCATGACACTGGATGGCATCGAGGTAAACCCGGCTGATATGACCCTCAAGTTTACAGGCAGCAAGGTAACTGTATATGAGGAAGAGATTACAACTGTTCCATTCGACTATACCTTCTCTGCATGGGACCGCCTCAAGGCTATGGCTGATGCAAACAAGTCGTTTGTTGTAGACGATGGAGATACCAAGACAGAAGTTTCCGTACAGGACATCATTGATGGTGGCGGTTCGCTGAATCCTTATTCCTTCTTCGACAATACCGATGTCGTAGCAGACGGAGAAGCGACAGATTATAAAAACATCTACGTTGCTCCAACAGGCAAAATCGACTTCGCCAGCGGCAAGATGACCTTCGCCTTCCCTTGGTATCTTGAGAATACATACGGATGCCAGCGAGTTGAAGCAACCTATACATTTGGTAATTAACAAGCATTTCACCATCTAATGCCGACATTATGTATAAAATAACGAAACAATTATTCCTATTTATCCTGCTTGCAGCTTTCAGTCTGCAGGCAGGAGCGAACAAAGATTCTAAAATAAACCTTCCACGGGGAACCGTGGAAGGCTACCTTGATAACGGACTCCACTATATCATTATGCCTAATGCACTGCCTCGCCATGGCATAGAGATGCGACTGGTGATGAAGGTAGGTTCACTGCAGGAGAACGACCAGCAGAAAGGTGGCGCTCACTTCCTGGAGCACATGTCTTTCTCGGGCACCAAGCACTTTCCACAGGATGCATGGGTAGATTATTTCGAGCGGCTCGGTATGAAATACGGACGCGACATCAACGCCTTCACCGGCTTCGACCGTACCATCTACTGGCTCTCACTGCCGGTTGCCGACTTCGGAACACAGGTAATGGACAGCACCCTTCTTGCCGTACGCGACATTCTCGACGGGGTTTCTTTCGAGCCTCAGCTCGTAGAGCAGGAACGTGGCGTCATCAAGGAAGAACTGCGCGGCTACAGCACGGGCGATGACTTCTACAACCTGAAGATTGGCGACGGAAGATACATCCTGCGCATGCCGCTGGGCACAGAGCAGGATATCGAAACCATCTCGCGCAACCAGTTGCTCAACTATTATCACCAGTGGTATCTGCCTCAGAATGCCTGTCTGGTGGTGGTAGGTAATGTAGATGCCCAGGACATGCAGAAGCGCATCCAGGCTACCTTCAGTTCGATAGCCAAGGGGCAGCCTACTCCGCTGGGCAAATATCCGCTTACCTATAAGAAAGGTATCACTCTGCACGAACTGAAAGATACCGTAGGCACCAGTTCCAAGCTGGAGTTCATTATCCCTCACGAGGGTGTGGTAGGAAACACCATCGCTTCTACCGCCCTGAAAGAGCAGTACCGACTGCTTATCTCGTCTATCAGCAAGCGACTGGCAGCACGGGGCATCAGATGCGACATCAGCGATGCCTGGTATCTCGCTACCCAGAACCACTTCTCTTTCTCTGTAGAAGGCAAGGGCAAGCAGGAACTCAAGGAGAAGATGACCCAGGTGCTCGGCGCCTTCGCTGATATCACGAAAAAGGGATTCGGAAAAGAGGAACTCGCTGACTATGTTACCGAAAAGGTGAACAGAATGAAGGCGGATACCGTTGGATTCCAGTCGGGTAAATGGTGTGATGACTTCGTTGATTACATCATCTCGGGCGACCGCTATGTAGCATGGGACGAAGATATGGAAAAGGTAAAACTCCTGGTAAGCAACACCAGCAGCAGCCAGCTCCAGAAGCTCTTCAAGACCATTCTGAACGAGGGTAAGAAATCGCTCCTCGTAGCCTACCAGAACAACGCCGGAAAGACTGAATCCTTCACCGAAAGCGAGTTGCAACAGCTCTGGCAGCAGGGACTGAAGACCCGCATGCCGGCTTATACCTACCAGTGCAAGGAAGTAGAGGAAAAGCAGCACGTTGACATACCTGCCTGTCTGTCTGCCACCCACCCAGATGCCAGCGCATCTGTAGTAAGCAAGCGCAGATACGAGGATATCGGGGTATCTGAATATCAGCTCGCCAACGGACTGAGACTGGTGATGCGACCTACTACCGACAAGGACAGCACCATCTACATCGCCATGCACGGACGTGGTGGCGTGGGCGACCTCAGCAAGCAGGATTATCCGCTGCTCAAAGACGCCGTAAGCTATGTAGACATGGGCGGTCTGGCACATATCAATACCGACCAGCTGACCGAAGTGATGCAGGCAGAGGGACTCTCTATGAGCGTAGGCATCGCCGACTACTGGCATCAGGTACTCGCCTCAGCCCCTACCGACAAGGCACAGGAACTGATGAACCTGGTTTACGAGAAGATTACGGCTCCAGGCAAATCATACGAAGATTTCAAGGAAGTACGCGATGCGGAAATCGAGCGATTCGGCAAGGAAACCCTGCTCGAACGTCTGCTCAAGCGCGACATCAACCGCATGCTCTCCAGAAGAGTAGATTCGCTGGTGTGCAACATGCCGGCAAACAGTGGTGTCAAAATCCAGAAGGAAGACCTCAACAGACTCAATCTGGATTCCATGACCAACTATTATACATCGCTCTTTGCCAACCCTCAGCAAACCACGCTGATTGTTACCGGCAACATCGATGAAGAGCAGGTTCTGGGCACCATCGTCAACACCTTTGCACGCCTCAAGGCATCAGCCCGCATGACCCGTTTCGAGGACAAGCCAAGCAACATGCCGAAGAGTCCTTACAAAGAGGCTTTCGAAAACGATGTGGAGACGCAGACCGTGCTGAACTACATCTATTCGGGCAACTACAAGCCAGGACTCCGCCAGTCGCTCATGCTGAAACTGATGCGTGATGTCATGCAGAACCGCCTGCTGAGCATCCTGCGCGAGAAGATGAACATTGTTTATTCTCCATACGCCGACCTCTACTATGCCGGAGTGCCTCAGGCTAAATACAACTTCTGGCTGGAGATTGCGCTGAAGAACGAAAACCGCGACAAGGCTATCCAGGCTCTGGACGGAATCATCAAAGAGCTGCAGACCAGCAGAATCAGCGAGGGAGAACTCAACAAACTGAAGATGTCGTTCCTCGTTACCAAGCGCAAGTCGCTCTCTGATGATGCACCGGCAGAATGGAAGAACATCCTCACCACCCTCTTGCAGAACGGCGAGAGTCTGGAAGATTTCGACAACTACAGCAACTGTCTGAAGAGCATCACTACCGAGGATATCCGCAAGGGATTCGAAGAGTATGTACGTCCTGAGCGCGTAGCTCTGCTCTATAAGGGCAACCCATTTTAAAGTTTAAACAACCCAAAGAAGAAAAGATATGAAGAAAATTTTATGGATGGTCATGCTCATGGTGAGCATGACTGCCTATGCACAGAAGACACCTGAGATATACCGTATTTTCGATGCCAAAGGCAAGGAAGTTACTTACGAGAAGATGATCAAGAGCGTAGCCGGCAGCGATGTGGTGTTCTTCGGCGAAATCCACAATTGCGTCATCAGCCACTGGATGGAGCTGAAGGTATTGGAGTCGCTGGCAGAGAACAACAGTAAGTTGAAGGTGGGTATGGAGATGCTCGAAGCCGACAACCAGCTCATCATCGACGAATATACCAGCAGCGTGATTTCTTCCGACCGCTTCGAAGAGGAGTGCCGTCTCTGGCCTAACTACAGTACCGACTATGAGCCATTGGTTTACTATTCCAAGCGTCATCATCTCCCGCTGATAGCAACCAACGTGCCTCGCCGCTACGCCAGTGTGGTAAAGGAGAAAGGTCTCGCCTATCTCGATTCCCTCTCAGCCGAAGCCAAGCGCTATCTCCCGAAGTTGCCAATCAACTATGTGGAGAATGAGAACGCCCAGTCGGGTTTTGCCCTGATGGGACTGATGGGTAAGGCTAAGGATTCTAAGCCAGAACTGATGGCACAGGCACAGGCTATCAAGGATGCCACGATGGGCTGGTTTATCGCCCAAAACCTGAAGAAGGGCGAGCAGATGATCCACTTCAACGGCACCTACCATTCTGACGGAAACAACGGCATCATCCCTTATCTCAAGGAATATCGTCCTAAGACTACCGTCAGCACCATCAGAGCGGTGCGTCAGGAAGAGATTGACAAGATTGATGAAGATTATCTGGGACTGGCAGATTTCTATATCTGCATCACAGAAGATATGAATATGTCATACTAGCCCAGCGAAATAGGAAACAAGAAAGCCCCCGGTGCAGCACGCATCGGGGGCTTTTAACTATTAACTATAAACTATAAACTTCACACAGTTCCCAGTATCTGTGAGCAAGGTCATGGATGAACTTTCTTCCTCTTTCGGTCCATACGAGATAAGTATGGGTGTAGGCTCTGCCCAACTTCTCCTGTCTGCCATCGCTCTTCGGGTCGAGGAAGGCGCTGTAGCGGGTACGGCTCTTCGCCAAGCCCATGTGGGCGTAATCGGCATAGAGGAGATACTGACCGCTCTGGTAATACTGGATATGGAGAGCACAGAGCGAGCGGTTCAGTTCCTGGGCTGTAATACCGAGTTCCTTCGCAATCTGCGTAGTGGTGAAGCAAGAAACGGAATCGAGCACGTTATCACTGTAGAGTGCCTTAGGCAGAAGATTACCCACCTGATTCTCCAACTGGATGATGTTATCACCACTCTTAGCGATGCGAACCACCTGTTCGTCCACAACATCATTGAGACGGCGGATTTCCGTATCCTGTTCGCCGATAAGCTTCTTCTGCTGTTCAATCTGCAGTCGCTGCTTCTTCAGCAGATTCTCCTTCTCCTTGAGCGTAGCACGGAGGATTTCTTCTGCATGACGGATTGTCTCCTCATCGCTTTCTCCCTGCTGAACCGGAATATAACCACCCGTCTTGCGAATCTGTGGCAGCACATCTGAAGTTACCCAGTTTTTGAACTTCACGGCAGTAGAAAGCTTGGATCCGAGAACCAAAGCATAGAAACCACTCTCGTTAACGAAGATCATCTGTTGGGTTCGTACAGTTCGGCTTCCATCCTTTCGAAGGCTGCCCGATACCTTGACCCCTTGTTTCAAGGTGTCATGTTGGTTAACCAACTGATACACTGCGTTATAGGATTTCTTATACCCCAGTATATCACAGACATCCTTTGCGCAGAACAAAGGTTCTCCATTGTCATCGGTCAAGGTACGAATCTTACCGAATTCAGGGTTTTCAAACACGACAGCAA
>OLGY01000292.1_pt1 | contig 39620 bp, 31 predicted proteins | sample 1605951 | NCBI WGS metagenome assembly OLGY01 (sample SAMN03283280) | human gut metagenome | biome: human-associated habitat; material: feces | host: Homo sapiens | place: Peru | collected 2012
GGCATTGCGGATAGGATTTCTATGCTCTTTTGAGTTTTAGCGGACAGCAATAATTATATATACGTATTTTCCCTTTTCCCTTTTCCCCTTTTACTTTTTTATCCTTTTACTCTTTCTCACCTGTCCCACAATATCTTTGTTTCTTTTCCGTTTTTATATTACTATGCGCAATATAAAGGATAAATTGAAGTATGCCATTGTTTGGCTTTCCCGAATAAATAAATGTAGAGGCTTTGGTGTTCAGTCGCCAACAGCCTATTCTTTTATTCGCTATGTCATAAATGAGCATTATCCTTATTATGCTTATGGGGATCTGAATATTAAATATCCAGATTTGTCTTGGAAGGAGCTAAAACTATATAGGCTATATTTTCGTTTAGCAAACTATTCTCAGGCTTCTACGTGGCTATTAAATGGCTCTTTTGATGATGTGTTGCTTCGTTATGTAAACGCTGGTTGCTATTCTGTGAGTTTTACTCCTGATAATAGTGAAGTTGCTGTTGCTGGTGTTATTTTGTTAAAAGATGTTCCTACCAATGATGTTTTAGATTATTATCTGTGTAATGCATCATCTGATAGTATTATAATTATTGAGAATATTCATGTTTCTAAAGAAGCATCAATGATGTGGAAATCGATAGTTCAGAACGCTCGAGTAGGTCGTACTTTCGATTTATATTATTGTGGCATTATCTTAATGGATAAAGAGAAATGTAAGCAACATTATATAGTAAATTTCTAAGTTTTATGGTTTTATCTTGCCTTATTTATCATGCTATGACCTTAAAACTATTAAATTATACTACTAATCGCATTTTGTAATGAAAAAAAACGTTCATTTGCTTGTATTTAAAAAGAAAATCATTATTTTTGCGGGAAAATTTGAGGCCTGATGAATAATGCTTGTTTTACTAAGGGGTTGCGAGCAATTTATGGCTGATATTTTTGCAATAGCAATATTTGAATAAATATTTTGCAATTGAAGATTAAGAACAAATAAAAAAGATTGAACTATGTATTGGACACTTGAATTAGCATCTAAGTTGGAGGATGCACCATGGCCTGCAACTAAGGAAGAGTTGATAGATTACGCAACACGTTCTGGCGCACCTCTTGAGGTGTTGGAGAACCTGCAGGAAATAGAGGACGAAGGCGATGTTTACGATAGCATCGAAGATATTTGGCCTGACTACCCTACAAAAGAAGATTTCCTCTTCAACGAGGACGAATACTAATCGCTCAAACAGCTACACAAACAGCTTAAAGCGTTGAATATAAGCGGTATGGGAATTGTACAACAACATTCCTATACCGCTTTTTCTTTTTTATACTGCAAAATATAGTGCAAGCCGAACGCAATTACGTTACTTCAATTGCTGAAGCGTAGCCTGTCTTATTAAAATAAACTACTCAAATCAGAGCATACAGCCTTTGCAACTAAATAGCCATTGTCAGAGTATGCAAAAGAAATTAAGGTGGATTATTTACCCAAATCTAATTCTGTAACATAGATTTGGGTAAATAATCGCCATATTTTTCTTTTAATTGCAATTAAACCATTACCTTTGCAAGGGTTAAGATATAATGGTATGATCATGACAAACAAACTTGTTGGTAGAGAGCGAGAGTGTCAAGAACTCCACAGAGTGATGGAGTCGGATCGTTCAGAATTTGTTATAGTATATGGACGGCGAAGAGTGGGTAAGACTTTTCTTATTGACCAATACTATCACGGACAATACGACTTTACATTTGTTGGAGGACATAATCTATCACGCCAGAGACAACTTACGAGTTTTGCGCGTGCATTGAAAAAGTTCTCAGGCATAAAGTCGGATAAGTTTTCCGATTGGTTCGACGCATTTGATGCTCTTGAAGAATATCTTGAATCACTTGATACAAGCAGAAAAAAAGTGGTATTTATAGACGAGATGCCTTGGATTGACACACAGAAGTCTGACTTTGTTGCTGCATTGGAGAATTTCTGGAATGGCTGGGCAGCCCGTCGCAGTGATATTGTGTTTATTGCTAGTGGCTCGGCTACCTCATGGATGGTAGACAATCTGATTGAAAACCAAGGAGGGTTGCATGCTCGCATTACAAGCAGCATTTATGTTAGGCCATTTACTTTGCATGAGACAGAGGAGTATCTTCATAGAAAGCACTGCAAATGGGACAGATACCAAATATTACAGTGCTACATGGTGTTTGGAGGCATCCCTTTTTATCTAAGTCTCATTAATACCAAAGAAAGCCTCGTGCAGAATGTTGACAGACTATTCTTTGTTCAAGGAGGTATTATGCGAAGCGAGTTTGATGAATTGTATAACGCTCTGTTTTCAAATGCCGACTTATATATAAGTGTAGTAAAGGCTTTGGCTGCACATCATGATGGCATGTCACGTGAAGAAATATCCAAGACAATTGGAATCACTGGTGGCACTCTTACCCGTGTGCTGACCAATCTTGAAAGATGTGACTTCATCTCCCGAAATCAGAATTTTGGTCATAAGACGAAAGATACAATCTATCGTTTGGTGGATTTCTATACTTTGTTTTATTACAAGTTTATCTTGCAGGATATTTCAGGCGACGAACATTGGTGGAGCCATAATTTTGAGTCACGTCAAATCTCTACATGGCAGGGACTTACATTTGAAGTAGTGTGTCTTATGCACACAGACTGCATAAAACGTGCCTTGGGCATTTCGGGGATGGCAACAGAAGTATCTTCATGGCGCAAGGCTGCAAGTGAAGACCAGAAAGGAGGACAGATTGATTTAGTCATCAAACGCGCTGATCGCATCATTCATCTGTGCGAGATGAAATTCAGTAAATCTGAATACCGCATTACGGAGGCATACGAACAGTTATTAAGGCAACGATTGGAGCTCTTCCAAAGCTCTACCAAGACAAAGTTCTCATTGGTCATCACTTTTGTTACCACCTATGGTGTAGCAGATGGCGCACATCATAGTTTGGTACATAGCGAAGTTACAATGGAGCAGCTTTTCAAATAAGGAATATCCTTTTACGGTCTTTCACTACGAAATAAAGTGATCGAAAAAGGTTGACACGGCAATATAATCACTTGATACTCAATACGCCTTGTTCCTCTTCAACGAGGACGAATATTAATCGCTCAAACAACTATGTAAATAGCTTAGAGCGTTGAATATAAGCGGTATAGGAATTGTACAACAACATTCCTATACCGCTTTTTCCGTTCTTTTACCGCCAAAATGCTTGCCTTTTATATCGTGTTTACATATATTAACGATAATATGGGAGGGGGAATATAGAATTTGGCTATCTTTGTAGTATATTTAACTAAATAACAAATAGGATATGAAAAAGTTATTAAGACTGTTAGCAATGTTGTTGTGCGTCTTTGCGCTTACTGCCTGTGGAGATGACGATAACGATGACAACATCACAGAGGGCAAGGATGGAGTGTATGTAATAAACGGTCACAAATTTGTAGATTTGGGTTTGCCTAGCGGTTTGTTGTGGGCAACGCGCAATGTTGGGGCTGAATCTATTTATGAAATTGGCAACTATTACTCTTGGGGCGAAATTGAGCCTAAGAACAAATACACCTTGACTACTTACAAATGGTTTGATGGCGATGAGTTTACTAAGTACACTCAGGAAGACGGAAAACGTGAGTTGGACGCTGCTGACGATGTAGCAACCGTTAAATGGGGCAAAAAATGCCGACTGCCTAAGTTTGCAGAAGCTATCGAACTTGTTACAAAGTGTAAGTGGGAGTGGCGGTTAAGCTACGATAACCAATCAATAAATGGTTATCTTGTAACAGGACCTAATGGTAATTCAATTTTCTTACCTGCAGCTGGGTTTAATACAGGGTCACTAATTGAGTGTTCAGGAGAATCTGGAGACTATCTTATAAAAGATATAACTCATAGATATGAAAGTAATCAATATATTGAGATATTGACTTTTTGGGAAAGGAAGATTGACCCGACAGAATCAAGTTTTACCAGCTCATATCGTGTCTGGGGTCATTCAGCACGCCCTGTAGCAACCAAGTAGACATGAGCCTAAGTTTGCTGATAACAACAAGAGTGAATAATCACTATGGTTTTCCTTTCTACTACAATAATGCGATAGAAAATGGATTAATTTACTATTATTAATCGTTTGAAACTCAGTAAGCATTGTCCCTCTTCAATGATGACGAATACTAATCGCTTTAGCTATTTATAAGAGGCTTAAAGCATAATAATATAAGCGATATGGAAATTTCTATATGAGATTTCCATGTCGCTTTTTGGTTTGAATGGCATAATTGAATGAAGAAAGTGAAAGTAAAAAGGAGAAAAATATATCAAAATATAAATAATTTGCCGGTTTTACTTGGCGATTAGATATTAATAATGTAACTTTGCTCGGGTTATGAAGTAATTGTAGATGTTATCAAGTATGAAGCAAGATACATGATATATGAACAATATTCATGAAATAATGTGTACGATACATTATTATAGAATTTAAACTCAACACAATAATAATTAAACAACAAGGCTCATGAAACATTTCTACACAGTTTTAGCCGCAGCACTCATGGCAAGTGCAGTTGCAACAGCGCAACCTATGCCAAGCAAAGGTATGCGTTTTAATTATGACAAGAAGCAGGTTGCTGCAAAAAAGTCTGGTTATCTTCCTATGCTACAGTTTGGCAACCAAACTGCTACAGGCAAGAGCGTAGTTACAGCATCTCCTCGTAAGTTGCAGGCTTATGCCGAGAAAACATCTACTATCGCACCTCTCATTACCGAGCAACCTAATGGTACTCTTTATAACAACTTCTATCGTTCGGGCAATAGCTTCATCGTACTTTATGGTAGTGTAGCTGATCTGCCTTTTGATGGTGTGCGTGGAACTGTTGTTGTTTCTGATGACAACAAGACTGTTTATTTCAATGATCCATTAGGAGCTTATTATTCTACTTCATGGATTAAGGGCGAACGTGGCGAAGGCGACACTATCGAAGTGAAATTGCCTCAGCAGTTCGTGCATGAAGAGTTTGAGGATGGTCCACAAGATGGTTATCTTTTCAAGCTTAAGCCAACAAAGATGACAGAAGATGGACAAACCTATACAACTTTTATTCCTGCCGACGATCAGACCATTAAGTTTGTATGGCGTAATGATAGCATCTTTATGGTTAACACTACAGAAGACAGCAAGCTTTTGGGTATGTGTGATGAGGAAGGTCAATGGTATGGCTATGGCGACTATGTATCTCTCTATGAGAAGTTCGACAAACAGCCTGTAGCACCAAAGGATGCATCTAAGGCTGAGACAATGTCTCTACTCTATACCGAGTCGGGTCAGCAATATGGTCGTGTGAAGAAAGTGGTAAGAGAAGGCAACGATTTTTATGTAGCAGGACTCAACGATGCTATGCCTGATACTTGGGCAAAGGGTACTTTGGAAGGCGATAAAGTAACCTTCGAAGGTCATCAGTATATGGGCTTTGATACACTGACCTTGGCGTATACCTTCTTTGAACCTATTGGACATCAGCCTACTTGGTATGACTACGGTGATGGCACTGGCGATTATTATGACGAGCCTATATTCCTCGACAAGATAGTTTTCGACTATGATGCGGCAACAGGTAGCTTCAAGTCAGACAGTACATTCTATGTAAACCAGGGCTATAAGAAGCCTAACCAGTTGTATACTTACGACGAACCTGCTTTTGCTCCTTGGACAGAGAAAGCTGCAACTCCTATGGAAGTAGGCGAAGAAAACGTTTCATACTATCCTTATAATGATATGGATGGATATGGTATCTTGACATTCATCCCAAGCGAGTTTGATGCCGATGGCAACCTTCTTGATACCAAGCAGCTTTATTATACTGTTTATCTCGACGATGAACCATTGGCATTTGATACCCAGGATTATCCATCATTAAAAGAGGAAACCACAGAGATTCCTTATCTATTCAACGATCAAGAGAATATAGTATATTATGCAGGTGCGCTAAATGTCAAAACCTTTGTTGAAGGTATCGACAGCATCGGTGTTCAGCTCATTTATAAGGGCGGTGGCGAAGTGCGCAAGTCGGCTATCAGCTATGTTAGCGCTAAGGATGAGGAAGATACTGATGGAATCGACAACATCGGAGCTAATGCTTTTAAGTTTGTTAGCACCGTCTTTACTGACCTTAGTGGTCGTAAAGTAGCTCGTCCGGCAAAGGGTGTATACATCCAGACAGTACGCAAGGCTGATGGTACAGTAAAGAGCGTTAAGCGTGTTTTTAAGTAAGTTGTAGATACATCCGTCTAAAAACATTTAGATAAACTTTTGGGGCTAATCATACTATCTTCGTATAATGAAGCGTGTGTGGTTAGCCCTTATTCTTTAATAGATTTCCCTCTCATCTTTGATAAATAAACGATGAAAGTTTATTTGTTTATGCAATAAAACAGCAGTTGTATCGTTATACAAATGATGTTTAAACATTTTGCGGTCATAATAATAGCGCTGCTTCTCGTCTCCGTAGAGATGAGAGGACAGTATGATGCAGCCTTCGCTCATTATTGGGCGATGGAAACCTCCTTTAACCCTGCCGCTGTGGGCAAGGAGACAAAGCTTAATGTCACCGCAGCCTATGCCATAGATATGGCAGGCTTTGAAAACAATCCTAACACTATGTATGCCGCTGCCGATATGCCTTTTGTGTTTTTGAAAGGTGTGCATGGTGCAGGCGTACAGTTTATGAACGATAAGTTAGGACTTTTCTCTCATCAGAAGTTAGGTTTGCAATATGCACCAAAGTTCAAGCTCTTTGGTGGAACTGCCTCTGTGGGTGTGCAGATAGGCATGCTTAGCGAGAAGTTTGATGGTTCTGGTTTGGATCTTGGCGATAGCAACGACCCTGCCTTCACCACTTCTGAAGTAAATGGTAATGCCCTCGATATAGGTGCAGGCATATATTATGTGCATGGCGACTGGTATGGTGGTCTTTCTGCGCAACATCTCACAGCTCCACTCATAAATCTTGGCGAAACTAACGAATTGCAAATAGATAGAACGTATTATTTGACAGGAGGATACAATATTAAGCTAAGAAATCCGTTTCTATCTATAAAGCCTTCGTTGTTGGTGCGTACTGATACCAAAGTATATCGTGCCGATATCTCTGGCCGATTGGTATATAAGACCGATGAAAAGCTGATGTATGCAGGCTTGGGATATAGTCCTTCAACCTCAGTAACCTTTATGGTGGGCGGTAGTTTCCATGGCTTCGTGCTTGGCTACAGCTATGAGGTGTATACATCAGCCATTAGTGCTGCCAATGGTAGCCACGAACTATTCTTGGGTTATCAGCACGACATCAACCTAATAAAGAAAGGTAAGAATAAACATAAAAGCGTAAGAATATTATAATATTAAGATACTATTAATATAAAATATGAAGAAAACAATTATATCCCTTTTCGCCATAAGCATCGTGGTGGTGCTGACAAGTTGCATGGGTGCCAAGTCGTCATCCTCTTCAGGTCGTGGTGGAGAGCTTATCGGAGTTGGTGGTAGAGCCTTCACCGAGCCTACACCTTACGGAATGACTCGCATCGAACGTGGATTCTTGAAGATGGGACTTCAGAAGCAAGATACTCTATGGGGTAAGCAGACTCCTGTGAAAGAGATATCTGTAGATGGTTTTTGGATGGACGAGACTGAAATTACAAACTCGCAGTATAAGCAGTTTGTAAATTGGGTGCGTGATAGTATCTTGCGCACACGCCTTGCCGACCCTAACTATGGTGGCGACGAAACTTATATGATAACAGAAGATAAGAATGGCGATCCTGTGACTCCACATCTTGATTGGAACAAGCGTTTGCCTCGCAAACCTTCTGAAGATGAGCTTCGTGCCATCGAGAGCCTTTATACTACAAACCCAGTAACGGGTGAAAAGCTTCTCGACTATTCGCAGCTCAACTATAAGTATGAGGTATACGATTATACCGCAGCAGCATTGCGCCGCAACAGATTGAACCCTGCAGAGCGCAATCTAAATACCGATATCACTATCAACCCTAACGAGGTGGTGATGATTTCTAAAGATACTGCTTATATCGATGATGAAGGACGTATCGTTAGAGAAACCATCAACCGTCCATTGTCAGGACCATGGGACTTCCTTAATACCTACATCGTGAATATCTATCCTGATACCACATGTTGGGTCAACGACTTCCGCAATTCAGACAACGAAGTGTACCTACGCAACTATTTCTCTAATCCTGCCTACAACGACTATCCTGTGGTGGGTGTGACATGGGAACAGGCTAATGCCTTCTGCGCATGGCGTACCGACTATCTTCTTAAAGGTCTTGGTGGCGAAGCACGCTACATTCAGCGCTATCGCTTGCCTACAGAGGCTGAATGGGAATATGCAGCCCGAGGTAAAGAAGGCTCTGAGTTTCCATGGGAGAATGCTGATGTGAAGAATGGTAACGGATGTTTCTATGCCAACTTTAAGCCCGATCGTGGCAATTATGCTCAAGATGGCAATCTGATAACAAGCAAGGTGGGCATCTATTCTCCTAATTCTAATGGTCTGTTTGATATGGCAGGAAATGTGGCAGAATGGACAAGCACCATATATACCGAGGCTGGAGTAGAGGCTATGAACGACCTCAACCCACAACTTGAATACAAGGCAGCCAAGGAAGACCCATACAAACTGAAGAAGAAAAGCGTAAGAGGTGGCTCATGGAAAGACCCTGAGTCGTATATCCGTTCTGCATGGCGTACATGGGAATATCAGAATCAGCCACGTTCGTATATCGGTTTCCGTTGCGTACGTAGTTTAGCAAACACAACAAGTGGTAAATATAAAAAGAGCAAAAGATAATGGGCGACTATAGCAAATTCAATTTAGTGTACCGTCTGCAGAAGTGGATGGACAGCGTTCCTGGTCAGACATTCCTCAACTATGCATATAGCTGGGGTGCCTCGGTGGTAATCTTGGGTACCTTGTTTAAGCTTACCCACCTTCCTGGAGCCAACTTTATGTTGTTCCTTGGTATGGGTACCGAGGTGTTTGTGTTCTTTCTCTCAGCCTTCGACCGTCCTTTCGACAAGACAGCCGATGGTCGTGATCTTCCTACCCATGTAACAGAGGAATATCTCGAAACAGGCAAGGTGGTTTATGGTAATGCTCCTTCTGATGGTCAGAATGTAGTTGTTGGTGGAGGTGTTGTAGCTGCAGGTTCCGAGACTGTTAGTGCAGTTTCTTCAGGAGAGGCTGTTAGCACAGGTGCTAATGTCGTATCTGCAGGTGCAGGTAATGTTGGTGGTACCGTAATCATCAATGGTGGCGGTACAGCTCAACCACAGCCTGATTATGTTCCGCAGATGTCTGCAGAAGAGGCAGAAGCTCTCAACGAGGCTCAGGGCAACTATGTTGAAGAACTCAAGAAACTCGTTGATACTCTTGCTAAAGTTAATGAGCAGAGCATGCGCCTTACTCGCGATAGCGAAGAAATGGAGAATCTCAACCGTACTCTTACTGGTATCAGTAAGGTATATGAGATGCAGCTCAAGGGTGCAAGTCAGCAGATTGGCACTATCGATCAGATAAACGAGCAGTCAAAGAAGATGGCTCAGCAGATAGAACAGCTCAACCAAATCTACTCTCGCATGATAGAGGCTATGACAGCCAATATGGCGAAGTAGGCATATACCTACGGTTAGAGTGACGAACAAAAATCTTATAGCATTTATTATTAGATGGCAATAAAGAAAAAACCAGTATCTCCTCGCCAAAAGATGATTAACCTTATGTATGTCGTCTTGATGGCTATGTTGGCATTGAACATTTCTACCGAAGTGCTCAATGGCTTCTCTATTGTTGAGGAGAGCCTTAACCGCACCACCTCTAACTCTTCTAAAGAAAACGAGTCGATATATAGCGACTTCTTGGAACAGATGAAGACAAATCCTGAAAAGGTGAAGGCATGGTTCGACAAGGCTACTATGGTTAAGCAGATGAGCGATTCGCTCTATAACTATGCGCAGTCGCTGAAGGAGCAGATTGTGAAAGAGGCTGACGGCGACGATGCAGATTTGAACAATATCGTGGGCAAGGATAACCTTGAGGCTGCTGCCCACGTGATGCTTGCTCCTGGCACAGGTCAAGGCAAAAAACTATATGATGCGATAAACTCATATCGTGAGCGCATACTTAAGATGGTAAACGACGACCATCAGCGACAGCTTATAGCCGAAAACCTTTCTACAAAAATCCCTAAGAAGGGCAACGCTCTTGGCAAAAACTGGCAGGAGTATATGTTTGAGAGCATGCCTGTGGCTGCTGCAGTCACCTTGTTGGCTAAGTTGCAGAGCGATATCCGCTATGCTGAAGGCGAGGTGTTGCACACTTTGGTTGCCAACATCGATATCAAGGATATCCGCGTAAATAAGCTTGATGCTTTTGTGATTCCTGAGAAAACAACATTATATCCAGGCGAAACCTTCTCTGCCAATATCGTTATGGCAGCCGTTGATACCACTCAGCAACCAGAGATTTATGTAAATGGTGTGAAGGTGAATACCACCAATGGTAAGTATTCGTTCTCGGCAGGTGGAGTGGGCGAACATCAGTTTGCTGGCTATATGCTTATGCGCAATGGTGCAGGCGACATACTTCGTCGCGACTTCCTGCAGAAATACGAGGTTATTCAGCCACCTTCTGGTGCTACTATTGCTGCCGACCTCATGAATGTACTCTATGCAGGATATTCTAACCCTATGAGCATCAGTGTGCCTGGTATTCCTCAGAATGCCGTACATGTGTCAATGACAGGCGGCTCTTTGCGGTCGAAGGGCAACGGACATTATGTTGCTGTGCCTTCAGCCGTAGGCAAGGATGTGGTATTTAGCATCTCTGCTACCGAACGTGGCAAACTTCGCCAGATGGGATCATTCTCGTTCAAGGTGCGCAAATTGCCAGATCCTACACCTTATATAACTATAGGTACCGACCGCTACAAGGGTGGTGGACTCGCCAAAGGCTCTTTGATGGGAGCAAGAGGTGTACATGCTGCCATTGATGATGGTTTGTTGGACATTCCTTTCAAGGTGTTGGGCTTCGAGTGTGTATTCTTCGACAATATGGGTAATGCTGTTCCTATGGCAAGCAATGGTGCCAACTTCTCCGACCGTCAGCGTGATGCTTTCCGCAAGCTTTCTCGCAACCGTCGCTTCTATATCTCGCAAGTAACAGCCGTTGGTCCTGATGGTATCACCCGCAAGTTGCCTGGTGCGATGGAGATTGTTGTTAAATAACCCCATTCCAACGACATTATTCAAAGCATAACACAATAATTATTGATAACAGAAAAGTTCTGAACAACATATATTATGAAGAAGATATTAGCAATTCTCATGATGGCATTCATGGCGCAAACCATGTCGGCACAGGCTCCTAAGAGCAGAGTGCAGAGAGCCAATACACGGCAGAAAGCTTCGGCTAATGCTATGACAACTCGTGCTCAGATTTCATTCCCTACAGAGAATAAAATGTCGGAAGATGTCAACTGGCGTAGAGATATCTATCGTGAGCTCGACCTCAACGACGATGCCAATGCTGGCCTCTACTATCCAGTAGAGCCTATGGGAACACAGATGAATCTGTTTACCTATATGTTTAAGCTTATGATGCGTGGTAGTGCTCGTGGCGGTATCGATGCCTATGAGTATACCCTTGATGGCAACGAAAACTTCACCGACTCTGCAAAGATTAAGCCTTTGAAGTTTCTCGATGACTATCATATCTACTATGAGCGTACCGACCGTGGCATACGTCTTGAGAATAGCGATATTCCTTCTGCTGAGGTAAAGGGATATTATATCAAGGAGAGTGCCTACTACGACCAGGTATCTGCAACCTTCCATACCAAGGTGCAGGCTATCTGTCCAATCCTCTCTCGCGACGATGACTTCGGCGGAAAGGCTACCAAGTATCCTTTGTTTTGGGTCAAGTATAGCGATATTGCTCCATTCCTTGCTAAGCAGACCATTATGACGAGCAATCTTAATAATGCAGCCACAATGAGTGTCGACGACTATTTCACTATGAACAAGTATAAGGGTAAAATCTATAAGACCAACAATATGCTTGGCAAAACCCTTGCACAGATGGCTATAGGCAAAAATGATAGCTTTGATGCTATGGATGAGGCTGCATCTGACAGCATCATCGCTAAGGAGCAGAAGCGCATAGAAAAGCAGATTAAAGACTTCGAGGCTAATATCTGGGGCGATCAGGCTCGTAAGGATTCTCTCGATAGCATAGCTAAGCTCGATCCTAAGGTGATAAAGGCTGAGAAAAAGAAAAACCGCAGAGAGCAGGGCATGTCGGCTACTAAGTCGTCGTCTTCTAAAACTAAAGTGAAAAAGCCGCGTCGTTCATCTACAGTTTCAAGCTCATCTGCAGCCCGCGTAACAGTACGTCGTCAGCGCCATTAATATTATCTTGTCATCATTGTTTTAAGCATTTATAATACTTTCACAATAAGACATCTAAAAACAAAAAGGTATGAAAAAGTTATTTACTCTTATCATTGTAGCTGTAGCTATGATGATTGCTACACCTGCCGACGCACAGGTTAAGTTCGGTTTGAAAGGTGGTTTCAATGTTTCTAATATGAGCCTTAGCCAAGAGGTTCTCGAAACATCTAATCGTATGGGATTCTTTGTTGGTCCTACCGTAAAGGTTACATTGCCTCTTACTGGTCTTTCTTTCGATCTCTCAGCTCTCTACAATCAGAGCGATTCAAAGCTCGCTGATGAGGAAGGTGTAAAGGAAAAGACTGTTTCTAACAAGTATATAGATATTCCTCTTAATGCTCGTTATGGCATAGGTCTTGGTAGCTTCGATGTATTTGCATTCGCAGGTCCTCAGGTAAGTTTCAATGTTGGTCATGAGAATATGAACTGGGGTAGCTCAGAGTCGTATAAGACTAACTTCCAGATGAAGAAGTCGCTCTTCAGCGTAAACCTCGGTATTGGTGCTACTATCAGCAAAATTCAGCTTACTGCCAACTACAATATCCCTGTTGGCAAAACTGGCGAACTCAACGTAATGGATGCTGCTTCTACAATTGTAAAGGATGGTTCAACCAAGGTTCGCAACAATACATGGCAGGTAGGTCTTGCTTACTTCTTCTAAGCAACAACTTCTATTATAATTAATGCGCCCTGTAAAAGGCAAAAGTATTACAAAAAAATATACTTTGTAGTACTTTTGCCTTTTACAGGGCGCTTTATGATTATATTATTGTGAGAATTTTATAAAACAGAATGCCCTATAATCGGCATTCTGTCTTGATGAAGATGCTTAGAGGTATAAAGGGTGAGAAATTCTTTCTTTTCAGGCTTGCTACAATATATGGCTATCCCCATGATTAATCAGATGGTTCTTTTCTGTTCAAATATCTGCACAAAATCGATTGGTTGTGCATCTTTATTATCTTTAAGTGTTAACGCATATTAAATAAATAAAGATAATAGCGGAAAAAGAGAACAACCATGCTAACTTTGCAGCCAATTATTAATAGTGATATTAAATGAATAAGTTAAAATTAGTTTTTGTTGCCATTTCTACTGTATTTGCTGGCAACACTATCCAAGCAGGTGGTCTGCTTACAAACACCAATCAACATGTAGCTTTCAACCGTATGATGAGCCGTGAGGCTTCTATCGGTATTGATGGTGTATACTACAACCCTGCGGGTGTTGTATTTATGAACGAAGGTCATCATCTTGCTATCAACTGGCAGTTGGCTTATCAGACCCGTTCTATTAAGAATGATTATGCATTGTTCCCAAATAATGTGAACAATCCTGTTACTCCTCGTACTTTCAAAGGTGAGGCTTTTGCACCTGTAATTCCTTCGTTCCAGTATGCTTACAACAAAGGTAGATGGTCGTTCCAAGGAAACTTCGCCCTCACAGGTGGTGGTGGTAAGTGTACCTTCGACGATGGTCTTGGTTCTTTCGAGAAGATTGTATCAGAGACAGCCGTAGGAGCTTGTCAATTGGCAGGTATTGTTGACCAGACTGCTGGTCAGATTGGCCTTCCTGCTGTGTTTACATCAAATAATGTTTTCGGAACACAGGGTAAGTATTCTTATGATAGCTATATGCATGGTCGTCAGTATTATTTCGGTCTTTCTGCAGCTGTTGCTTATAAGGTTACTGACAATCTTGCTGTTTCTGCAGGTGTGCGTGGTGTATATGCAACATGTAACTACTATGGATATGTAGAGAACATCACCGTAGGTAATATGCCTCTTTATAAGGTCCTCGACCCTACAAAGGAGAATTCTGCTAACATCGAGTTGAGCTGTGACCAGAGTGGTAAGGGCTTTACTCCTATCATTGGCATCGATTATAAGACAGGAAAGTGGAACTTTGCTGCAAAGTATGAGTTCAAGACTCGTTTGCGCTTGAAGAACAAGTCTGTAAACAAGACTCCAAGTATTGGTAACCTTGCCGACAACCTTCGTGCTTCATATATTGCAGGTGGCGTGCCTGAGGCTGCAGCCGACATGGTGTTGAGCAACCAAAATGTACAAGGCGCTATGGGTGCACTGAAGAACCATTTTGATAAGAATCTTAACGAAGCTATCGGAGAATACGAGGATGGCAAGAAGATTGCAGGCGATATTCCTGCTTACTTGGCAGTAGGTGTAGGTTACAAGCCTATCGACGAGGTGCGTGTAAACGTTGGTTTCCATTGGTTCGACGATAAGCATGCTACTTCATACAACGATCGTCAGAAGTTGCTCGACCATGGTACTGTTGAATACAATGCAGGTGTTGAGGTTGACGTAACAAAGAAAATTACTCTTAGCACAGGTTGGCAGAACACCAACTATGGTCTTTCAGACGAATATATGGATGACAAGTCGTTCGTTGTAAGTTCAAACTCTGTAGCTGTCGGTGGTGTTTATCACATCAACAAGAAGATGGATTTGAATGTAGCTTATTTCCACACCTTCTATAAGCACAAGAAGACATCAGAGACAGTACAGCTCACCCCAACTCAGAGCCTAAGCTATAACTCTGACTACACTCGTAACAACAATGTATTTGCTGTTGGTCTTGATATCAATTTCTAATACCACATACTCTCTTTTCCCTCTTTATTGGGGATCCACATCGTAGAAAATCTGCAGGGCGGCATATTGCTTGTCCTGCAGTATTTGTTTTTGTGCCATACGAAGATATTCGCGAACCTTCTTTTGGTCGATTCCGTTCTCCAGCTTTATCATTATCTTTCGTATACACATCGACTTCACCCTTGCCACCGCAGGTTTGTCGGGTCCCAATATTCTTTCGCCAAACCATCCACGCAATATCGAACCGAGCATCAATGCAGCCGACTCCACCACGTTGTCGTGTTGATGCTTCAGATATACATATATCAGTCGGGTGTATGGCGGATAGTTGAAAAGTCGGCGCTCTTCATCAAGGTCTTCATAGAAAGTCTTGCTATCGTTGGCTGCCACCTGTTCTATCACAGGCAAATCAGCCGACTTTGTTTGCAATATCACCAATCCTTGCTTACCCTTACGGCCTGCTCGACCGCTCACCTGCTGCAACATCATATACGAATGTTCGTAGGCACGGAAGTCGGGATAGTTGAGCATAGAGTCGGCATCCAGTATTCCTACCAGTTGCACACGGTCGAAATCCAATCCCTTTGTTATCATCTGTGTACCTATCAGCACATTTGTTTTTCCGTATGCAAAGTCTTCAATAATCCTTGCATACGCATTCTTGGTGCGGGTAGTATCAAGATCCATACGTGCCACCTTGGCTTCGGGGAATAGCTCCATTATCTGATCTTCTATCTTCTCAGTACCGAAACCACGTCCACGAAGGTGTGTGCCACCACATTTTGGGCATACCTTTGGTATGGCATATGTATATCCGCAATAGTGGCAAGTCAGCAAGTTGGTGTTCTTGTGCATGGTCAGCGACACATCACAATGCTCACACTTTGGTATCCAACCGCAGTCTTGACATTCCACAATAGGCACAAAACCACGACGGTTTTGGAATAATATCACCTGCTTGTTGTTGTCCAAAGATTCCTGAATGGCTTCCAATAGGCGAGGAGAGAACGGACCTTTCATCATCTTTCTTCTTGTCATATCCTTCACGTCAACCACTTCAATCTTAGGCAAAGCAATATCTTTGTATCTCTTGTCCAACCTTACGTAGCCAAACTTGCCATTCTTGGCGTTGGTATAAGTCTCCATACATGGAGTGGCGCTACCCAATAAGGTCTTTGCGCCATACATCGATGCCAACATTATAGCGGCACTACGGGCATGATAGCGTGGCGCAGGGTCTTGCTGCTTATAGCTTGTTTCGTGTTCCTCGTCGATTATCACCAAGCCCAGATTCTTGAAAGGCAACAAAGCAGCACTTCGTGCACCTATTATAATGTCATAAGGACAAGCAGAAACTTGCTTCTTCCATATCTCCACTCTCTCGGCATCGCTATATTTGCTATGGTATATACCAAGTCGGCTACCAAAGACACGTTGCAGACGTTCCATGATCTGAACCGTCAGAGCTATCTCAGGCAAAAGAAACAATACCTGTTTGTGGTCTTGTAGCGCCTTTAATATAAGGTGTATGTAAATCTCAGTCTTGCCGCTTGAGGTTACACCATGCAGCAACACCACATTCTTTTTCATGAATTGCATCAACACCTGGTTGTATGCCTCTTGCTGAGCTTCATTTAGTAGCTTGGCATTTTGAGGAGTAAACTCGCCATCAGTATTCAGTCGTCCTACCTCTTTCTGGTATATCTCCAATATGCCACGCTTCACAAGGCTTTTGACTGTTGGTGTGGTGCAATGCGTAACATTGCATAGTTCCGTCTGCGTTATCTCCTTTATGTCGTCGGGAATAGCGGTGCCAGATATCTCTGCCCAATGCGACAGTTCGAGATATCCTGCCAATGCTTTCTGTTGTTTCTCGTAGCGCGAAACCATATCTAAAGCTATATTTAGCGCCATTTCATCGTGGAATTTCTCTGTTAGTCCCACGTATGTTTCAGTCTTCGGACGATAACCATCCTCTGCTTTTAGTCCTGCAGGTAGGGCTGCCTTGTAAATGTCGCCAAGAGTACACATGTAATAATCCGCCATCCATTGCCATAGCTTTAGCTGTTGTGGCAATAGCATAGGCATATCGTCAAGCACAGAATATATGCACTTGATATTTTTTACGCCTATGTTTGGTTTTTTGTCTGTCACCTCTACACACAAAGCGGTGTACGTCTTCTTCTGTCCGCATGGAACGACAACACGCATTCCTACCTTGATTTTGTCTTCAAGGTCTTGCGGTACAGAGTAAGTAAAGGTACCCTCAAGGGGTAGAGGCAATATAGCTTGTATGTATTTCACTTATTCTTTCTTCAGTTCCGGATATTGAATTCTGGTGTGATAAATTGACATCAATCGCTCTGTTAGCACCTGTTTGGCCTGTGCTATGTCGCGGAAGGTGATAGGACAATCCTTGAAACATCCGTCAGCCACCTGTGCATCAATGAGTCTGTCTACCAACGAGCTGATGCTCTCTTCGGTATATTCCTGCAGTGAGCGCGATGCTGCCTCACAGGTGTCTGCCATCATCAGCAAAGCCTGCTCACGGGTGAAAGGATTTGGGCCAGGATATGTAAACTGCTCCTTATCCACAACCTCGTCAGGATGTTCGTTTTGGTATTTTATATAGAAGTATTTAGCCATACCTCTGCCATGATGAGTCAGAATAAAATCTTTGATGATGGTAGGCAGGTTAGCTTTCTCTGCTATCTTCACACCCTCGGTGACATGGCCGATAATTATCTTTGCACTCTCTTTGCATGTCAGCGCATCGTGAGGGTTTACGCCAGCTTGGTTCTCTGTGAAGAATGCTGGGTTTGTCATCTTACCAATGTCGTGGTATAGCGCTCCTACACGTACCAATAGGCTGTCGGCACCAATGCGGTTAGCCACCTCGGCAGCAAGATTACCCACGGTGATAGAATGCTGGAATGTTCCAGGAGCTACCTCGCTGAGATTTCTCAATACTCCTTTAAAGGTGTTTGAAAGCTCAAACAAGGTAACATTGCTGGTAAAACCGAAAGTCTTCTCAATAAGGTACATCAGCGGATATGACAATAGCAAGAGCACGCCATTTACTGCAAAGTGGGTGTACATCTTGCTATCAAGCTTCAGTACATCAGTCTCTTGCATCATCTGTAGTGCTAAATATACGGCACAGCAACTCACAGTTACGAGTGCTGCTGTCTTTATAACCTGTGCTCGGCTCGACAATTCACGCAAAGAGTATATTGCTACAAGACCTGACACGAGCTGAATGATGATGAATTCATATTGGTATTTCACCGCAGCGGCACAAATCAAAACGATGGTGAGCTGAGTAACGAAAGCCGTTCGAGAGTCCATAAACATTCGGGCGAATATAGCTGCCATTGCAAACGGTACTATATAAACGTTAAACCAGTTGTGCTCAATCATCATTGCTACAGCAATAGGAAATAGCGTGATCATTACATATAGCATCATTATTGAGCGAGGCTTGTCGAAATAGTCTTTGCGGAACAATGCTATATACATCGTGAAGAGCATTACGAGAATAGTGACATATATCACCTGACCAATAAACGTCGTCGTTAGCTCCATCTGTGTTGCATTGCGTCGTTGCAACTCTCGCTCGAATGACGACAATACTCTATATGTATAGTCATCGACAATCTCGCCACGGTCTATAATCTTCTGTCCGCTCAACACCATTCCACTTGCCAACGGTATACTACCAAGCATATCCGTACGCTCAGTTTCTGTCTTTTCCTTGTCGTAGGTCAGGTTTGGCTCAAGATAGTTCGTAAGGTTTAGCTTTTGGAGCAATGCACGGTCTTTTGACAATTCTTCATCCTTAAGCAAGGCTTCATAAGCAGACATAGTGGAGTACATACATCCTATTTCTATAGGTGTAGCACTCTTTCCGTCAACCACCTTCACCATGTTTGTAGAGTCATGGGCTATGGCATTATATTCAGGAGTATTCATGATGCCGGCAGAATACAGACGATGTATTCTGTCTATGATAATAGCCCTATAGTGATGTGAAAGACCTGTTAGCTCAGAGGAAAAATCTTTGTTGAATCTCTCCAATTCCTTTTTTTCGCGTGTAGGGTCGTAGTTATAATAAGGCATCAATCCTTTCAGTATCGAATCCTGTTCTTGCTTTATCGCATCCTCTGACTTGTAGATAGGAAAGTCGAATTGCGCAATGAACGATTGATACATCCATGGCTTACCCACATCATAGTTATATCTCTTGCTGTTGCTGTCGCGTGGCAAGAACCATACTATAATAGCTACGGTGAGAGCAGTAATCCATACTCTCATCAGCAAGTTGTGCCAATATTTAGCCTCTTTTCTACCTATTAAACTCATAAGTTATACTCCTTTATTTGGTTTGCTCTGCGAAAATACAAAAAAAAATCGCAAAAGTCGAGAAAATATATTAATTTTGCAGAAAATTATTATTTCTCTTCAATAACAATATGTCAGAAAGAAAAGTAAGAGTGCGTTTTGCACCAAGTCCAACAGGACCTTTGCATATTGGCGGTGTACGTACCGCATTGTATAATTATCTCTTTGCACGCCAGCATGGTGGCGATTTGGTGTTCCGTATTGAGGATACCGATTCTCATCGCTTCGTTCCTGGTGCCGAAGATTATATCATTGAGTCGTTCCGTTGGCTCGGTATCAAGTTTGACGAAGGTGTTTCCTTCGGTGGCGAACATGGACCATACCGTCAGAGCGAGCGTCGTGATATATATAAGAAGTATGTAAAGGTGCTCCTTGACAATGACAAGGCTTATATCGCTTTTGATACTCCTGAGGAACTTGAGGCTAAGCGCAATGAGGTCCAGAATTTCCAGTATGATGCTCATACTCGTTTGTCGATGCGCAATTCGCTTACCATGGATGCAGCAGAAGTTGAAAAACTCATTGCTGATGGCGAGCAGTATGTGGTACGCTTCAAAATTGAACCAGGCATCGAGGTGCATGTAAACGATATGATTCGTGGCGATGTTGTCATCAAGAGCGATATCCTCGACGATAAGGTGCTTTATAAGAGTGCCGACGAATTGCCTACTTACCACTTGGCAAATATCGTTGACGACCATTTGATGGAGATTACCCACGTGATCCGTGGTGAGGAGTGGTTGCCAAGTGCACCTCTTCATGTGTTGCTATATCGTGCTTTTGGTTGGGAAGACACTATGCCACGTTTCGCTCACTTGCCACTGTTGCTTAAGCCTGAAGGCAAGGGTAAACTTTCTAAACGTGATGGCGATCGTCTTGGTTTCCCTGTATTCCCTCTTGAGTGGCACGACCCTAAGAGCGGTGAGATATCAAGCGGATATCGTGAGAGTGGATATTTCCCAGAGGCTGTTGTCAACTTCCTTGCACTTCTCGGATGGAATCCTGGAACAGAGCAGGAACTCTTCACACTCGACGAACTTGTTAAGGCTTTCGATATCACTCGTTGTTCAAAGGCTGGTGCCAAGTTCGACTATCAGAAGGGTATCTGGTTTAACCACGAGTATATCCTCCGCAAGAGCAACGAAGAGATAGCAGAGCTCTTTGCTCCTATCGTAGCCAATAATGGTGTTGACGAGTCGATGGAGCGTATCACAAAGGTCGTTTCTATGATGAAAGACCGTGTGAGCTTCGTTCGCGAATTGTGGCCATTGTGCTCATTCTTCTTCATCGCTCCTACAGAATATGATGAGAAGACACGTAAGAAGCGTTGGAAGGAATACTCTGCTCAGCAGATGACAGAACTCGCAGATTTGCTCGAATCCATCGACGATTTCAGCGTAGAGGGTCAGGAGCCTATCGTGATGAAATGGGTTGAGGATAAGGGCTATAAGCTTGGCGATGTTATGAATGCGTTCCGTCTTACTCTCGTTGGCGAGGGCAAGGGACCTGGAATGTTTGATATCTCTGCTTTCCTTGGTAAGGAAGAGACTCTTAAGCGTATGCGCAAGGCTATCGAAGTGTTGAAATAATCAACACCTCGATACCTCACAATAATAAAACTGTTAGAGACTTCGAATAAAGATATTCCACGAAAACGATACTAATATAAATATGTATAATCTGGTTATTCATGTCTTGCAATTTGGTGTCTTCATAGCAAGCTTCTTCAATAAGAAGGTGGCTACTATGTGGAAAGGCGAATGTGAGGCTTTGAACTTACTTCGCGAAAAGGTAGACCCAAATGCCAAGTATATTTGGTTTCATGCAGCTTCGCTTGGTGAGTTCGAACAGGGACGTCCGCTCATAGAGCGCATACGTCAGGAGCATCCTGAATATAAAATATTGCTCACCTTCTTTTCACCTTCGGGCTATGAAGTGCGCAAAAACTATCAGGGTGCCGACATCATTTGCTATTTGCCTATCGACACTCGTCGTAATGCCATAACATTCTTGCGGACTGTAAAGCCAGTAATGGCGTTCTTTATAAAGTACGAATTCTGGTATAACTATCTTCACATTCTTAAATATCGCAATATACCTACCTATAGCGTGTCGAGCATATTCCGCCCAGACCAGGTGTTCTTTAAGTGGTATGGCTTCAGTTATGCTAAGGTGTTGAAATGCTTCACTCGCTTCTTTGTACAGAATGAGGTGTCACGAGAGCTATTGGCAAAACTTGGCATCACAGATGTTGAGGTTGTTGGCGATACTCGCTTCGATAGAGTTTTGCAAATCAGGCATGTGTCAAAGCAATTGCCTATCGTTGAGGCTTTCAAGCAAGATAAGAAAGTTTTTGTGGCTGGTTCGTCCTGGCAACCTGATGAGGATATCTTCATACCTTATTTCAATGAGCGTAAGGATTGGAAATTAATCATTGCTCCTCATGTGATAGGTGAAGACCACTTGACACAGATTCTCTCTAAGCTAAATCGCAAGGCTGTGAGATATACGCAGACTACTCCTGAAGAGGCAGCTAAAGCAGATGTTCTTATCATAGATTGCTTCGGATTGCTGTCGAGCATATATCATTATGGTGAGATAGCATATGTAGGTGGAGGCTTTGGTGTAGGTATCCACAATGTGCTCGAAGCAGCAGTATGGAGCGTGCCTGTATTATTTGGTCCAAACAACCAACGCTTCCAAGAGGCGCAAGGATTGAAGAAATCGGGTGGTGGCTTTGATTTCTCATCGGCTGATGAGTTCAAACGCCAGATGGATATCTTCCTTTCTGATGATGGTGAAGAGATTCGTCGCACTGGTAAAGCCGCAGGCGAATATGTTGAAAGTTTAGCAGGCGCAAGCCAAAAGATTATAGATGCCGTCAGTTTCTGATGGCATCTTTTTTCTGTTCGGAAATAATGATAAATCTTTAGCTAATATAGGTAATGCATCCTTTATTATTATTTTGTATCTTTGCAAAGTGGCATACTTGCTTTGTACTATACATATAATAATCAAATATAAACAATAACAATGGAAACAATAAAAGATATGACTTTTGGTGGCGAACGTCCTTTGTTTGCTGCTCATGATGTGTGTTTAGATAATATCACTATCACAGATGGTGAGTCGGGAATAAAGTGCTGTAAGAATATCGAATGCCATAATTCTAAATTCTATGGTAAATATCCTTGGTGGCACGTAGATGGTTCTTTGATAACAGACTGCTATTTTGCGCCTGGTTCGCGTTCTGCTATCTGGTATTCAGATAATATGGTGATGAAAAACTGTGTTATTGATGGTCCGAAGTTCTTCCGTGAAATGAAGAACCTTGAACTTGAAGGTGTGGAGATTAATGATGCCGACGAGACTTTTTGGCGAATAAATGGGCTAAAATTGAACAACGTGAAGCTTCATGACGGCACATATCCTTTCATGTTCTCAAGCAATATCTATGTCGATGGTTTGGAGTCGGACAGTAAATATGTTTTCCAATACTGCAAGAATGTGGAGGTGCATAATGCAAAGATTACAACCAAGGATAGCTTTTGGGAATGTGAGAATGTTACGGTATATGATTCTGAGCTTGATGGCGAGTATCTTGCTTGGCACAGTAAGAATGTGAAATTAGTGAGATGTCATATTAGTGGTGAGCAACCTCTCTGCTATATGGATAATGTCATCCTTGAGGATTGCACTTTCGACTCTGCTTGCGACCGTGCTTTCGAGGATTGTACTAATATCGATGCTAAGATAAAGGGCGGTATTACCAATATAAAGAATCCTGTCTCTGGACATATTTTTGCCGATTTCATCGGTAGCGTTACTATCGATGAGAATGTAAAGGCACCTAATAGTTGCATTATTAAAACAAAAGAATAATAACTATGGAGAAATTTGATTTCGATAAGCTTACTGCTCGCCGTGGCAGTAACTGCTATAAATGGGATGAGGCTGCCAACGACGAGGTGATACCTCTTTGGGTTGCAGATATGGACTTCGAAGTTGCTCCTGCTATCAAGGAAGCTCTTCGTAAGCGAGTAGAGCATGGTGTGTTTGGATATACCATGGTGCCAGACTCTTATTATGATGCTATCATCAATTGGTTTGATAATCGTCATGGTTGGCGTATCAATCGTGATTGGATTCTGTATACTACAGCTGTAGTTCCGGCGTTGAGTTGTGCATTGAAGGCTTTAACTTTGCCTGGCGAGAAAGTCTTGGTACAGACTCCTGTCTACAATTGCTTCTTCTCAAGCATCGTTAATAGTGGATGTTTGGTAGAAGAAAATCGTCTGGTTAGAGATGGTAACAGCTATAGCATAGACTTCGAAGATTTCGAAAAAAATGTAAGGATGAGAAGGTGACGGTCTTCGTTCTTTGCAACCCTCACAACCCAGCAGGTCGTGTGTGGACTGCCGATGAAATGGCTAAAATGAACGAAATATGCCAGAGAAATGGTGTGAAGGTTATTGCTGATGAGATACATTGCGAAATAGTGATGCCGGGATATAAATACATTCCTTTTGCTTCCGTTAGCGATGACTGTCTTGCAAATAGCGTAACTCTACTGTCGCCTTCTAAGGGCTTTAATATTGCAGGCTTGCAGATAGCGAATATCGTTTGTAGCGATGAAATCGTAAGAAAACGCATAAATCGTGCTATCAATATCAATGAAGTTTGCGATGTTAATCCTTTCGGAGTCGTGGCTTTGCAGGCTGCATATAATGAGAGTGCCGACTGGCTTGATCAGATGAATGCCTATGTCTACGACAACTATATAGAACTAAAGAGTTTCTGCCATGAGTATCTCCCTAAGTTGGAAGTTCTCCGTCTTGAAGGCACATATCTTGCTTGGGTAGATGTAAATGCTCTTGAGTTTACTACCGATGAACTTACACAGTTTCTTGCTGATAAAGCCAACGTGATGGTTAACAGCGGAACTATGTATGGTCAAAAGGCTGGTCAGGGATACATCCGTATCAACCTTGCTTGTCCACGTCAGCGTCTTCGTGAAGCTCTCAATCGTATAGGCAGACTTCTTGCAGAATATATGATTGACGACATAGAGGGATGCCCTATGTAACAATGTGTTGTTTTCTATAGAAAAACACAGTGGTTGTCTTTCCTATAGAAAACCCTCTAAAAAATGAAGTAGGCTTCGATGGACAACGAAGCTTACTTCTTTCGCCAACGAAGCCTGCTTCATTTGCCATCGAAGCCTGTTGCATTTTTGATACAGGTTTCTTATTCTGTAACCTTCAAAGGTATCTTTAGACCTCCAAACGACCCTATGTTTGGACTTCCGCAGAAAGCGCGATAGCCTATGCGTTTAAACTCTGCAGGAAGTTTTATTTCATGCAGATAGCCACAGTAGGCAAATGCCTCTTCCGGAATTTCGGTTATTGCGTCCGACAGCGTCACTCCAGCCTTCAAAAATAGAATTTATTATTAGTTGATTATCAGTGTTATACGCTCTAAACGGTAGAAAAGTGACTGTATGGATTCTGTGTAGATACGAAAAGGTGAAGATTTAATGTATTTAACTTTCATTTGCATCAAATAGTTCATATATCAAGAAGAAAGCCTGTCGGTAATGAAGAAATTTCACTACCGACAGGCTTGTCTGTATTTTATCTATAAAGTTATCTCCATAGAGGCTCCGAAATCCAATTTTCAGGGAATCCCATTGCTGCCGGGTCTACCTGTGGATAAGAAACGAGTAAGGATTTGAGTTCATTCTTGAAGTCCAATCCATACCCCATCGAATCAAGCCAATATGCAATACAACAAGCTATAGCATATACTTTGTTCGCATCAACACCATCAATGTTCACCCATGCGCCACGTAAAGAAGCGTTCATTTGTGGAGCATTGGAAAGATAGCGATTCCAAAGTCGTGAGTGGTGAGCGCAACAGTTTCTCAGGACAGTTACACTGCGCATCCAGCTTTCCAACACCTCATGCTGTGGAAGATTGAATTGACGAGCTACACGCTTCTTCAACTTCTTGTCACTGAAATTGTAATAGAGTTTTGAAAGCGTGCCGAAAGATGCAAGTTCAAGCGTTTTCCATGCTGGAGGGAATATCGGCTTGTCATAGTTGCGCCTATGCTCTTTGATAAAGTCCTCCTTGCTACGTTGAAGTTCTCTATCTATGGAGTTCATATTCTCAATAAACTTGTGTTCATCGTCAGCAAGACTTGTATCAAAGAACCAAAACGGTCCATGAGCCAAAGAGAACTCTTGTATTATCTTTGTGCGCAAAGCAATCTCTAATCGTTGAACAGCCTTGAACATCAAATCTCTCAACTCTATATCAAAGTTATATAGAGCTACGGCATCTTCAAATCTACTATTAGGCTTAAATTGATGTGTAGTCTTGTCTGCCTCCATAGGACGAAGGTATTGAACAAAACGAAAATAACTGACCTCACCAAGAAATTTTGCAGCCCTTGGATGAATCAGCAATATTTAAGCCTCTACTTTTTAGTAGTTCTATTTGTTCGGAAATATAAAGAGCCTGTTTAGTGTATAATCTTAATGTTCCCATAAAAGCAAAAGACCCGCCCTGGTTCGCTGTTCAAATGGGAAGCGTGGCGGATTCTGTTGTTGCAAAGATACGAATAATCATTGATAATACAAACTTTTTAGCAAGAAAAATCACGATAAAGTGGATCTCTTTGACATATTTATATTTGACAATGTTAAACCAGACCTCAAAATCATACTTTGCCAGCCAAATAAAGTAGTTTCCAAGGTAAAGGAGTTACCTTTGTAACGTCTATACCCATACCAGAAGCCCCGATGGGCAGAGATTGGGCTGACATATATACATATAAGGTGTTAAATTCAAAATCAGCGATGAAAAAAATCTTACTGCAACTTGCGCTCCTTCTTGTAACATTTGCAGCAAATGCAGAATTAACAGAATGGAAAAATATTGTGAGTACAAACTTCGTGACTAGCATCTCCCATGACAGTAAATATATAAATGTGGCAACTAACGGAGGTGGACTAATTAGGGTGAACAAGCAAACGGGTGAACAAACATACTACAGCCGATCTGAATATGGAATTCCAGACAATTCCATTATGAATGCAGTACCGCACAATTCTGAGCTTTGGCTGTGCAACCATTACTATGGTTTAGCAAAAATGGACGACAAAGGCATTAAGCCAATCGATATTTCTGGTACTATGACAAATCAGTATGTCACATCTATTGTATTTGAAGATAATACCCCAATTCGGGATAAAATAGCGATTAGTTGCATGTGAAGAAAGATACGCGAGTTCTCTTCCCATGCCATCAGACATGGGCTGTATATCCGATATAGCCCAGGGCTATACCGAGTTAAACACTACACCGCATACACGAAGAGTAAAAACAGTATTCTTCTCTATGCGTCATGCCCTCGACGACATGCAAGCACGTCAGGAGTGCATGGACATTATGCGTGAGCTATTCCGCCAGTTCATGTCGGTGCTCATACAAGAGAAAACGAGAGTCGAGGAAGAACACATCTACCTCGACCCTCGTATCTCTTTTCAGGAAATAGACAAGTATTTCCTTTCAGGCTGTGCCTGCGCCTTCTTCCAAATAGCTACCGACGTCTTCACCGACCTCCGCTATAATGAAGAAGAATGGGAGTAATCCCATACCTACTGCCTACTTAATCTTTGTGCTTCTAGCATAAATTTGCTTATACAGAAGAAGCACAAAGATGTTTAGCATCAGTTTACTTTATTACATATTTCTTATTGCCCTTTACATAAATACCCTTTGTCGGATGGCTAACAACACGACCGCTAAGATCATATATTCGCTTATCCGAACTTTCAGTGGTTGTATTTATAAGTTGAATTGCTGTAAGTGCATCTACTTTGAATGCAGGGCTTATAGTCTGCTCTTGCACGTTACCTGCAAGGTCTGTAAGGGTTAGTCGCAAATCAAACCATCCATTTCTACTACCACCCTTTACAGAAGATAGAGATCCACGGTAGAAGTATCCAAAAGCAGGAGCTGTATATAGTTCAGGAACCTCTTTGACTGCAATTTCGTTCCAAGTGTTTGTTCCATATGGAGCGTACTCAACTTTTACTGTCATTGGCTGACAATCGAACCACGAATGTTCATCATTTGTCTTGAAGTTAAAATCACCACCAGCAAACTCTAAAACACCTTCGTCAGATTTTGCGAATCGGTCAGTTACCACACCTTCATTTGTCTTAAAGGTAAGCATCTGTAGTGTAGGGGCTGTGCCATCTTCAAGGCGCTGATCATAGCTAATTTTAGCGATGTTCTTTCCTGCAATACCATCAACACTAACATTATCGTCAGTAAGCGTGAGCTTCCATATTCCATCATCGTGTTTCTCTTGAGCCCAATTTATACAGAATTCATCAGATGCACTAGCAATGCTATCATACACTACTTCGCCATTATATTCGGCACGTATTTTTGCATAATAGTTGTCTGTCATTCGTACTTCTCCTAAACGACCAATGTAAGCTGGCGCCCACCATGTAAATTTGCAATCTGCATATTCATCGTAGTAGCTCTGTGACATGAAGGATAGTATTGGACTGCTATTACCATATATGCCAACTCTTTTAGAGGCTTCAGTAGAAAACGCTGCGTGTCCTGGATATTCAATAACATCGCTACCATCTTCTTTGAGCTGGAAAGCATAATTTCCGAAAATGTCATGACCCTGATCGAAGTATTCTATTCCATTTGTAGAAACAAAAGATGACTCACCATAGATATTATTGTAAAATCGTACAGTGTCATTATATTCTACTAACTGTCCGTTTTCATCTTCATATTGGTCTTTATATACCACTTCGTGGAAAAAATCGCCATAAGCAGGATAGATGGCTATGTCATGTGCATCCTCACGCGTGCCATACTCCTTAGGAGCGCATACGTGGAGGCGAACTTTGGTGTCATTGATGACTGGTCCCTCTCCATCGACTTGTCCTAGGCTCACTCCGTTAAACATCTCTATAGCACTATATCCTCTTATATGTTTTGCAGATTTCTCTCCTAATGGTGTGGTTTGGAAGTCTGTTTCATAAAGTCCATAGTCGCTCACAGAATTTGTAACATCGCCAGTTGAACTGCCGTTACGACGACAATTAACAATGAATTGTTCTCCATCATTACGTGTAACAAATGCAGAAGTCACGAAAGAATAGCGGTCACTTAGCTTATTTGTTATGTAAGTACACAATTGCTTTGGTTTCCAAAGAGTTTCGTCTGGTGTATAGGTAGTCCATCCAATACCATTGTGGTCGAACTCATAGACAACGCCACACCCCTTTAAGTATAACATCTGCCTTACAAATCCTCCAAGGGTGGTTCCTGGGGCTATTGTATCTATACTCTGGCTAGTCTCTGTCCATTTTATGTCCCACACTGGCGGATAGAGTAATTCACCCTTATCGTCCACACATTTTACATATGTTTTTTCTGTGGCATCGTCTTGGTTAATCACGATAGTCGTATCTTTACTGATATTCACTAATTCCTTTATTACCATAGATTGTCCACCAGCGATATCGTCTAACCAGGCCTGACTCATTATATCAAATGTTCCTGTTGGAACACGTAGTGTAACGGTATCTCCATGTTCCATCATTGATGTATCGAAATATCCATCATCATTATTATATATAATAACGTCAGGGCATTGACAGTTAGAATACTTTAATATTGTAGTCACATTGGCACTATCACGTGGAGCAATCTCTTTCTGTTTGCTCAAAAGTCTTTTTTGGGCTCCTTTCTTAAGCGAATAAATGGTGTTTTCGTTTAAGTTTTTCTTTGAGTATAGAGAAGAATTTGGCGCAACTGTTCTATAGTGTGTCTGTTGCGCAGCTTTGCAATTATTTGTGGCAAGTCTATTCTGTACTACAACCATAGGAGAACCTAATTCTGTCTCCGTAGAAATACGATTGTGTGTTGGGAACGACCTCAACTGTGCATTAGCTGGCATTGTCATTAAGGCAAGCGAAAAAACAGTTGAAGATAGGTAAAGTGTAAAATGCTTCATAACTGTTGGGTTTTAATACCCTTTAGCGGAACTAATTTAGTGCATACTTAATTCTGTCGATGGGGTTGTTATAGATTATGTTTACTGTAAAATGGTAAGTGCACTAATTTTACCTATTATTTAGGCAAACAACCATTTTTATAAAGAAAGGAAAAATAATTCCTAAAATAATTTAGTCCATCTTTTGTGAGAATATGAATTCAATTCTTTTGATTATATCTGAAAAAAATCCAAGCACAAAATCGCAGTCTCGAAAAATATAACTACGCTTCAAACTTTATATATTCTCCTTATTTATATATTTTATTAATATATTGAATATTGTTCTTTATAGATTACATTCACTATGAGTCAGTTTACTTTTTTCATGTAACTAAGGTCAAACACGTAATTATTATGGTGCTTCATGAAAAATATTATTCTGACGGCACAAAAGTAATATATTTAATTAAAAAATAAAAGCAAATATTGATTATTTTTTATTAATCATTATATTTTTACGTGTTTTTATTACGATTTGTTATGTATAACTAACAAAATAGTTCTCTTTAACACTACATTTCCTCGTCTTTCGCCCATTCACTCCCATCCCTTACCTTTGCTCCATGGAAACAAATATCACCGAACTATTGTGCAAACCGAACGCAATCATGCTTGCATGAATTGCTAAGGTGCAGCCAATAGTCTATACATTATTATATATGAATGAACAACAAGCCATCGAGCAGCGTCAAAAATACGTCTCTGCTTTCAATGACACCATGATTAAAATTTGGAAGGAGCAGATAACGCTCTTGGGAGTCATCGACACCGGGCGACTCCTCCGCTCTCCTGTCTCCGTCAGCATGTCGGCCGACGGAAAGTTTTCGCAAGTCCAGCTCTCGCAAGCGTTCTTAGAATATGGTCTTTGGCAGGACTATGGCACTGGAGCTGAAACACCGAGAGGTAATTCTGGCGACCTTGGCAGAGCCAAAAAGCGCCAGCGTCGACGTTGGTTCTCCCGAAAATACTATGCTTCCGTTATGAACATCAAAGATTTCATGGCGGACTCACTCGGTCAAGAGTTCCTTGGTGCTATCAGCTCTGCTTTCGCTAAGGATTTCAGGCGCAACCATTAGCGCCTCTTGTCTTATAGGTGAAAATCAATTAGTTACAAATATATTTGATATGACTACCGATTACAAAGTTACAGAATTATTTTGTATTATTGACGAGTTTTGCAAACATTTTGATGCAGAAAATGCAGAAAATTTGCTGGAAGACAATAGCGGAGTGAAGCGTAGACGTCGCCAAGCGTCGTTGTCTGACAGTGAAATTATAGCCCAATTCCCACTATTAGGGCTTACTCGAGGCTTGCACCCGTTAGATAATGCTCATACCGAGCGTACAATAAAACAAACAGGAGGAAACGTAGAACATTTCCTCCTGTTTGTTTTATTTCTATTTATCCTTTCATAGACAAGCGTGGCTTTGTCTATTCCACCATTATCTTCTTTACTGTGCCATCGCTATAGCGCACGATGTTCAGGCCCTTGGCCGGGGCGGCGAGCAGATTGCCGTTAGCATCGTAGCGAGCCTCCTCGGTTACAGTGCTGTCGTTGGTTGCGCTACCGATGCCAGTTACCTCCATTTCCTCTATATCGAAATCTCTCCATACCTCGGCATTGCGGTATTTATTAGCACAGCCCTTAGGTACGTAGAGCTTGCAGTTACTGAGAGAACCACCACCACCAAAAGAGAAACCATTCAATGGTAAAGGTTCAGGCATGTAGCAATGAATTACTCGAGCGCCACTTCCCTCAAATGCACTATAAATATTCGTTAGACTGGCAGGTAGCACAATGTCAACTGCATCAAATAACGACTTGTAGAAAGCTTCTGCGCCAATCTCTCTCACCTTTGATGGTATCGTGAGGCCCTCTTTTGTACCCAATCTCCAAGTTCCAATGAAGGCTCTTTCGCCTATGCGCTCAAGATTGGCAGGCAGCTTTATTGTATGCAGAGCATTACAGTCAGCAAATGCCTCATTGGGAATTTCAGTGATTTGGTCTGACAATATCACAGCTTCCTCCAAACCTCCACAACCTTGGAAACAATTATCACCTATATATGCCACGCTGTTAGGAATATTGATTTCTTTCAATGCGCTAATAGCAAAGGCATAGTTGCCGATGCTCTTCAAACCATCATGCAAGTAAATATGTTGAAGGCTACAATTAAAGAACATTTCGTCGGTGATTTCGTTTACCTGCTTCGGCAATGTGAATTCTTTTAAACCGCAGCCTTTGAATGCGCCTTTTCCGATGCTTGTTACGCCAGACGGAATACTGATGTCTCTAAGACCGCCACATCCATTAAAGGCATTGTCGTCTATAGAGGTTAGGTTCTTTGGTAGAGTTATTGACGACAGAGGGCTATCCATGAATGTGCCGCTACCAGTTGTTGTGAGATATTCGGGCATAATGACAGTGTTCAACTTCGACACATTTCTGAACAGGTTAGAGAAGTCGTTGCCGTCAGGCTCTATCTTTGCAGTACACTCAATTGTGTTAGTCTCGCCTTGATTACTACCTTTAGTGTAAACGTTAATGCTTATGTCACTACCCACCAGTTTGGCTTCTTGGAGGTCGAGGTATTGCAGATTGCCATCGGTCTTTTTACCACTCTCCTCAAGCCAGCATCCAGCCATCTCGCGGATGTATTGTATGTCGTATATGCCGATGGGACCTATCACCTTCAGGCGCGTTATTTTGTTCTTATAGTTTTTGTCGTTCTTTTCAATCATATATTTCAATAAGCCTGCATTGTCTGTAACAACAACGGTGATATCTGTTATGTTGTTGAAGTTGCTCCACACCGCAGCCTGTCTATAAGCCTCGGCTGAACCTTCTGGTACAAGGAGCTCGCACTTATCGTAGTCCAAACCTGTGAATGTGTCTTCACCAATAGCGACCGGATCCTTCATCTTAGCATTGATGCGTGTAAGGCTTCCACAACCATTGAAAGCAGCATCGCCAATGGTTTTGATATTAGCAGGCAGATACAGGCTCTTAAGATTAGAGCATCCGCCAAATGCAGATTTGCCAATAGATGTGACGTTATCTGGTATGGTGATTGATGTCAAACTTCTGCAATTTTCAAATGCCCAATCACCAATGGTGGTTACACTCGATGGAATGTTAATTTCTTTTAAGCTGGAACAATCTGCAAATACGGCATCTTCAAGACTGGTGATACCATACGGCAATTGCAATGCTTCCAAACTGCTACAACCCTCGAATGCATCGAAACGTATTGTCTGAACTCTTGACGGTATCTCTATGTTCTTCAAATTATTACACAATCCGAACATGATTTCTCCAATCTCTTCTTCATTATTAGGTAGTATTACTGTCTGCAAGCCATCCAAACAGAAGAAAAGATGTGTTGTTCTAACCGCATTTTCCTGGGCTTGAATATACATATGTCTTTTGTATCCGTTTGGACCGTAAACTTCTATCATAGGTCCATCGCCTGAGTAGCTTGCATCTCTTAAGTCCAGATGATGCAAGGAGGCATTATATTTTGATCCATAGGTGTTGATATAGCATCCCGCCATCTCACGGAGATACTGTATGTCGTTGGTATTTATCGGACCCGACACCTTTAGATGTGTGATACAGAACTTCTCGTTGCTTCCTATCTTGTCCTTCAATGTACCAGCTGTTTCCAACGTCACCATCTTGCTCTTTTGTGGAGCCAAGGTGTCTATGATATGTTCAAAGCTGCCCCATCCGTTTGCCAACCAATAGCTTTGGTAAGCACCCGTGGGTACATAAAGATAGCAGTTGCTGAAGTCGATGCCATTGAATGTGCTCTGACTTGCTGTGATGGGCGCAGCCATATTGGCATCGATACGCTCCATGGCGTTGCATCCTGCAAACGCGTACGAACCTATGTTTTGCAAGCTGGAGGGTAGGTCCAGACTTGTAAGCTTGCTGCAGTCTGCCAACGCACGATAGCCAAGTGAGTTGAGGTAGATAGGCAGCTTTATTTCTGCCAAGCTGCTGCATCCGTCGAAGGCATAATCGTCTATAGAGAGGAGGTACTGCGGCAAGGTGACGGACGACAGACGGCTGCAACCTTTGAACATACCCTGTGGAAGGGTCTTCATATTTCCTGGTAGCCACATGCTTTTCAGGCTTTTGCAGTTTTCAAATACATACGTTCCTATTGATATTGATGTAAATTGGGCACCATAAAATATATTTGGAAGCCATGACAGTTTGCTGCATCCAGCAAAAGCTCGGTCGCCAATGCTCTCAATACAGTTGTAGTTGCCAAAACTTTGCAGATTGACACAATCTTCAAAAGTAGAGGCTGAAATGTTTTTAAGTCCTTCCGGTATTGATATATATTTCAAGCTGCTGCAGCCATGGAAAGCATATTTGCCGATATAGGTAACATTGTTTGGTATTTGAATTTCGGTCAAGCTGCTGCATCCGCTGAAGGCATATTCGCCGATAGATGTAACAGTTGGCGATATTCTAATGTCCTCTAAACTACTGCAATCTTTAAAGGTATTATTGCCTATCTTTTCAAGATTATCTGGCATTTTTGCAGTTGTCAAGTTTCGGCAGCCCATAAGCGAGAAGTTGTAGTCCTTATATAGGTTTGGCAGGACAACCGTCTTCAGATTGTATAGATAAGCCAATGGAAATAGGCAATCATTCAAAGTTGATCGATAGCCATTTTCGTCGTAAACCTCGAAACTATGGACATACGATATCTGGTTTAGACTTCCTAAATCAAGATATTGCAGGTGGCCATCATACTTGCTTCCGTTTCCGTTGTAATAGCATCCTGCCATCTTACGGATGAAGCGGATGTCGTCAGCATTTAACGAACCTGTAATCTTCAGATTGGTGATTTTGTACATCTTGTCGCTCTGGATGATGTTGCTCAGCGTGCCTGCGGTAGGTACGTTCACCGTGATCTGCTGTGTTACAAGTCCCGAGTCGTCGGCATATGCCACCCTCACGCTACAAAGCAGCATGATTAGCACTAACAAGATATGCCTTTTGTTAGTCAGTAATGTAAAGTGTTTCATAAAACGTTGTATATTTAGTATCTTTGTTTAAAAAAAGTTTCACTAATCGCAAAGTTACAAAATATTTCCGTTATGTAGAGCATGTTATGTAAATAAAAAAGGATGAAACCTAAAAATATAGGCTTCATCCTTTTAATATATCTTTTACAAATATTTGTTTGCGAAAGATGTTTCTCTAACTAATTAGAGGTTTGGATTCATCTTTGTCCACTCTGCTACTGGAGGAACGATGCCAAGCTCTACGATCTCGTCGCGCATCTTGCAGAGGTGCTCGTAAGACTTAGCGAGAGAAGCGAGCTCCTCTTCTGTGCCTGTAGGCTCTGTGAAGTGAACACCTGTCTTATCGATTGTAGTAGGCATAGCCATCATAACGTTCTTAAAGCCGAGCTTGTCGTTGCTTACATAGCATCCTGCTGGCAATGTGAACTTCTTACCACCCATAGCAGCCTCAATCATCTTAACAGCGTTGTAAGCTGGGCTCTGGAATGAGCTACGGCCACGAAGCTTGATGATGTTTGAACCACCCTGTACTGTGTGGTGCTTGATCTCTTCCCAACGCTCGTCTGAAAGACCCATCTCTGACAATGGCTTGCCGTCAATCTTAACCTGAGAAGCGAATACTGCCATCTGCTCACCGTGACCACCATAAGTGTGGGCGCCAGTAACCTTATCCTGCTGTACACCGAACTCAAGAGCCAAAGCCTGCTGCAAACGTGTAGAGTCGAGGGCTGCGAGAGATGTGAGCTGGTTTGGCTTCAAACCAGAGTGGATAAGAGCTGTAAGAGCTGTAACGTCAGCAGGGTTGAAGATAACTACTACGTGCTCAACCTCTGGACAATACTTCTTGATGTTGTCACCGAAATCAGCAGCAATCTGGCAGTTGCCCTTCAAAAGGTCCTCACGTGTCATACCTTCCTTACGTGGAGCACCACCTGAAGAGATGATGTACTTAGCACCTGTGAAAGCTTCCTCAGCGTTTACTGTATAGGTGAGGTTTGCACCTTCGAAAGCACACTGCTGCATCTCGTCGAATACACCATGAACACCTGGCTCATAGATATCGTAGAGGCAGATGTTAGGAGTTAGACCGAGCATCAAAGCGCTCTGAACCATGTTAGAACCAATCATACCGCCGGCACCGACGATCAAGAGTTTGTCATTAGTTAAAAATTCCATAACTACAATTTATTTATTAAGTTGTTTATAAATATTCTATTTATATTATTCCTCCTTCGCTTTTCGAGCGCAAAGTTAATAAAAAATAAGAGAAAAGAGTTATTAATTTATGTTTATCTTTTGTTGTTTATTCTTAAAAGCTGTATCTTTGTAAAGTAGAATTAGCAAATGATTACCTATGAACAATATTATCGTCGAAAGATTGTCGTTATTACGTGAAGTGATGAGGAGAGAGAAGCTGTCGGCTTTCATCTTTCCAAGTACTGATGCTCATAATGGAGAGTATGTTCCTGATCATTGGAAGTCGCGCGAGTGGGTGTCGGGTTTCAATGGTTCGGCAGGCACTGTGGTGGTGACGCAGAATGAGGCTGCTCTATGGACAGATTCCAGATATTTTATTGCAGCCGAAGAACAACTGCAGGGTACTGGCATAGCGCTGATGAAGTTAAAAATGCCTGGCACACCAACAATTCCAGAATGGTTGGGCAGAAAGCTTGCTTGCATAGATAGTCCAGAGGTGGGTGTCGATGGCATGGTGAACTCTATCAATACCGTAGAGGCATTGCGATTTGAACTGCGGCGCCAGGGAGGTATCACGCTACGTACTAATTTTGATCCGTTGCGAGATATATGGACCGACCGTCCTGCCATTCCTCAGAATCCTGTAGAAATACACCCTGTGGAGTATGCAGGTGTGGATACTACGGAAAAGTTGGCACAGATAAGAAAGTCGCTTGCACGTAAGCATGCCGATGGTATGCTTGTGTCTTCGCTCGATGATATTGCATGGATATTGAATCTTCGTGGCTCTGATGTTCATTGCAATCCTGTTTTTGTTTCTTATCTCCTTATCGGTCCAGAGGCTGCTACCTTATATATTAATAAGGTGAAGTTGCAGAATGGGGTGGAGGAGTATCTCTGTAAGCATGGCATTAACATTGATGATTATCAGAATGTGAAGTCTGGAGTTAAGAAGTATGAAGGCTTTAGTTTGTTGCTCGACCCAGAGGAAACAAGCTATTCGGTATTCAAGGCTGTTGGCGATGTAGATGTGGTATGTCAAACTTCGCCAGTTCCTTATATGAAGGCTGTAAAGAATGATGCCGAGATAAAGGGCTATCGCAGCGCTATGCTGAAGGATGGCATTGCGATGGTGAAGTTCTTGAAGTGGTTGAAGCCTGCTGTAGAAGCTGGGGGACAGACAGAAATGTCGGTAGACAGAAAGCTTACAGCTCTGAGAGCAGAACAACCATTATTTCGCGATATCTCTTTCGATACTATCGCAGGTTATGCCGACCATGGAGCCATTGTTCATTATGAAGCTACTCCAGAGACCGACCGAGAGTTGGAACCTCATGGTTTGTTGCTATTGGATAGTGGGGCACAATATCAAGATGGAACAACTGATATTACTCGTACTATAGCCCTTGGACCTGTAAGCGAAGAAGAAAAACATGTGTATACCCTTGTGCTGAAAGGTCATATACAGATAGAACTATGCAAATTCCCTAAAGGCGCTGCAGGTACACAGATAGATGTCTTGGCTCGTGAGGCTATGTGGCGTGATGGTATGAACTATCTTCATGGCACAGGTCATGGAGTAGGCTCGTATCTGAATGTGCATGAAGGACCTCATCAAATTCGTATGGAATGGATGTCTACACCTTTTGTAGAAGGAATGACAGTGACAGACGAACCAGGCTTGTATCTTGCTGGACGTTTCGGAGTGAGAATAGAGAATACACTTGTCGTAGAAAAATATAAGGAAACAGAGTTTGGCGAGTTCCTTAAGTTTGATTCCCTTACCCTTTGTCCTATCGATACTACACCTGTTGATAAGTCGATGCTGCTGCAGGAAGAAATAGATTGGCTTAACGATTACCATGCTCGAGTTTACCGAGAATTGGCTCCATATCTTAACGATGAAGAAAAAGCATGGTTAAAGGATGCAACGTTGCCAATTTAATGATGCATAGATTGCGTAAAAGTAAAAAAGTCTGCTAAAACTTTGGTAGATAGGAAAATAAGATGTAACTTTGCACCCGCAAATTGTGGACTCGTTCCACTTAATGAATGTTTAATCTAAAATTTAAAAGCAAAAAACAATGATTATTGTACCAGTTAAAGATGGTGAGAACATTGAGAGAGCTCTCAAGAAGTTCAAGAGAAAGTTCGAAAAGACAGGCGTTGTAAAGGAGCTTCGCGCTCGTCAGCAGTATGACAAGCCATCTGTTTTGAAGAGACTCAAGATGGAACACGCTATCTACGTACAGCAGTTGCGTCAGACCGAAGAATAAAAAATCTTCGAAAAAATTTGGTAGTTTGAATATATTTCCGTAAATTCGTTGCCGAAAACATATTGTTGAACGTCGGCATGATGATAGAAGAATTTTTGGACTACTTGCGTTACGAACGCAACCGCTCACCGAAAACGGTTAAAGAATATGAGGCTGACCTCATGGCTTTTGAGCGGTTTTTCCAAAATTTGGATACTCATCTCTCTTGGGAGTCAATAGACTCTGATATTATCCGCGACTGGATGGAGAGCATGATGGATAAAGGAAACAATGCCACGTCTGTCAAACGAAGGCTGTCGGCGTTGCGTTCCTTTTATCGTTTTGCACTCATGAGGGGAAAGGTTGATAAAGACCCAGCTCATGTCGTGGAAGGTCCTAAAGCAAGTAGACCATTACCGCAATTTCTAAAGGAGTCTGAGATAAACAGACTTTTGGATGATGTGGAGTGGGGGGCAGATTATAAAGATGTACGTGCGCGTACCTTTATTATATTGTTCTATACTACGGGCATTCGTTTGTCGGAGCTGACAGGATTAGATGATATTGCGGTGAATCTCGAAGCAAAAGAGATTAAAGTTACCGGTAAGGGAAATAAACAAAGGATTATTCCTTTCGGACAGGAATTGAAAGAAGCTCTCGTTAATTATGTGAAACTCCGTGATGAGGTAGTGGAGCGTAAGAGTGATGCTTTCTTCCTGACTGAAAATGGAGAACGGGTTAAGGCGAATATGGTAAGACAAGAAGTAAGACGGTGTCTTTCGCTTGTCTGTACTTTGAAAAAGAAAAGTCCGCACGTACTCCGGCATACCTTTGCTACGTCGATGCTTAATAATGGTGCCAGTATAGAAAGTGTTAGAAAGCTGCTTGGTCATGAGAGTGCTTCTACTACAGAAATCTACACTCATACCACTTTCGAGCAGTTGAAACGAGTTTATAAAAAAGCCCACCCAAGGGCCTAACCTTTTAAAAAACGGAGGTAACTATGGAAATTAAGATTCAGTCGATCCATTTCGACGCTACCGAAAAGTTAGAGGCGTTTATCGAGAAGAAAGTCGCCAAGTTGGAAAAAACATTAGAAGACATTCAGAAAGTAGAGGTGCAATTAAAGGTGGTGAAACCTGCTACAGCATTAAATAAGGAAACAAGTCTTACGGTGACAGTTCCTGGCAACACTCTCTTTGTTGAAAAGACATGCGATACCTTTGAAGAAGGTGTTGATGAATGTGTTGATGCTATGAAGGTTCAACTTACCAAATTTAAGGAAAAAACAAGAAACAAATAAAAAAGTTCCCAAAATATTTGTGGGAATAAAATAAATACCGTATCTTTGCAGCCGTTTTCCGACACATGCTATTACTGCGGTAATGGCTGCAAGGATTTGCCTCTTTAGCTCAGTTGGCCAGAGCACGTGATTTGTAATC
>OLGY01000296.1_pt1 | contig 39456 bp, 36 predicted proteins | sample 1605951 | NCBI WGS metagenome assembly OLGY01 (sample SAMN03283280) | human gut metagenome | biome: human-associated habitat; material: feces | host: Homo sapiens | place: Peru | collected 2012
ATATCTTCTTTTGTTTTATTCTCATTTTCTGTTTTTTTATTCATTCACATTCTTTATGCATTGAATATGCAAACAATGCACTACGTCCTCCTATTTGAGTTTTTTTGCATATTTTTAACTTCTAATGCATTCTTTATAGAGTTTTATTTTTATCTTTTGCTTTAAATTTAATTGTTTTTGATTTTTATGTTTGGAATTATTAAGATATAAATTCCTTTGAAATAATTAGTTTGAGCTTTTAATTTAGCTCTGAAATAATTTTTTGAATGACACTATAAATAAAATGTCTTTTTGGTGTAAGCTTACTACATTTGATATTTTATTCTATTTTTATCGATTTTGCAAGAAAAATCGTGTGTCAAAGTTCGACAGTCGTGTCGAAAAATTTTATAATTAGAACTATTGAATTAATTTATTCTGTATAAAATGATAAATTTAAGCAATTGGAACAAAAAAATAAATGCAACTCTATATATAAAATTGCATTTATTTTTACTATTAACTTTATAATTCTATATCTTTCTTTTCTTTTTTCATTTTTTCAACTAAATCTAATAATTCATCAACTTTAACAGTCTTTTTGGCTCCATCTCTTGTTCTTTCTATCTCAACATATCCATCCTCTGTATTATTTCCCATTATTGCTATATATGGAATTCCCAATACTTTAGCATTTCTTATTTTTTCACCTATTGAACCTTTTACATCATCTATAATAACTTCAATATCTTTATCATTAAATTTAGAATACAATTCCTCTGCTGATTCCTTTTTCTTATCATTACTTATTATATACAAATAATATGGTGTTACTGATAATGGTAGTGATACTCCTACTACTTTATCATTCTCCTTTATTGCATTATTTTCGTAAATAAGACCTAAAACTCTACTTACTCCAATTCCGTAACATCCCATATAAAATGGTTTACTATTGTTTTCATTATCTATAAAATTAATATTCATTGATTCTGTGTATTTTGTTCCTAACGCAAATATATGACCTAATTCGCAAGCTTTCTTTTCTTTTAGTTTCTTTACATCATTTATACCATAATTTTCTTTTAAATATTCTTCTGCATTATCTTTTTCAAGTACTTCTACATTTAATCCTTGTTTAGTTTCTTCATCAAATAATATTGTATCCTCTCCAATTGTAGAAATTGCCATTATTTCTTCTGAATTTTTTCCTCCCATTGAACCATTATCAGCTGCAACAGCAACTATATCTAATCCAATTTCGTTAAAAGCTTTAAAATATGTTTCTCTTATTTTTTTGTAAGATTCCATCATTCCAATTTCATCTTTATCAAATGTATATAAATCAAACATTAAGAATTCTTTTCCTCTTAATAAATATCCTCTATTTCTAATTTCATTTCTGAATTTTGGTCCTATTTGATAAAACCCAACTGGTAATTGTTTATGTGATGTTATTCTATTTTCAACAAATGTTGTTATTGCTTCTTCTGCAGTTGGAGCTAAGCAATATGTTCCTTTATCTGTTTCAGAAAGCATCATAACACCTTCTTCTATATATTTGTCATATCTGCCTGATCTTTTCCATAACTCATCTTGTTGTAATAAAGGCATTTGAACTTCTATGAAATCAGCTTTATTGAAATTTCTTTTTATTATTTCTTCTATATTATCTTGAACTTTTAGCGGAACATTATCATATGCATAAACTCCACTTCCATATTGTTTAACTTGATTTGTTTGCATTAATATATCCTGTACTGGATACATTTCATCCAAATTGCTTAATTTTACATTTTTCATTCCCATTTTTGATACTCTCATAAATAACTCTCCTTTCAAAATTTATGTTGATTTTACCGTATGTTTGTTTATATAAAAACAAAAAGAAGATGGCTTACAAGGCGTGCTTTGCACGGTACCATCCTCTTTTTTACTTTGTATATTTTAACGGTTTTAGCCGGAAATAGTTTGCTATTTCATTCATAGGTAGGAATTAAATACTTTCATAACTTGGCTCTCACCTTTTCCAAGCTCTCTGTGTATATACATTTATTTAATCATGTCCTAATCAACATTTTTTATTATTAAGATGTTTCGATTATATCACCTTTGTTTTTAAATTTCAATACTATTTTTTTATTTTTATGTGAACTTTGTTCTTATGATTATTCTCCAAATTTTACTATCTTTTCCCATGGCAAATATTCTTTACCAAAGTGGCCATAGTTTGTAGTTTTTTTATAAATTGGTTGCTGTAAATTTAAGTAATTTATTATTCCTCGTGGTGTTAAGTCAAATTCGTTGTAAATTTTTTGAGATATTTCTTCTTCTGGTATGCTATTTGTTCCAAATGTATTTACATATATTGATATTGGTTTTGCTACTCCAATTGCATACGATAATTGTATTTCACATTTTTTTGCTAATTTATTTGCTACTATATTTTTTGCCAAAAATCTTGCCATATATGAAGCTGATCTATCTACTTTTGTTGCATCTTTTCCAGAAAATGCACCTCCTCCGTGGCGTGCATATCCGCCATATGTATCTACTATTATTTTTCTGCCTGTTAATCCGCTATCTCCTAAAGGTCCACCTATTACAAATCTTCCTGTTGGATTTATATAATATTTTGTATTTTCGTCTAATAGCTCTTTTGGAACAATTTTATTTATTACTTCTGTTTTTACATCTTGTTTTAGCTTATTTAAATCAGCATTCTCATTGTGTTGAGTAGAAATTACTATTGTGTCAACCCTTTTAGGAACATCATCGTCGTATTCAACAGTAACTTGTACTTTCCCGTCTGGTCTAATGTAATTAATTATTCCATTTTTTCTTACATAAGATAATCTTTCTGCGAGTTTATGTGCAAGTGAAATTGGCAATGGCATTAGCTCTTTTGTTTCATCACAAGCAAAACCAAACATAATACCTTGATCTCCAGCACCTTCTGATATCACATCTTGTCCTTCTTTTTGCTCTAAAGATTCATTTACGCCTAATGCTATATCTGGAGATTGTTTTGATATATTTAGATGAACTTTGCATGTCCTATAATCAATATCTAAATCAGCATTATCATATCCAATTTCCTTTATTGCATTTCGTACAATTTTTTCAACATCAATTCCATCAGCCTTTGAAGTTATCTCTCCCGTTACTAAAATTTCTCCCTTACCAGCAACAGTTTCGCATGCTACTCTTGCATTTTGGTCCTTTTCCAAATAACTATCTAATATACTATCTGATATGTAATCACATAATTTGTCTGGATGTCCTTCTGTTACACTTTCCGATGTAAATAATTTTTTCATACTAATTCCTTCTTTCTTTTTAATTTATTAATATGTTTAATCAAATTCATTGTTACAATTTGCAGATATTATAACTTTTATTTCGTGATAGCTTGTGAAGCTTTTTACTATTATTTACATTAATACCTTGTAAAAATACAAAAAACTCCTAGCTATCGTGCTAGGAGTAATAATTTTGCTCACAAAAAATCATCATTCAAAGCACTTTTTGCCTTGTCGGTATTAGCACCTTATAAAATACAGGTTGCTGTGGAGTCATTAAGCCGATTCTTTCGTCCACTCTTGATAACATATTGTAATTATTATAGTTATTTAGTTTATGTTTGTCAATATAAATTTTTACCAAAAATTTGTTAATTGTAGCTCTTTATTTAATGCTCTGCATCTGCTTTTGTTAAATGAACTGTTCCTTTTGGATGTTGTGGTGGTGCATAAATTGAGAACAATTTTATTGGTTCGCTTCCAATATTAATTAAATTGTGCCATTTCCCTGCAGGAATTACAAAAGCCATATTTTCGCCTACTCTTTTTGAAAAATCTAAATTATTTTGTGCATCTCCAATTTTTACCATTCCGAATTCCTTGCTCTATTTGTATAAATTGGTCCACATCTGGGTGAATTTCTAATCCAATGCTTTCATTTGGTAAAATATTCATTAAAGTTATTTGCAAATGTGCTCCTGTCCATAATGCCATTCTAAATGTTTCATTTTGTTTTGCTAGGTCTTTTATATTAACAGCAAATGGCATATTTCCATAATCCTTTATGTAACCAGAGTTCTGTTCATTATAATATCGCGTATTATAATAATTATTGTTATAATTTCGATAAAACCTATTCATAATCATTTTCCTTTCTACATATTTTATATAATTAATATATGCTTTATTTGGCAAATATGTTAATTTATTTCCAAATCATTATGTTATCTAATTATTTTAATTGACTTATGTTAAATACTGTTTTATAATCTTGTACATAAGGGGGCGATTTTTCATGTATTCACAAAATACATATAACAAAAGAACATTGAATAAAAAACCAATCTTATTTTTACTAATTATTCTTGCTTTTTTTATAATGTTAATTTCTTTAAAATCTCCAAAATTATCACTTAATGGAGATGCAATAGTTAATACTGAATTAAATTCAAATTACTCAGATGCTGGTGCAACAGCCAAATATGGCTCTAAAGATATTTCAAATACAATAGAAACTGATTTTGGAGATAATTTTTCCACTAATAAATTAGGTTCATATACTATAACATATATAGTCAAAAAAAATAACAAAACTGTCACAGCAACAAGAACTGTAAATGTTGTTGACTCAACTGCACCTGAAATAAAATTAAATGGAAATTCAGAAATAAATATTGCTAAAGATTCAAATTATCAAGAGCTTGGATGTACTGCAACTGATAATTATGATGGTGATATTACAACAAAAATATCTATAGACAAAAACATAGACACTTCAAAAATTGGAACTTATACTGTTACATATACAGTAAAAGATTCATCAAATAATGAAGCAAAAGCAACAAGAACTGTAAATGTTGTTGGAAAAGGTTCAAAAAATATTTCAACTGAAAAATCAAAAGGTTTACCAGTTTTAATGTATCACTTTTTCTATGACAAAAACTCTCCACCAAAAAAATTAGATGCAAACTATATGGAAATTCATGATTTTGAAGAGCAATTAAAATATTTAACTGAAAACAATTACTATTTTCCAACCTGGGAAGAAGTAAAAAATTATGTTGATGGGACTTCATGTTTACCTGAACACAGCATTGTTTTAACTGCCGATGATGGTGACACAACATTCTTTGACCTAGCAATTCCTATTGTAGAAAAATATAATGTTAAAATTACTTCATTTTTAATAACATCTTGGGTAGAAGACCAAAGTAAATTAAAAAATTATGATTCCAATAAAATAATATTTGAATCACACTCTCACGATATGCACAGAGCTGGAACAGATGGTAAAGGTAGAATTTTGACATTGTCATATGATGAAGCATGTAATGATGTAAAAACATCACAATCATTTATTGGAAATGCAACTGTATTTTGTTATCCATTTGGTCACTATAATGATGCCTGTTATAAAATTTTAAAAGATTCTGGATATACACTTGCTTTTACAACAAAATATGGTAGAGTTCGTCCTGGTGATAATTGCTATGCACTTTCACGAATTCGTATGTCTAAAGGTGATAGTTTAAAATCTTTTATATCTAAGGTAAATTAATAATATATTTTAAATTTAAAAAGGAAGTGCAGTTTTTGCTGCACTTCCTTTTTTCATTCAAAAAATCTTTCACCTTGAATCACATAATACAAGGTATTTTCAATAAAGACTTTTCCAACAATTTTCATTCCATCCAAATATCCATTGTGAGGAATGACATACAGATATTTCATAGTCGTCATAATAATTATGTCCTCCTTTATTATCTGCTAAAAAATTTTTATTTGGATATTTATTATATCATATTTACATAATTTGTCAACTTTAACTTACAATATTTTTATTTTAACAGAAAAATATCTTTTTCTGTACATTCATAATAATAACTTTTATTGAAATTCTAACTTTATTATGCTATTTTTATTTACATTTCTTCCTTTACCTGCTATAATTGACTTTATCAAAACCACAAGGAGGTTATTTCATGAAAAGTGCATGTCCTTGTCTATGCCCTCCGCGGGAAGAAATTCAACAAATTCTCAAATCCGAATACTTTAAAGGAAATGAAATCTGGGCTATATATCCGCCTAGCATTTACGACTCCGAATGTATAGGACCAGATGAGATTTCTGATTTTTTTCTTCAGTTCTTGGCTGATAGACAAAAGAAAATGAAGTCACTTTTTAGTTTGTCTCTTTATTGTTTGCTTTTTCGCCCTCACTTGATGGACGAAGCAGACTTTGAAATTTTAAGACAATCAATCCAGTACTTCGACGATGATGAAAAATGTCTCTGCATACAATGTGGAAGAATTATTATTCCATAAAATCATCTTCAACTAAGTACAAAAAAAGCTCACGTGTCAAAAAACACGTGAGCGATTTTTTTATTTTGCATAATCAACTACTCTTGATTCCCTTATAACATTTACTTTTATTTGTCCTGGATATTCCATTTCATCTTCTATTTTCTTTGCTATATCTCTTGATAATACAACCATTTGATCATCAGATATTTTTTCTGGTTTTACTAAAACTCTTATTTCTCTACCTGCTTGAATTGCAAATGATTTTTCTACACCATCAAAAGAATCAGCTATTCCTTCTAAGTTTTGTAAACGTTTTATATAATTTTCCAAAGTTTCTCTTCTTGCACCTGGTCTTGATGCAGAAATTGCGTCAGCAGCTTGTATTAAAACTGCCTCGATACTTTGTGGTTCAACATCTTCGTGATGTGCTTCAACTGCGTTAATTACTATTGGATTTTCCTTATATTTTTTTAGAATTTCAACACCTATTTCTACGTGTGTTCCTTCCATATCATGATCTAAGGCTTTTCCAATATCATGTAATAATCCTGCTCTTCTGGCTACCTTTGTATCTAAACCTAATTCGTCAGCCATAATTCTTGCTAAATTTGAAACTTCGATTGAGTGATTTAAAACATTTTGACCATAACTTGTTCTGTACTTTAATTTACCAATTAATTTGATTAAATCGGGATGGAGACCAATTACTCCAGTTTCCATAACAGCTCTTTCACCTTCTTCTTTGATGATTGCTGATACTTCTTCTTTAGCCTTTTCAACCATTTCTTCAATTTTGGCAGGATGGATTCTACCGTCATCGATTAATTTTTCTAAGGCAATTTTTGCTACTTCTCTTCTTAGTGGATCAAATCCTGAAATAACAACAGCTTCTGGAGTGTCATCAATAATTAAATCGATACCAGTTAAAGTTTCTAAAGTTTTAATGTTTCTTCCTTCTCTACCTATTATTCTACCTTTCATATCATCACTTGGTAATGATACAATAGATACTGTAGTTTCTGATGTGTGATCTGCAGCACATTTTTGTATTGCATATCCAATAATTTCTTTAGCATTTTTTTGAGCTTTTTCTTTTGCTTCTTCATCTAGTCTACGTATAAGTTCTGCTTTTTCTGTTACAATTGATTTTTCAACTTCTGAAAGTAAATATTGTTTTGCTTCTTCAACAGATAATCTTGAAATTCTTTGTAATTCTTCTTTTTGTTTGTTTATGGTTTCTTCAATTTCAGATTTTTTTGATTCAACTTCATTATCTTTTTTCTGTAGATTTTGCTCTCTTTGCTCTAATTGCTCTAACTTATTTTCTAAGTTTTCTTCTTTTTGCAATATTCTTCTTTCTTGCAATTGTACTTCGCTTCTTCTTTCTTTAATCTCATCATCTAACTCTTTTCTTGAATTCATTATTTCTTCTTTAGCTTTGATAATTTCTTCCTTCTTTTTATTTTCAGCTTCTTTAGCAGCAGAATCTATAATTCTTTTTGCTTCTTCTTCAGCTACTCTTATTTTAGATTCGGCAATTCTTTTTCTCATTGTATATCCTACAAATGAAAAAATAACTGCAGAGATTAGAAAGATAGCGATATTGATTATTATATTCACAATCTAACACCTCTTCCTATTTAATTTTCAATGTACAGTTTAAATATATATAATTTTATTTTTTTAATATATTTCTACTAACAATCATATTTTATATTTATTATTGTAAACTGTCAAGTAGTTTTTAAAGAACATATAAATAAATTGAAAAAAATTGCAAAATAGTTCCTGCTAGTACAAATAAATGCCATACAGAGTGCATATATTTAACTTTTTTTCCTACTCCATATAATACTGCTCCAATTGTATATATTATGCCTCCTAGCACTAATAGTAAAACTCCATAAAAATCTAAATTATTATATATTTGTTTTATTGCTCCAATAATAGCCCATCCCATTACTAAATAGCATACCATAGACATTTTCTTGTATTTTTCAAGATTAATTGAGTTTAGTACTATTCCTAAAACAGCAGCACCTAAAACTATTCCAAATAAAGTCCATCCCAAAGCTCCATGTAATGTTACTAATGTGTATGGTACATATGTTCCAAATATAAGTAAAAAAATACTACAATGGTCAAAAACCCTGAATACTTTTTTAGCTGTTATATTTGGCTTAAAACTATGATATAAAGTTGACATTAAATATAATATTATCATAAAACTTCCATATAATGACGAACTTACAACCCCTACTGCGCTACCATCAGATGCAGATTTTACTATACATAACACCATTCCAGCTATTGCAAGCAATACTCCTATTCCATGTGATATTGCACTCATAAGCTCTTCTGAAAGAGTGTATCTTGGTTTTATTACTAGTTCATTTTCCATAATTAAAAATCTTCCTTTCTTTTATTATCTTTTGAAATTGTTGTTATTAATAAATTGTTTTATTTTCTTGGATATAATAGCACTTTTTTTACTTTCTTAAAAGAGATATTATAAAACTTTCTCATAAAATTCACCTACTGTTCATAATCTATGGCTATTTGAAATTTGTAAAAAATTTTCAAAAAAGTATTGACATTTATTTTATATTGGATTACAATAATAATCGTTCTAAGGAGCAGACCAAATGCAGGTGTAGTTCAATGGTAGAATTCCAGCCTTCCAAGCTGGCTATGCGGGTTCGATTCCCGCTACCTGCTCCATATATTAAAAGAAGTTTAGTTTTACTAAACTTCTTTTTTATTAAATACTTGATATCTGTTATAAATTGATGTTATAATTATATCGTACTTGCGGGTATAATTTAGTGGTAGAATGTCATGCTTCCGACCTGATAGCGCGGGTTCGATTCCCGCTACCCGCTCCATTTGAAATCAACTTACGGACTTAAAAGTTTGCTAGAAACAAATCATACAAATTATATCTTAGTAAATTATCAAAGTACTCTTTTAATTTATATACCTCTTTTATATGATAATGCGTATTTTTATGTACTTGGTAGCTTAATCTTTTATCTACTGTATATATTTTATCAGTACATATCAAATCACATAAATTAATTATTTTTTCATAAGTTTTTTATATATTCTTTTATAAACTCGTAGTTTTGACTACTTGAATCAGTATAATCTCTATCATTTGCTAAACAGTTGATATCATTTATCACTTGAAGTTTTAACAATATTTTCATTTTACAAATCTAAGCCTCTTTACTTGTTAATTTCATATTTATCTTCTCTGTTTTCAAATCATATTCTTTTATATATGAAGGAAAAATCTTAAGCCACTTATCCATATCATTTTTATCATTAAAACTATAAATTGTATATCCTTCGTTTGTTTTTGTTACTTCTTTTAAATCTAAAAATCCTTTAATAAACTTACTTCCATCAGAAGTTATAGCTTCTGCACACATATTTTTAAATACTATTCCCCTTTCTTGCAATGAATTTATTTTAGCGATAAGTCCCTTTAAAAGATTACTTAAAACTCTTCTATCATTTCTATATTTTAAATCTATCGCTATTGCGGAAAATAATAGATAACACTCCATTTCATCTTCATAATTAATTAGATTAACTTCATCTATATCTGTATCTTCAAGTTTACTTGTAATAAAATTTTCATATTGTTTTTTGGTAAGCGGAAGAAGTGTTATTTCTCCTACCACACTACAAGTATTTTTATCTTTAACAAATATATGTATGTCCTTATTCTTCCTGTCCCAATTAATTACCTGACTAACTGGTGAAATCATTTTAGGATTAAAATATTGTGATTCAATTTTCCATACGTCATTAAAATCATTTTTTGTGTGATTATACTGTTCTATAATATATTTTTCATTCATATTTACAGTTCTTTGTTTAATAAATTCATTACCCATAACTTACCTCCTAATGTTAAATTTTTATAACAAAATTATACTATAAATTCTTGAAAATTCATATAATCCGATTGAAATTCACTGGAATTTTATATTATATATAATTATATGCAGAAAGAGAACTTAGTTTGTAACTTGTTGTTTACTCGCTCCATATGAAAAAAATTGAGGACTTAATTGTTCGTGAGTTTTTATTTTATATAAATAATGCAAAAAAAGAGGAAAAAATTATCAAAATAATTTAATCCTCCCTTTTATTTTTTGGAGTATGGGAATAAAATTTATGTCTAGCCAGCACTGAATTTGTACTCCCGTACAAATTCGTATATGGGGAAGTTCCCAATCCCCTTTTTATGTATAATCTAGTTTACTATTTTTATTTAATATAAAAAGTATAATTCTATACACTAAACTTCTACAATAAAAATCTAATAAATTTACCATTCCAAATATAAATAAAGAGATTTTACTGTTTATAAATAATAAACATATTAAAAATCTTATCATTACACCTATTATAGAGCCAATTAATAGAATTAAGGATTTTCCTTGTGAAATACATAATGTTTTGTATGTTTCATATTGATAAAGTCCAAATACAGCAGTTGAATAAAATATAATATAAGTAAAACATTTATATAAAGGTAAACTTCCATGAGATATAAATAAATATACAAATGCAAAAATAAAATTTAATAAGATAATTAAAGGAAAACATTTATTTTTCATATTCATACAATTGTTATATTGTTCCTCATAATTTCTACCATTTGGGACTTTAATCATTAATGTAGCTTGATATGCATTGGTAATAATTTCTAATGACAAACATACTGAATAACAAATTGTATGTATTGAATAATTTTCAGTTCCCATATGACTTGCTAAAACACCATACAATAATAAAAATATTCTAGATAATGCTCTTTCAGATGAATATGCAAACCCCTACTTAATTACATTTTTTAATGATTCTTTATCTGGATACTCAAATTTCAATTTTAAATTGTATAACATATATATTATTGATATAATCCAAGAAATTATTGTTGCAATAAATAGTAATAGCAGATTTTTTGTTAATAAATAAGCAATTGCATCCAATCCAACTAAAGAAATATAATAAACTATTAAACTTTTTCTATATAACTTTAATTGACCTTTTAACCTTATCATTTCAAAAATTGCATTTGCTAATCTTCCTATTATTACATATGCAATGTAAAAATTTAATAGCAAAGACAACATATCTTTTTGAACATTTGTTAGGTCAAATATATTTACTATAATACCTTTACAGCATAAAACAATTATCCCCATTAATAAGCCAAATAAAATATTAAACCATAGATATTTCCATTCGTTTTTTCTAGTTGTTCTATATGTATAAGTTCCAATTTCGCCAAAAGATTTAAAAATAGAATCAATCAATAAGAAACTACCTGTTACCACTATTGCATCAATACTTATTAAATTGTTAAAGGCAGAATCAATGCTATCAGCAATACTCATAAATATAAAACTTATTAAAATAGATATAAATTCTTCCATCGCTTCCCCCCGTTTGTATTATAATAAAATATTACTATATTTAGACATTTTTTCTATATTCTAATTAAAATTTAGCAAAAATTCGTATAATTCTTTTAGAAAGAAAACTTGGTTCACAACTTATTATTTAATTGCTCCAATTAAAATAAACTTACGAACTTAATCATTCATAAGTTTTTATTTTATATTGTCAATTGGATGGGTGCAAAAAAACTCCGTCCTAATTGACATATAGTTTTGAAATAATCCTAATTTTTTTTAGCATTGCCTTGATAATATAATACACAACTATTAAGTACAGATGTATAATAAGTGAGTAATTCCAATATTAAATCCTGATTTAAATTTTTCATTGTTCTTCCATTTATATGTGCAAGATTGTTTCTTATATTTTGCCCTACAGCATTATAATAGTCTATTTTATGCAAATAATATCTAAGACATCTTATTTGTTCTTTTCCTAAAATATCTATTATTATTTTAGTAGTATTATTATTTTCGTTCAATATGTTACCTAATGTTATATTGGAGTCAGGTATATATGATATTTCTTTCATACTATTCTTATATATAATTCGTAAAACCTTTTCAATTAGTCCACATAGAAACATAGAACATCCATAAACTAAATTTTTAATAGTTATTTTAAATTTATCTGAATTAGTATAATAGTTTATAAATAAATCTGTCAGGAATTGAGCTAACATTTCCATATCATCATCTAAACTTTCAAATTCCATTGTTGTATTAATATTTTCACATATATATTTTAATTCACCATAAACGTCAGATAAATATTCACTAATATTTTCATTACTACTCATTATAGTCATGAATCTTGATTTTATTTCAAATAAGTATAGATTTAAATTTCTTAAACGCCAACTTGTAAAGTAATCATTTGTTCCAGGATTTTTTCTAGCTAATTCATCACTTAGACATTTAGCATTACAATTTATGCCTTGTTCTAAGAAACTTACTATTTTGTCTTTTTCATTTTTAGAATGAGTTAAAAATATTATTTTAACTTCCCAAGGTTTGGTTTTATCTTCAAAAAAGTATTTAAATGGTTTTAAATCAAATTCAATAGTTTGCGTATGACCATTCTGTATGAGGTTATTGTTAAATAAAGTTTCCTGCTTCATCAATTCATTTTCAATTTTATATGCATAAGGTGATTTCATTTTTCTATAAAAAGGAAGACAATCATTTAGCATAAAATAACTTTGCCAGATTTGTTGGTCACCACTAGGATTAAAGTAATTTTTTTCTAGTATATTATAAATCGTGCCCATAGCACTTACTATTAAATTTTCAAATTTGTTGTTGCTGCTTAAAGTCTCAATTATATTTATAAGTTCATGAATTCTCATAAAAAATATTTTACTTATATTTTCTTTATTAAATAAAATATTTAATTTTTCAGGATTTTTAACAAAATATTTTTGCCATTTTTCAAAACAATCTATTACATCATAAGTAGCTTCATTAATCACGTATTCTATAACAACATCATCTAAACAATTAAAGTGTTCTCCTATAAATTCTGAAGTATAATCTTTTAAATCGAACGATAGACAAGTTACTTCATTTTCATCATTAAAGGTATATATTTCTTTATAATTTTCTTGAATGTATTTTACAACATCTGAGAGTTTGTATTTATCATAAATAAATTTACAATCTTTAATAAATGTTTCAAATTTATCTTTTTTTTCGTCCTTGACATGTGGTATAACTTCTTGAAATTTCATAACATAGTCCATAAAAACATAATTTATATAGTCATCTAAAGATATAATATTATTAGTTATATAATTATTTAAAATAACACTTTTACCTTGTAATAAGTCTCTAACTGTTATACCTGTAGATAAATCTTCTATACCATAATATCTAATTCCTATTTTTATATTTTCTAATTCTAATTTGTTTATAATATTCATTTATATCTCCTAAAGATTTCTAACACTAACTAGATTATACTATAAAATAGCAAAATTTTCCATATTCCCATTGAACTTTAATAATATTTTATATATAATAATTTTAGAAAGAGAACTTAGTTCGTAACCTGTTGTTTATTCGCTCCATAAATTAGAATAATTAATATGTTGAGTTACACAAAGTAATTATTGAAAATACACTATTTTTATTGTTCTTATAAATTGATATAGATTAAGTAGATGAGGTATACAAATGGATCAAATAAATAAGTCAAAAAATATATTAAAAATACTTCCTTGGTATATGGGAATTTCATATGGATTATTATTTTATACTCCAATAAGCACATTATTTTTTACAATAGCTAAAAATTTAAGCCTATCGCAAATAACAATGCTTGGTACAATTTCAACAATAATAAGCATAATATCTCAACCATTTATTCTAAAAATTATGAAGAAAATTGGTAACACCTATTCTGTACGCATAGGCGCATTTATGTTATTAATATCAGTATTATGTATTACTTTTGGAAATTTTTATATAATAATGTTGGGATTTATATTAGAGTCAATTGCTTTTGTTTTTAATGATATGATAAATATAATACTTCGTAATAATTTAAAATTTTTAAATAAAGATAATGAATATATTAAATATAAGAACAAATCATTTTTGTTATATTCAGTTTTAACAGCAATAATAGCATTATTAGCAAGTTATTTATTTAATTTAAATCATTACCTTCCTATGTTTTTTTGTGCTGGCTCCTGTATAATAATTTCTTTAATGTCTTTATTTATAAATGATGTAAAATTATTAAGTACAGAAGAGATTGAAGAAAAAAGCAATTTTAGTAAGATTATTCCAAAAAGTAATACAATATTTAATATTATTTTATTTTTTGGAATAATAAGAGCATGTATAGCTTTAGGATTTAGTAATACAGAGTTATTTATACAGGATAATTTGAAAACTTTTTTTGATATTACAAATACAACATATTATTTTGGTATAATCATATTTATATCAAGAATAGTAAGAATTATATCTAACATAATTTTTAATAAAGTATATATTAAATTTAGAGAGAAATTAATTTATATATTACCTATTTTACTATTAATATCATTTATTTTATTAATATTTAGTTATTATTTAATAAGTAATTTATTAATTAAATTTTCAATTATGGGTTTTGCTTATGCAATAATTGTAGTATTGATAGACTCATTTAATGCTGTTATTCAAGATGCAATATTAAGAAATTCAAATTCAGAAGAACATCAATCAGCACTTACATATTTGTCACTTTCATATAAAATATTTAAGGCAATATTTGGATGTTGTATATCTTTAATATTACTCAAGTATTCACTTATATACGTATTAATCTTTTTAATAATGTTGGTGTTAATGGGTCTAGTCCAATTTAGAAAAACTTATTTAAAGCTATTATAATTTACTAAAAATATGATAATATAGCAGCTTCACATTCACCTGATTCCATTATAGTAACAAGTATATTATTTTATTTTTTATAAATCTAATACTTTATAACACTAAAGACAATGCTAACTAAGCATTGTCTTTAGTGTTTTCATTATTTCTAAATTTAACATATATAAATAAAGCAAAATATACAATTATAGCAAGTAGAAATGTGATTTTTATTGAATTAGAATTTTCTGGAAAACCGTACAAGATATTCTTGGAAGTATTGTAGCAACAAACCCTTTTATAAATTTTCTTTTATTTTTGGAAACAAATCATACAAATTATATCCTAATAAATTATCAAAATATTCTTTTAATTTATATGTTTCTTTAATATGATACTGAGTGTTAGAATATGCACCTCTTCTAATCATTATATCAATCAACCTTTTATCAATTGTAAATACTTTATTTCCTTGTGGACACATCAAGTCACATAAATTTATTAATTTTTCTTCTATAGTGTATTCATGATTTTTTATAAAATTTGTTAAAAACGGATTATCTTTTGGATTTGGAACTCCTCCTGCAGTACATATTATATCATTATTTAAATATGAATGAGTTAAACATATATTAGCATATTCATCATCATATCCTTTGTTTTTTAAATATTCATATCCTCTCATAACATGTCCATGTGACTCACCATTATACTTACCAATATCATGTAAATATCCTAGAGTAATTGCTTTGTCTATATCTACATTTATTTTTTTTTCACATAATGCTTTAGCAATTCTTCCAGCACTATCACTTACAGATATACAGTGTTCTATCCATCTATCATCTGTTGTATTTTTTCTTTCTATTTCTAATAATGTTCTTGCTTCTTTACTTGTTAATCTCATCTTTATTCTCCTAACTTTTTAAATAAATCATCATATATTTTATTTATATTTAATTTAGTAACCAAAGTAATATGATGTCTATAGTCAGATACTTCATAAGACGTATCCTTTCTTATATTGGGACAACTTATTTGTTCCGTTTTAAACCAATTTTTATTTATCCATTGAACCTTTAAACACCTTATTATCTGTATCAAAGTTTAACCAATTACATATCTTTAAAATTTCATTATAATTTAACTCTTGTCCATCTCTTACTTTTACATCTCTTTTTGTATGAGAATATGATGCAACTGTTATTGCCTCAATATTAAATAATTCTTTTGATTTTATTAAATATGATAATGCAAATTGATCATCACATTCATTATAAGTATCGGTATTTAATATTAAATTAATTTTATTTTTTTATAATTTGAGACATATCTATAAAATTCTTTCCAACTTTTAACTCTTTGTATATTAGAATATTTGTTATAAGGTGTATCCATTAAAATTGTTGTTATTCCATTTTCGATACAATCACTACATATACGAACAGAATCATCAATCATAATATCAATATTATGCTCTAAACATTGCTTAGTTTTAGCGCATTTATCATAGGCATCTGTTAAAATCAAGTTATCATAATAAATATTATTATCTTCAAGCCACTTTTTTGTCATATTATATGGCTCTGTATATTCTCCATTATTTCTTCCTGTGATAATACAAATAATATGACCATCATCATGAAGCTTATCTATGTATTCTTTAGCACCTTCAATAACGCCTAATTTTTTTGCTATTCTTTCTATATTATTTTTGTAAAAATTGATTTCTTCATCCTCATTCCAATCAAACATTCCTTTTCTAATATAATCAGCGTTTTTATTTATAATACCCGAATTTCTCAATTCTTTGTCATGTAATAAATACTCAGTTAATAAAGTATCATTAAAATTTGATATTACATTGTCTATATCTATTCCTATCTTCATGTATATCCTCCGAATTTTTACTAATTTTAAACTATAAAAATTATACAATATTTAGACCTTTTTTTCCATATGCCTATTGAAATTTAATAACGACACATATATAATATTTTTAGAAAGAGAGCATTATGGTTCGCAACTTGCTGTTTAACCGCTCCCTTGACATCTCTGTTCGAACTTTTCGAACATTTACGATAGATATCATCTCATATTGAGATGATTTTTTGTTTGTCGAACTCCACGTGTTTGCTTACAATTTGCTAATAAAAAATCATTAGAACTAGAAAACAATTATAATTAAATTATACAATTAGTTAATAATAAAAAAACTACTTTTACTAATAAAGACAAATATGTTTTAAATAAAGATGATAAAGATAAAATTTACAAATTTATTCAGCAAGCAGATTCAACTAATGAAGAATATAAGAATTTTCAAAAGTTATCTATTGCTCTTAATGATGTAGATACTGAACTTCAAGAAAATTCATTTTTAATCCATAATTCTGCTTTACACTTATTACATTTTTTATCTCTATTTACACAAAACATACAATATCCATTATCTTTATAATAATTATCCCCTAAATCTTTTAATAACTTAAAGTCACATTTTTCAAGTAGATATTTAGAATTAACTTCTTCTTTATCTCCCCATGCTTCATATAATATTAAATCATCAATACCATCACAACATAATTGTAATAATTTTGTTCCTATACCCTTTTTTTGATAATTATTATCAACTACTAGATATAGTATTTCTCTATATTCTTTTATATCTAAATCATAATCATTTTTATGTTTTAAATTACTAATTCCACAAGCACCAATTATATGATTATCATCTTCACAAACATAATAATTATTTATATCCTTTAATATTTCTTTTTTATTACCATTTAATATATCTATTTTACTAACATTAATACTATTTTTTTTTAATGTTACAAGTACCAAGCAAGTTTGTTACTAAATAAGATATATCATTTAAATCACTAAATATTGCTTTTCTATAATTCATTTAATTACCTCTTTTTGTTAAATAATATTTTCTTTTTTCAATGTGATTTGATTAAAATTTATATCTAACATATGTAATCACATCCTTAAAATAAATTATTTGTAATTTTATACAAATTATATCATTAAATTTGCAAACTATATATATTTTCATTGAAATCCGTAAAATTTTATATATAATATTTTTTGTTTATATTTATTTCATAATTTAATAGATCTTGCCTTTTACAATGTCTATTCTGTTTGGAAGTCCAACATTCTGTATAGAACTCAACTAAAAAATAGGAGAAAGTATAAAATTTAACTTATACTTTCTCCTATTTTTGATATAAAGTAGAGCTTTCATAATAAGTTACTTATGAGCTCCATTAATTAATATCCCACTTAGGTGGATACATATAATTTATCTTTTCCCCTTTTTGTATATAACGTTTTTTAATTTTTGTTCTATTTGACTTTAGCTCTGGTAATGCTTGTCTACAATATTTATCTAATTCACAAAATATATTTTGGCAATCGATAAGTTTTAAAGGCCTATTCCCAATTCTTTTAAAATCTAATCCTAATCTATTAAATTCTTCGTCTTGATGTTCATACATATATTTAATAATATCTTCATTGCTCATTTTACCTTTATCAATAAAGCATTTTTTTATTCCACGAAGTGAACCTGGTCCCGCAACTGTAAATTCATCTTCTTTCCAATTTACTACTTCACTATAATTAATATCAGTTACTAATTGATAAGCCATAAAATTACCTATTAGTGGATAACTTTTTATAATATTAAATGCCTCTTCCATGGTTTTACATTTGACAATTTTATTTTGTATTTTGTCCTCATTGAACATTTTATTTAAAAGTGCTAAATGGTTATCATGTTTTCTATCATAACCAAATGCTTTATTCGCACAACTAATATAAGCATCATTATAAATTTTAATTCCATTTGAAATAGCTTTTTCTAATACACTACTATACTCATTAAAATTGAAATTTTTTAAATTAATATCTTCAAAGTTGTTTAATAAAAGTTCCCAGGTAGATTCTTTATTAAATAATTTAAATAAAAGTATTCTAAACAACATATCTTCATTTGAATAACTCTTACCATTATAAATTACATTTTTTAATAAATACTGGCTAACTCTATCATTAACTCTATAACTATTACAAAATTTATACTCCTGCAATATAGGATCTTTTGTCCATGGCGCAGGTTCACCATTCAATTTTTTTATAAATATATTTTGTCTTTCACAAGCAAAATACCAATACAAATCATAAACTTCTCGTCTTTTTTTCATATCTACCTCATACATTTTGGATCTCTTGAATTTCTTTTACATTATTAAAGCTATTAGTTGCACTGCTTGAGCAATGCTTACAATTTCTGGCACATCTATTAGTAAGTTCAATTTTTATCTCTTTTAACATTGTCATTACCCCCAAGGAATTTATATAATATATTATACAATAAAATACAAAAATTTCCCATACTTCCCTGAAAAAATATAGGGATTACTATATAATATTTTTAGAAGTAGAATTTAGTTCGTAATCTGTTGTTTATTCGCTCCATAATGTGTTTTCTCTTGGCTTCACAACTCAAAAAAGAATGATTGAGTTCCGCGGCACTATGAATGTGTCTATTCCAATGATGAAGTAACCATCATCAAAAAGGTACATCTTTCTCTCACCTAGATGGAAGTTTTCTTTTTTAATATTATTTTAGATATTTTATATCTGTATCATTTAAAATCTGCATTTGTGAAATTGCAATTCTATTTAGTTTTTCAAGTCTCTCACTTTGTTTTACTCCTTCATTTATAAAAACAGAATTTAGATTTTCCAGATTTGCCAAGCATATCAATTCATTCATTGTTGCATAATCTCTTATATTTCCATTTAAATTAGGATTTTTATCACGCCATTCTTTTGCTGTTATTCCAAATAAAGCCATATTTAAAACATCTGCCTCTTCTGCATAAACAAAATTTATTTGATTTTTAGTTAATTCTTTAGGTACTAAATTTTTCTTTATTGCATCAGTATGTATTTTATAATTTATTTTTGAAAGTTCTCTTTTAGCATTCCATCCAATTTGCTTTTGTTCTTCTGCTTTTAATCTTTCAAATTCTTTTATTAGTAATAATTTGAATTTTGGACTAATCCACATACCAAATTCAAAAGCAATATCTTTATGTGCATATGTTCCGCCATACCTTCCTGCTTTAGACATTATTCCAATTGCATTTGTTTTCTCTACCCATTCTTTAACACTAATTTTATAACTATTTAATCCAGCTTGACTTTTAATTATGGCGAATTCGCCATAATTAAAATTAGGATTATGAATTTCTTCCCAAATTCCTAAAAATTCAATAGTATTTCTATTTCTCAACCAGTCTGATACAAAGAAATCTCCATCTTTTGATTTGAGCATATCAGTAATTGATATATAATCTTCATCATCAATTTTAATATATGCTATTTTTTGATTTAAAACATTTAATTCTGGCATATTTATTCCTCCTTTTAAAAGAACTTAATCTAAATTGTTAATATTATACCAAACAAAAATTCTCGTTTCAATACAATTTGAAAACTTCGTAAAAATATTCTATAATATTGTAAAATCAAGATTTTTAAATATAAAAAATGAGGAGAGATATAAATGAAAAATGAAGAATTTTATCAGATGCTTTATAGTAAACAATATAATGAACTTGAAAAAAGGTTACAAAAAGAATATGATTCAAATAAAAACCTTGAAGCAAAATATCAATTAGGAATTTGTTACGGAGAACAATTTGAAAAAATAGAAAATGCAAAACAAATATTTAAAGAATTAATGAATACAGAATTTAGACCTCCATATATATATTTTTTTAATGCCCAACATACAAATGGAGAAATGGAAAAAATGAAAATTATTAATGAAGGTTTAAGAATTTATCCAGATAACCGTATGCTAAATAACCAATTACTATTATATTTAGAAGATAATGAAAAAGAACAACATTATAAAGAACTTGATAAAAAAAGTATATTACAAGTTTCAAGTATTCTGGAAATGATAAGCTATTATTTTGAGAAAGAAGAGTTTGAAAAGGCATGTGAAATTTTTAAAAGTAAAAAAGAACAAATAAAAGATGCAGAATTAAATACAAAAGATATAGCATTAATAAGAATTCTACTATACTATTTTAATAATGAGAAAATTAATTTAGATGAAATTAATTCATTAATAGTATTAGGCAACAACTCAATTAATGAGACTATATTAAGACTTGTAGAAATTGATATAGTTTCAGACAGGAATATTGTAAAAGCCAAGAAACTACTGCAACAAGCTAATTATAGATCAAAATATCCAGAAGATTCTATAGAATTAATTAATTTTGCAGATTATACATCTTCTTGTTATACTTTAAAGAAGATTTTATTTAACATTATTGATAAGTTGGATTTGAAATTTGAAGATGAACAAGATAAAAGGAAATTAAGATTAATAAAATCCTTACATTATTTATATTGGGAAGAAGATAATATAAAAAAAAGTGAACTAAGAGCAATCGAAAAAGATATAAAAGAAGAGCTTAAAAATAAAGAAAACTCTGAATTGTATTATTTTCTATTAGATATATATGAAAAGTTAAAAGATAATAAAAAATTTTTTACAACTTATATTAGCTTTATAGAAAATTGTAGAAATAAACAAAAACATACAATTTACTTTACTAATTTTAATGAATTGGAATTAGCTTATGCAACTAATTATATATGCAACAATTTAAAAATATATAGTTTTAATTCAGATATATATCAACAATTAATAGAAAAAATTATACAAGAGCTACATTCAAGGGAAAAATATGCTGAAATAATAAAAATTACGGAATCTATTGATTTCAAGCAATTAAATTATTTAAGCTTTGGATTTGAACTAGCATATGCATATAACGAATTAAAAATGGATGTAGATGCAAAGAAAATGTACGAAGAATATATAAATAAGAATCCAAATAGTTCAGCTGCTATAAATAATTTAGGTGTAATATACGAAAAAGAAGGAAATGTTGAAAAAGCAATAGAATTGTACGAAAAAGCAGAAGACATTTCTAATGATGAACTACATATTAATAATATAAAAAGATGTAACGAACTTATAAAAGAAAATAAAAAAGAAAAACAAAGGGTATCAGAAGCATTATTACTATTTGAACAGGAAAATATATGGGTTATAAATGAACTAAAACTTTTTTATCTAGATTGTGACGAAAATAATAATGTTATTTGTTCATATAAAAAATTACCAATTTTATTAAAATGTGGTGAAGAAAAAGCACAAGAACTTTTAAATAGATTTTTAGATAATAATTATATATTTAGAAATAAAAATCACAATTATAACACAAATGCTAATGTCTATAAAATTAATACTGCTATTTATGAACGAATAAAAGAATTAGATAAAGAAAATGAAATGATTTCTAATTTTACAGATAACCTTAATAATTTTTCAATTCAGAATTTAAAAAATCTAGATTATGAAGAAACATATCAAAAGTTATCAAAAATAAAAGATAATAAAATAAACAATATATTTATACGAGACTATAATGAATTAGTTTATAATTACTTATCTAATCAATCAAAAACGGTTGTATTAATGAGTGGTACAATAATAGAATTACTATTACTATATATCCTTGAATTTAATAATATAGTAAAATATAGTGTTGGAGCAAATGGGAGAAATAAAAAAGTAGAAGAAATGGATATTTCTGAAATGTTAGAAGTATGTACCCAAGAAAAACTAATACATAATGCTCCACAAAAATTTATTGATGGGATGAGAAACTTTAGAAATTTTATTCATCCAGGAAAAGAATTGAGAGAAAAAAATTTAGACATAGATAAACAAACTGTTGATTTATCAATGTCAATGGTAAGATGGTTAATAATGACATTAGATTTAAAATAATTTAAATATTATTCTTGAAAAATTTAAATTCTATGTTACAGTAAATCGAATTATATAAGAGATTTTGAAACACAATATATCATTTTTTCACGTACCTGTTTCGTAATCGCTCCATTTTAAATCAACTTATGGACTGAAAAGTTCGTGAGTTTTATATAACAAAAAATATCAAAAAAGAAGAAAAATTCATCAAAATAATTTAATCCTCTTTTTTGATATTTTTTGAATATAGGAATGAAACCTATGTCTAGCCAGCACTGAATTTGTACTTTCTAACAAATTCGTATATGAGAAATTTCAAAATCTTTTTATAAATTTTCTTTTAAAAGAATTTTGCAACCATTAATTAGAAGAAATGTATCATCTGGCATTAATGATTTATATATTGAAATATCTGAATATGTACAAACTGATAATTCAATTACAGATGAGGATGCTTATTTAATTTATAAAGAATTAAGAAATGATGGGATAATATGGATTGATGCCAAAAGAGAAAATTTAGGCAGATTAGAAAAGGATAATATAGCTCATTTTAATGAACCTTTATATGTGAGAAATGAAACAGTAGGATATATTCCCGAAACATTACATAAAGATGAACCTTTGTCAAAAGGAAGTTTAGTTATTATTGATACAGACTTCTTATTTAGAGAAAATGATTTTGATGTTACACATTTGGATAGTAGAATAAATACGGATTTTTATAGGGTTTGTGAACAAAGATATCAAGAAGAAAAAAATAATGAAATTATCAAAAATACTATGGAAAGATAAATTAACAATCAAAAAATCGGAAAAATTATTATTACGTGGCAGGATAAAAACACGAAAAAATTTTTTCGTGTTTTTAATCTACTGATTTTTCAATGATTATCAAGTGTTGATATATCAAAATTACGCATCAATTTAAATACTTCAACTAGCCCCTTTGATTTGCCTTTAATGCCACACAATAATTACCTTTTTTTGATATTACAGCCTTTACATTTTCTTTTTGAGTATTTAATGCATCCCACGTACATATAATATCTCTTAAATCAAGTCGTTTTATTACTTTTGGAATAGCGCTGTGATTTCATTTGTTTTTTTCTCAATCATTTCTTGATCTATACACATTTGCAATCTATCTGCTTTCAACTTAATTTTTTAATAAATGTATATTAAAAAAAAAGTTTTTTCGATTTTTTTGCTATCAGTAATACTAAAGACAATTTTCATCATCTTTCTCAGGGGCAATATGTATTTCTGTATCCTCTTTGGATTGTATATTTTCATTTAATGTTTTTTTAGTCTTAGATTTATCATTTGATAAACTTGGTGCTACTTGCAATCCTTGTATAAAACCATCTCTTTCGTTATTAGAATTGTCATCTATAATTTTAATTTCTGTTTTTTCTTGTAAATATTCCTTTGATAACATTAAAAATTTTCCATATTCTGATATAAGACTTCGCTTTTCATCTTCATGTACTTTTGACAATCTTGGTAATAAAATCTTATCTATTATCATTTTTTCCATAGTTGAAATATTCTGTTCCATTAAATTCCAAGTTTTATTATAATTTTGTAGAAGTTCTTTTAAGTCAGCATTACTTTCAACAATTTTTTCAAAATCTTCATCCGAAGTTTCATTTGATACTCCTAGCTCGTCAAGTCTTTTGTCAATATTACCATCTATATCGTAATGTTCATTAAATAATTCAGAATTTTTATCCATTCCACTTGAAAGAGCTTTAAAAACTTTTTTATCAAATTTTTTCATTAATTTTTTTGCTTTTGTGTAATCAAATAGTCCATCAAACATCTCCTTTTGAGGAATTCCTCTTGCAAGAAGCATTTGCTTAACTAAATTGGCATTATATCTATATGAAGATTTAAGATTCGTATATAATTGTATATTACCTAGTTTGTATTCCTTATATTCATCATATTGACACGCAAAAGTATCAACACAGGCTTCAGTAAATTCTTTATTATTTCCATCTTCCTGATAATTAACAGATTCTTTTTTATGAAAAAGTTTTCTTGCAAATTTTATTAGTGGATTATTATTTATTTTTTCCAATTTATTTGATATTTCAAGTGAAGGATATTTTGAATATCCAGAAATTATCATATTTTTCTCCGTTTTTTTGGTTCCTAATACATGTGTAAATTCATGCTGTAAATTTGATTTCAAATAACCATCATAAATACTAGATGGAGTAAGAACAAGTTCTTTACACTCAGGATTATAATATGCAACTCTACCGTTTTCTTCATCTTCAATATCTATTGAAAAAATAGTATTTTCGATAGTATTAATAATTTCTTCTCTAGGAATATTAGTATTTTCCTCAAAAAAATCATAAACTTGTTTTAACACATCTACCACATCAAAAATTCTTTTATCATTACTTTCAAAATAATAACTTCGCATAGCTGGTATAGTTAGTGTTTCTGCGATGTATTTTTCCTTTAATAATCTAATATCTTCTTGTTTTCGCCATAAGAGCTGCATCTTTTTATATTCTTCTTCATTTTCCATATAATTTAGTTCTTTTTGTGCATGCTCAACTTTCTCGTCAATTTTTCTTTCCATAGCTTCATATCTATCAATTTCTCTTTGGTTATTCATCTTTTCACCCGCTCATAATATTTTAAATTATTTAATCATATCATACCATTTGTGTCAAGTAAAAGTCAGGATAAAGACATGAAAAAATTTTTTCATGTCTTTATCCTGATTACGTGGTTTATAGGCTTGAAAAAGCTTTACATAATATGGTATAATTAAAGTGTCGAAGGCAAGCACTTCTTTTGCCAAAACCTTCGAGCTGAAATTTATCCACATTAGAGTCCGCCCCATTGGGCAAGGAGGTATTTATGTTTAGAAAAAAGGATAACTTCACGGAGACATTCGTCTTTGAACCTGGCTATGCAACGTTGTGTCTTGGTCATGATGTTGCTGGACTTGTTCTTGCAGAACTTCTTCGTGAAAAGCATGCAAAGAAGCACAGCACTTCTTACAAAGGTAGACGCGTATACAACAAGCACACTTGTAATTGGGAGGTCGAACTCGAAAAATATAAGGGTGTACGTATTCACGGATGCTATTTTCTGGATAGTTCTGGACATTATGTTCAGAGAACTTCAGATAATTGTTTCTAATGGCTTTTTCTAAACAAAAAAGAAAATTTCTTTCTCACTCGTAAGGGTGAGTTTTCTTTTTATTTTCAATATAAATTGTAGAATAATAAATATTATATGTGTCATTTAAAATTTGTATCTATAATAAGATAGCTATTTTATTTAAGATTTTAATTTTTTCATATTTTTTATGTTTATTCTTACTTATAAAAAAATATAGGAATTTACCTCGTACAAGAGCTAAATTCCTATTTTTAAACATTATTTATTATTACTTTCTTTTTCTGTTTTTATTAACAATGGCTAATGAAACTATAGCTATTATTGCTGCTACAAATAATATTATATTTGTTATAATATTATCACCTGTTTTTGGATTACTTGTTTCTTTTTTTGAAATATTATTAGTTGAATTAGTGTTTTCTTTTTGTTCATTATCTTTTGGAGTATCTGTTGATTCAGTATTATTTTCTTGTTCAACATTTTTTGCTATTATTCCATATTCGCTTAAATGTGTAGTTTCAAATACTATATAGCCATTTTCTACTGTTGCTGGTATTGTTTCTTTTATTTTATTATTTAAAATATATACTACCTCATATTTGTTATATCCTTTTAATTCGTCTGGAAGAGCAATTTTTATTTTCATTTTTGTATTGTCTATTTTAATAATTTCATTTTCATATAATAAATTAATGTCTGCTACAAATTTTACATCCTTATTTGCTAATTCTTGTTTGATTTCTACTTTTTGAATCTCTAATCTATAATTTTTATCAACGCCTTCTTCAAATTCTATTGATCCTTTTGTTTTGCTACTACTTTCAACCTTTTTTACTGTTTCTTCTTCTCCGCCAATTTTATCCCATTTAGCATATAAAGTTACATTTTGATAATATTCAGCTCCAAGTGCATTTTTTATTATTGTATCTTTTTCAAAATCTGTATCTCTATCCTTATCCCATACTCTCCAATATATGTAAGTATAGTTTTTTCCACTTCCATCTTTTTTGGTATTCCATCCAACAAACTTATATCCTGCTCTTACAGGTGTATATGGTAAAAGTGACATAGATGTTCCTGAATTACCACCACCTAAATAGTCATATTTGTTAGATGCTTTACCATCAATAGTTCCACCGTTTGCATTTAATATTAATACTCTATCGTCTCCAACAAAAGTATCTTGAGTATATGTAGCAGTTAAATTAATTACAGCATCCTTTGTGAAAGCACTTGAATTAACAGAAGTAACAATCTTTCCATCTAAATCCCAGCCCTTAAAAGTATGCCCTTTTCTTATAGGAGTATATTTTGTTAAATCAATTGTTTTAAATTCTGTCACATTACTTTCCAATGTTAATTTTGCTTTACCATTTACTGTACCTCCAAATGCATCAAGAGTTACATAGTATTTGCCACTATCTTTTAATTCTTTATCTGAAAATTTAGCTATAAGCCTTAATCCATTAGCATACTCAACTTCTTCACCTGTTGATTTATAAAAATTGCCTGAACTAGTAAAGTCCTCTATTTTTAATTCTTCACTAGCTTTCTCCTTATTACTTGTTTCCCAATGTGAGAATTCAGTTTTACCATTGAAAGGAACAATTCCTTTTGTTAATTCGGATAATTTAACTGTTGTTTCTCCTTCTGCAATATTAAATCTTACAATTTTAGCATATTCACCATCAAAACTAGCATCATCATCATTACCAACAGATAGTACTAAAGAATATTTACCATCATTACTAATTGTTGCAGCATTTGCTTTGTTTGAGAAACTAAATAAACATATACTAGCAAAAATAATTGTAAAAGTTATTAAAATTTTTTTAATTTTCATTTTTCTTTCCTCCTAATGTTTTCTTAATTTTTTTCTTTTTTTATTATTAATTATTACTAATGTAATGATTAATAATATTGTAATTGTAAACACTGCAAAATATACTATAACATTATCCCCTGTTTTAGGATTCGTGCTATTGTTTTCTTTTTGAATATTCGTGCTCTCTGCATTGTTATTTATAATTGAATTTTCTTGCTCTTCATTATTTTCGTTATTATTATCTACATTTATGTTTGCCTGTTTTGATTTAATTTCAAAGTTCGTTACTGCATTTTTTCTATCTGAAAAAGCAACTTTTAATGTATGTTTTCCAATAGATAATGTTTTTAAGTACTCATCTTTTAAAATTATTATTGTACTACCTGATTTAGAATTATAATTTGATACATCTAACAATTTATTATCTACATAAACCTTATTGGCAAATAATTTATAATCTGCATTAATTTTAAATGTTGCATCTTTTGATTCATCAATTGTATATATTTGATTCACTCCTTCAGTAAACTTATATTCTTTAGGATTAACTTCTTTTTTTACATATTGGAATGTGAATTCATATGTACATCTAGTATAATAATCATATCTTGTTTCAAGTATAATTCCACCATCAGGGTCATCAAAATCCAATGCAGAACCTGTATATTGCATATGAAATCCTTTAAAGACTTCGCTTTTTTTAGTTACAACATTTACGGCAGTTAATATTGCTTTATTTTCTGATTTATTTCCTACTATCTTTATAACAGCTTCACTCTCATTGTCTGTTGCTAATAGACCTTTATTGTCTCTTTTATAATATAGTGTTTTATCTAAATCTGCAAATGATTTTAATCCTTCTGTTAATTCATCAGTTTTAGAAAAATCTATTACATATTCTTTCCCATTAGTCAAATCGATTACACCTTTTGATGATATATCATCATAAATATTTTTAACTTTTTTGTTAAAAGCAACATTTGTTCTTTCAAATTTAACATCTAATGTTCCACTAAATTTACTTGAATCTAATTTGAATGTAGGTTTACTTCCTTCTAATATTGATGTAGTAATAGGATAATACCAATTATTAATGTTTAATTTTATAGATGTATTAGCACCTGCAACACTTGCATCTTCAATTTCTTCAATTACAAACTTGTACTCTGCTTCGTTTAAATCAATTACCATATTATTTGAAATATTAACAACTAATTCATCACCTTTAAATAATTGTAATTTTGCTATTTTGCTATATTCTACATAGCCATCATGAATTGTTCCACCTTTAAAATTTAATGTTACTTCATTTTTGCTTTCTGCATATACTCTTTTAGCACTCATTTGAAATATTAAACTAAAAAATAAACAAATTATAAATAATACCAATAATTCTTTTGTTTTTCTCATTTAAAATTCCTCCTTTCCTCTTATATTTTCGTTTTTATTCTATCATATACTTTTTTACAATTTATACCTATTTTACCAAATATTCCGTGCCACTTTGGTAATTAAAATAAAATAAATATTTTAACAAAAAAACCAAAAATATTAAATAAATTTTAACATTTTTGGTTTGCTTCATTAATTTCATTTTATTTTAGAACTCTGGATTTTCTATTTTTAATTCAGATTTTATAATTTCCATTATTACATTTATAGATTTTTCTAAGTCATTATTTTTTATTACATAATCATACATTCCCATTTTTGACTCTTCATAATCGAATCTATTTAAACGTAATGTTATTTCTTTATAGTCTGGTTTTTCCATTCTTTTTTCTAATCTTTTAGCTAATACTTCTTTTGGAACTTTTAAAAATATTGTTACAACTCTTGTGTCATTTCCTAATAATTTTATTAAATTTGCTGTTCCATTTACATCTATATCTTTTACTATTACTTTACCACTTTTAATTTTTTCATTCATTAATTTTCTTGATGTTCCATAATAGTGCTCGTGATGTACATTGTATTCGTAGAATTCATTGTTTGCAATCATTTTTTCAAATTCTTCTTTTGAAACAAAATTGTAAACTTCGCCATTTTTTTCACCTTCACGAGGTAATCTATCTGTATAAGATGGTAATGATTCTACATTGTCCATTCTTGCTATTAATGCTTTTTTTATTGTGTCTTTTCCTGCTCCTGATACTCCTGATAATACTACTAACATATTTCCACCTTTCCTGCTGCAATTTCTTCTGCAGCTATTGTTACTGGTGATTCTTCTAAAGTATCAACTAATGGTTCACTTCCCATCGCTATTTTTCTTGCTCTTTTTGATGTAGCTATTACTAGCTCAAATCTGTTTTTTGATTTTTTTAATAATTCTGCAACACTTGGTTTTACCATCATAATAAAATTCCTCCCTTTTTTATACTTGAACTTCAATTTCTTTATCTAATCTTGATGCTATTGTTTCTGGTTGAACGGCAGATAATATAATATGTCCTGAATCCATAACTAATACTGCTCTTGTTTTTCTTCCATAAGTTGCATCAATAACACTTTTATTTTCTTTTGCATCTTGTATAATTCTTTTGATTGGCGCTGATTCTGGGCTTACTATTGCTACTATTCTACTAGCTACAACTATATTTCCAAATCCTACATTAATTAATTGCATAATTAATCACGTCCTTTCAGAATTATTCAATATTTTGAATTTGTTCTCGTATATCTTCTAGCTCTGTTTTTATTTCAATTACTAAATTTGTAATTTCTAATTTTACAGATTTAGAAGCTATTGTGTTTGATTCTCTATTCATTTCTTGAATAATAAAATCTAATTTTTTACCTATTGCACCTTCATTATTTAATAGTGTTTTAAATTGGTGTATATGGCTATTTAACCTTGTTAGCTCTTCTTGTATTGAAGATTTATCAGCAAATATTACTGTTTCTTGTGCTAATCTTGTTTCATCCACTATATCTGTTTTTAGTATTTCTTGGATTCTTTCCCTTAATTTTACTACATATTCTTCAATAAGTCCAGTACTATTTAATGATATTTGCTCCACCATTGAATTTATATGGTCAATTCTTTGTAATAAATCTTCTTTTATTTTTTCGCCTTCAATAAATCTCATATTTACAAAATTGTCTAATGCTGAATTTAAACATTGTTTTAGCTCTTGCAATATTGTATCACTTTCATCATCTTCTGAAGTTAATTGTAAAACATCCGGCATTTTTGATATTTCAGTTATATTTATGTTATCATTTAAACATTCTTCATTTGCAAGCTCTTTTAATTGTTTAATATATAACTTTGCTAATTCCTTATTGATAACAACATTTTTACCTTCATTAGTATAATTAGTATAATCAATGAAAACATCTATTTTACCCCTTGCCACTCTATTTGAAACTTCTTTTTTTATTTCATTTTCATAACAACTTATACTTCGTGGTAATCTTACATTTACATCACAATATCTGTGATTAACCGATTTTATTTCAATATTATAAACTCTTCCATTTATTTCTAATTTGCTTTTTCCAAAGCCAGTCATGCTTTTCATTTTCAAGACTCCCTACTTATTAAAATTTATTCCAAATCATCAAATTCGTCATCTTCGTCATCATCGTCGTCGTCATCAAATTCTGAATCAGGCTCTTCATCTTTTATAAAATCTTCTTTTGACCTTAAGTATTTCTTTTTATTACCAAAAAATACAATAATCATTTTAATTATGTAATATACGCCAACTACTATACTTGCATACTTAATTGTTTTTATAAATTCATTTTTATGAATTTGATATACATATGGTAGTATTAATGTAAATATTGCCATTGCTAATGTTTCTAAGCCATTAGCACATGTACTTGCTTTTTCATTTTTGTATGCACTTTCTATTAGCAAAATCGCTGTTCCTAAAAATACAAATGCAAAAATATTTAAATCTTTGATTAATGCAATTTTATTGAATTTATAAAATCCGAAATTTACAAAAATAAAAAATGCAATAAATACAATGGCAAACACCAAACTTTTGCAAGACATTTTTATTATATTTTTCAAGTCTGTGTTTGGAATTTCTTTTTGCTTTCTTATTTCCTTTTCTAATTCATTTATATCAAACTTGTTTTCAATCTCATCTTCTATTGATGTAATATTTAATTTTTTATTATATTCATCATTTTCAAATTCTTTATCAAGCTCTTCAAATATTCCTTTTATTGTTTCTGGCTTTTTAGTTGTTGATTTTCTGATATTAGATTTTGTATCCGTTTTTTTAGCTGAATCACTATTAATTTTTATTGTTCCAGATTTTTCGCTTGCTCCTTTTGCCACTTCTTCTGATAACTTTTTCTTTACGCCTGCTACTTTACTACTAGCAGTTGTTTTGGTTGTCGCTTTTTTCGTTTTAGTTGATGTTGTTGTGCTTCCTGTTTTTTTTGTACTTGCTGATGTACGTGCTTTTTTTGTCTCACTTGTTGATGAACTTTTAGCACTTTTCTTTTTTTCGTCATCTGTACCAATTTTGGCCTTTTTTACAGCTGTTGATGTCTTTTTTACAGTAGTTGTATCAGCAGATTTTTTTCTTGTAACTGTTTTTGTTTTAGGCTCTTCTTCTATATTTTTTTCTGCTTTTTTTGTTACAGTTTTCTTTATTTTGGTTGGCTTTTCAACAATATCATCTAAATCTATATCAATACTTTTTTTCTTTGTTACCTTTTTTACTACTTTTTTAGGCTCTTCTTGTTCAACAATTTTTCTTGTTTTTACTAATTTTGGTTCCTCTTTTACGGTTTTTCTTGTCGTTTTTTTAACGGCTGACTTTGTTGATTTAACAGCCTCTGCAAAAATATCATCCTCAGATTCGTCTGATACTTTAGTCTTTTTTGCAGTTGCTTTTTTTACTTTATTATCGTCATTTTCAATTTTTTTCTTTGATACAGATAATTTTTTTTCTCCACCTTTTTTATCTGTTACAGTAGTTTTTCTTTTTACTGTTGAAACATCTTCTTTAGATTTTTTTCTTTTAGTTTTTGGAGCTAATTCTTCATATGCATCTATTGCTATTTTTTTCTTCTTTTTTACTACATTCTCTTTTTCCAATTATATATTACCTCCAAGTTCATACATAATAACACTTACCATCGCCAAGGCTACAGTTTCTGTTCTTAAAATTCTTTTACCTAATGTAACAACTTGTGCACCACAATTTTTCATTTTTTCAATTTCATTTGAATCAAAACCACCTTCTGGTCCAATAACAATTCCTATTGATAAATTTTCTTTTTTCTGCTCTTTTGCTAAATCTATTGCTTGTTTGAAATCAAATTTCTCCTCTTTCTCATATGGTACAATTACCATATCAAAATTCTCTATATTTTCACAAATATCTTTTATTTTTATAACATTATTTATTTTAGGAATAATATCCCTACCAGACTGTTTAGCTGCAACTTCTGATATCTTTTGCCATCTTTCAATTTTCTTTTTTTCATCTTTTGAAGAAATTTTAGAAACACATCTTTCCATATCAACAGGCGTTATTTCTTTTACTCCAAGTTCAGTTGATTTTTGAATTATAAGCTCCATTTTATCTGATTTTGGTATACCTTGAAAAATAGTAATATTAATATTTGATTCTGCTTCTGATAAGATTTTTTCTTTAATTTCTCCTATAATTTCATCTTTGCTAAAATCTTTCAATTTTACTATATAATTATTTGAAGTATCTGTATCACATACTTGAATTTCATCATCTAATTTCATTCTTAAAACATTAGAAATATGCTTTACATCTTCACCTAAGATTTTAACTATATTATTTTCAATTTGATTATTTTTTACAAAAAATTTTGGCATTTGAATCTCTCTTTCCTTATTTTCTATTCCATATTTTATCACAATTACACAAAATCTGTAAATAGTTTTAGATGTATCTTTTTATGTTGCAAATTTGTCAGTGGGTGGTTGTCAGTGGGGACAGAGCTTTTTGACAACAATTTTTAATTCATTTTTTATTCTTAATTTTTATATTTATTGAAAAATTGTTGTCAAAAAGCTCTGTCCCCACTGACAACCACCAAAGCTCCGCCTCACTGACAACCTAGAAAATTATTTTTTTCCTACATCTCCCAAGTCAAGCTTTGCTCTGATATATTCGTATATTAATATTCCTGCTGCTACTGAAGCATTTAAACTTTCGGTTTTACCTAGCATTGGTATTTTTACTTTATTATCAGCTATTTCTTGAACTTCTTTTGATACACCATTTGCTTCATTTCCAATTACAATTACCTTTTTCATATAATTTACATCATACACACTATCATTTGTATCTAATGATGTTACAACTACCTTAAATCCGTTATTTTTCATTTCTATTAAATCGCGTACTAAATCATCTGATCTTACTACATTAACTCTAAATATTGCTCCCATTGTTGATCTTACTACTTTAGAATTAAACACATCTGCTGTTTCCTTTGATATAACTATTTGTTTTAAATTTGCACTATCTACAGTTCTTAAAATTGTTCCTAAATTACCTGGATCTTGAATACCATCTAATACAATTATTGCATCCTCGTCATAATTTATTTTTTCAGATGCATCAGCTCTTTTTACAACTGCTAAAATACCTTGTGGATTTGAAACATCTGTTATTGTATTAAATACCTTACTATTAACATATACACAATTTTTCTTTGCAATTTCATACATTAATTTTTTATCAATGCAATTTTCTTTCATACAGTCTTCACATATTACAATACATTCAATATCAGCATTTTCTTGAATTGCTTCACCAATAAGCTTGATACCTTCTATAACAAATTTGCCATATGCATCTCTGTATTTTTTTTCTTTTAATTTTTTAATGCTTTTAATTAATTCATTATCTTTACTAGTAATAACTTGCATTTTGCAAACCTCCTTAATCTTATTTACTAAAATCTATATATTTTTATCATTATGACTTCTATTTTTCAAACAATTCGCTTTGGATTTTTTTCCATGATGTTGACTAGTTAACATAATTGTGTTATAATAATATTACTGATATAACTTGTTTATATCACAAAAAAATATTTTTTGGAGGTAATCAACTATGGAAAAGAACATCAAGGAAATGGCTCGGAAGGCACTGGAATTCAAGAAGATTCGCTTGAACGAAAGACTGGAAACTATCAATCATAAGATTGATAATGCACCCAATGTCTATTCGGCTGATATTGTTAAACAGCAATCTCAGATTGAAAAGTACCGGGCGCGAAGGTCATTAATGTTAGACTACAAACAGGAGTTAGAAGAAGTAACTTACCTTCTTTCTACTGGTGTAGAGACCTATATTGTTCCCCCTCATACGTTGGCCAATCGCATTGAAAAGTGCGACTCTGCGGTCTACGAATTCGATGGAGAATATATCAAGGTCGTTCGCATTATGAACTTCCCCTGTGAAAGCTATTGTCTCGTGACAATTGCTGCACTTCCCACCGCCTAAGTAACTCCAAAAAAAGACTCTCATTAGGTCTTTTTTTAACAACCATCAGCTCATTCGCTGGTGGTTTTATTTTTTTATGAATTTTTATTTATTTCCTTTATTAACTTTAATTATCTGATTTCTCACCACAAATTACATTTAAAAACTTTTTAATTTCTTCAAAGATAGTTTTATCATTACAATCTTTAATTTTTAAAGTTACATATGGATCTTTAGCTTGTGAAAATAATATTCTGTTTTTGTACATCTCAACTAATTTACTAACGTCAACATCAAATTTCTTTTGATTAAAATAGAATACGAAATTCTCTCCTTTTTGAGATATTTTGATTATATTAGCAAGTTTAGCTAATTGTTTAATTCTTGCAACTTCTATTAAATTTTCAAGCTCTTCTGGCATAACACCATATCTATCAATTAATTCATCTATAACATCTTGAATATCCGCTTCATTGTTGCATAAAGCTATATCTTGATATATTTCAATCTTTTGACTTGAATCACTAATATACTCATCTGGAATATAACTTGAAATATTTATATCAATTTGAACATCAATATCTTCTTCAACTTCATATCCTTGCATTTCTTTAACTACTTCATCAAGCAATTTGCAATACATATCATATCCAACTTGTTCCATATGACCATGCTGAATTTCTCCTAATAAACTACCAGCTCCTCTTATTTCAAGGTCTCTCATTGCAATTTTAAAACCAGAGCCAAATTCAGTAAATTCTTTTATAGATTTTAATCTTTTATTAGCAACTTCTGATAATATTTTGTCTCTTTTGTACATAATATATGCATATGCTTGTTTATTACTTCTTCCTACTCTACCTCTTATTTGATATAACTGAGCAAGACCCAATCTTTCTGCATTTTCTACAATAATAGTATTAGCATTTGGAATATCAATTCCAGACTCTAAAATTGTGGTACATACTAACACATTTGTCTTTTGAGTAACAAAATCAGCCATAATTTCTTCAATTTCTTTACCAGTCATTTTTCCGTGTGCAAAACTAACTTTAGCTTCATCAACTAAACTAGAAATTTCTGCAGCTTTTTTAGCAATTCCTTCTACATTATTATATAAATAATAAACTTGACCACCTCTTTCAAGCTCTTTAGTAATTGCCTCTTTTATAATTTCTGGGTCATATTCCATAACATAAGTTTGAACTGGTTTTCTATTTTGTGGTGGCTCATATATTACAGACATATCTCTTACTCCAACAATAGACATATGTAGGGTTCTTGGAATTGGTGTGGCTGTCATAGTTAATACATCAACTGTATTTTTTAGCTGTTTAATTTTTTCTTTATCTTTAACTCCAAATCTATGCTCTTCATCTATTATTAATAATCCTAGGTCCTTAAATTCAACATCTTTACTTAGCACTCTATGTGTTCCAACAATAACATCAATTTCTCCAAGTTTTAATTTTTTAATAATATCATCTTGTTGTTTTTTAGTTTTAAATCTATTTAAAACCTCAACTCTAATTGGATATTCTTTCATACGCTCTTTAAAATTTTCATATTGTTGATCTGCTAGAACTGTTGTTGGTACTAAATATACAACTTGTTTTTGATCCATAACACATTTAAATGCTGCTCTTATTGCAACTTCTGTTTTTCCATATCCAACATCACCACATAAAAGTCTATCCATAGGCTTTTGATTTTCCATATCTTTTTTTACTTCATCAATACATCTTAATTGATCATCTGTTTCTATATATGGAAAACTATTTTCAAATTGAGTTTGCCATTCATTATCCTTAGAAAAAGCGTGTCCTTTTGCTTTTTGCCTTTTGGCATACAGCTCTATTAGCTCTCTTGCAACAGCTCTTAAATTATTTTTAACTTTAGCTTTTGTGTTAGACCAATCTTTTCCACCTAATTTATAAATTTTAGGAACTCCGTCTCCACCTACATATTTTCTTACTGTATCCAATGAATTAGTTGGAACATATAAAATATCGTCATCTCTATATCTAATTTTAATATAGTCTTTTGTTATTTCTCCTGTTTTTATTGTATTTACACCTATATATTGACCAATTCCGTGAACTTTATGAACTACATAATCACCAATTCTTAAATCTGCAAATACAACCTTTTCGCTTTGTTTAAATACATTATTTGCTTTTCTCTTTTTTGTTTTTGTTGTAAAAAATTCTTCACTACTTATTACTAATAATTTAGTATCTTTACATTCAAAACCAGATGATAATGCTCCTGTTGTTACAACTACTTCGCCAAAATTTACATTATTTATATTTTTTATATAACGATGTGGAATATCGTTATCTGTTAATAATAATGATAATTTTCTTGCATTTTCTTCATTACCACCTAATATTACAACTTTCTTTTTTAAATCAATTGATTCTTTTAATGTGTTTAGTAATATTTCTGTTTCGGCTCTATAATAGTTTACATCTCTATATTTAAAGTAATAAACATTATTTCCATATGATGCATCTGTTTTTTCAATATTTATATGGTTTAAATCTGCTATATCATATGAATAATCACTTATACTTTCGATTGCATCTGGTATTATTCTTCCTTTTTCTGCTATACTTTTTATTAAATTATTATTATCTATTTTTATATTATCTATTCTTTGCTTTATTTTTGTTTCTTCATCTAGTATTAATAAATATTTATCAGATATATAATCTAAAAAATTAGCTTGATTTTCATAAAATAAGTCAAAATATTTATCTATTTTGCTTAAATAATTTCCAGAGCAAATTAGCTCTTTATCTTCTTCAGAGCATTTTTTATAAGAATCTATTTTATGTTTTATATCATCTATATCTGTTTCTAAAATAAATTCATGACATGGGTATATATCAATACTATCACTCATTTCGGTTGATCTTTGTGAAAGAATTTCAAATTTTCTTATAGAATCAACTTCATCTCCCCAAAATTCAATTCTTGTACCATATTTTTCAGTTAATGAAATATCAACAATTCCGCCTCTAACTGCAAATTGACCTCTTCCCTCTACCATATCTGAACGCTCATAGCCTAGTGATACTAAATATTTTTTTAAGTCTTCAAGTTTACACTCACTTCCAACTTTTAATTTTAAAATATTTTTATATAATGTCTTTTTGGCAATCATTTTTTGCATTATAGCTTCTATTGTTGTAACTACTATATTTACTTTATTTGTTATTATTTTATTTAAAACATCAATTCTTTCATATGGTAAATCTTTACTTTCTACAAGATAGTCATATGTTGCAATTTCTCTTTTGGGAAATATTTCTACATTATCATAAAAATATTTTAAATCTCTTGCAATTCTTTTGGCTTGTAATTCATTATATGTTATTATACATATGTTTTTTTTCGTTTCATCTTTTATTGCTGAAATAAATTGAGCCTCACCAACGTCAGATAAGCCCGATATGGTTATCGGGCTGGTGTTGTTTTTTATATCTTCTATAAGCTCTAAAAACTTTTGATTTTGCTCTAAATCTTTACAAAGTTCATTCATTGTTATAAATAACTCTCCTTTTTATGATAGCAAAATTATTGGATTGCTATTATATATTTTTACATAGCACTTTTCATTTCTTCAAGGGCTTTTGCTATTTGGTCTGGACATGATGTGTCTTTAAATCCACATTTTATTCCTTTTAATCTTGATATTGCATCATCTATATTCATTCCTATTAGTAATTGTGATATTCCTTTTAGGTTGCCATCACATCCACCTATTACTTTTACGCTTTTTATTATGTTATGCTCTACGTTTAATATTATTTCTGATGAGCATACGCCTTGGGTTTTGTATTTGTATTCCATTGTTTCCTCCTTGTGTGAATTTAATATACATAATAATAGCAAAAAAATGTTCTGTAGTCAAGTGGGGAGTTTGGATATTGTGCTTATTGGGGGGTCAGATAAGAGGATATATATATTAAAATGTAGTCCTTACTGGTGCG
>OLGY01000297.1_pt1 | contig 39448 bp, 24 predicted proteins | sample 1605951 | NCBI WGS metagenome assembly OLGY01 (sample SAMN03283280) | human gut metagenome | biome: human-associated habitat; material: feces | host: Homo sapiens | place: Peru | collected 2012
TGCGTGAGAATTTCCATTCTTTCTGTTCGTAAAACTCCTTGGTAGTCAGATTCATATTGGCTGATTCTACTACGATGGATGGAGTCATCACCTCCTTTGCCTTTACTCCTGCCAGGCGAATGCAGCTTTTGATGATCTTGCTTTCCGATTCGCGGAAGATGCCTTCTGTAGTACCTACGTCTACCATGGCCGATACCTCTTCGCGACTCACGGAAGCCTGGTGGTTCTTCGGAGTAAATACCTTAGTGATAAGTTCCGAAAGCAGTACCAAAGGATAGGTGATAAAGATGAGCACACGGATGATCTTGGTAGATGTCATGGCTAGAGAGCGCCAATAAGAAGCTCCGATGGTTTTCGGGATGATTTCTGAAAGTACCAGAATCAACAGAGTGAGAATGGCGGAGATGATGCCGAAGTATTCTTCGCCAAAGAGTTTCATTGACTCGGCTCCTACACCGGCAGAACCGATGGTGTGGGCGATGGTATTGAGCGAAAGGATGGCACCCACCGGACGGTCTACGTTGTTCTTATACTGTTTCATCAGTGAGGCAGTCTTGTTGCCTTGATTCTCCTTCATCGAGATAAACGACATCGGAGTAGAAAGTAGCACCGCCTCCAGGACGGAGCACAAAAAGGATAGTGACAGAGCACCTAAAAAATATAAAATGATTAAACCCATGTAATTTTAAATTCGTTAATAATATATTATCTCAAGCAAGATAGATATTATTTCCGAAGGCTACAGTTGAGGATGTAATGGGGAACATTACATCTATATTTATCCAATATCAGTGTATTTATAAGTATCATCACAATATGTTTCAATTTTCTGCAAAGATACGGATAAAAAGATGAATCTAATATGTTTTTGTTGAAAATTAAATTGTTTTAACATGAGCCGGTTTATATATCCATCGACAAGGACGTATTGAGAAAGTGATAGGGGTAGATATCACAGGCGAATGTTCCGCTACGCTTGACTATTTCTCCGAGTTGAAGGATGCTGAGGTCAACAACGAGGCAAATGAAGAGTTGCTAAGGATGATTCTGGAGGAGAACCATCCTTAGCCATATTATAAGCGTATTTTGCTTTTATTTTACTTCAGTGAGCTTACCCGTCTGTGAGTCGATGATATAGCCATGCAGATTGACATCCTTTGGTACAAGAGGGTGAGTACGGATGGTATTAATCGTATTTCTTACAGAATCCTCGGTGTCATGGAATCCCTCCAGCCAATGGTCTAGGTTGATGCCGCAAAGTCCGATGGTGTCGATGACATCCTGATGGATGCCGCGCTTGAGCATCAATTCCTTCATCTGCTGGCCGTTCATGTGGCAGGCACCGCAGTTGGAGTGGGCGATGACCATGATTTCCTCAACACCCAGTTCATAGATGGCAACCAGGAGGCTGCGCATGGCTGAGTCGAATGGGCTGATAACAAGTCCACCGGCATTCTTGATGAGCTTGGCATCTCCATTCTTCAATCCTAAGGCTGCCGGCAGAAGTTCTGTCAGGCGGGTATCCATACAGGAAAGGATGGCAAGCTTCTTGTCTGGATATTTACTCGTAAGATACTTTTCGTAGCCCTTGCTGGCCACGAAGTTTTCATTATATTTGATGATTTCTTCTATAATCATAGTCGTGTAAATTGAAATGTGAAACGAAATTATCCTATTTCTCTGGGGTAGGCTTGAGGTAAGCCAAAAACTTCTCAGGCTGATAGTTGAGTGCCAAATCATCAGGAAACTCTGCTTTTTCTACCAGAGGCATGATGTTGCTGTAGTCGGCAATCATGGTTGAGAAATGGGCATCACTTCCAAAGATGACAGGAGTCTCATACTTCTTGGCAAGTTCCAGCAGTTCCAGGTTATTGGGGGTAGCCACTGTCTTGTGACGGATGGGAGCCATGGAGTGGTTGTTAATCTCAAGCAGGGTATGCGTCTCCTTTGAAACTTTCATCAATACCTCGAAATCCAGATCTGCCGTACCGTCACCGGGATGGGAGATGATCTGTACGAAGGGATTGCGCATAGCATTGATGACACCATGTGTGTTCTCTTCCTTGGTTCCTCCCTGCCAGCAAAGGCTATGAATGCCAGCGATTCGGATGTCAAGCATGCGCCAGTAATCCTCGTCGAGGTCGATATCCCCTTGGAAATTGAGGATGTTGAGTTCTGCTCCCAGCATCAGTTTGATTCCATAGAGCTGGCGTGGAACGCAATGAAGGTTTCTGAAATAGATTGGGTCGCAGGTACCCGGGATATTGGGACCGTGCTCTGTAATTCCAAGGATTTCCAACCCCTTCTCCTTTGCGGCCAAGGTCATTTCCTGCAAACTGCTGTAGGCATGACCTGATGCTATTGTATGTGTATGAACGTCTAATAATGTTTTCATGGTGCAAAGGTAATGATATTTGCTAACATTAGGAGTAAAACAACTATTAATTAATCAAAAATAGCCCTATTTCAGGTATCTGTGGGCATACATCGAAGCTTGGTATTAGTTGTTTCAGATGTGTTTTTAATGTACTTATTTTTTTACAAAATCATGATTTAAATCCTCTGAAATTCACGAATTTCCGCTCGGAAAATATTTCTTGGAGAATATTAGAAGTATGATAAAAATGCATAATCATCCGATAATCAGCGTGTTACAAATCTTGCTAATTTCTTCGGAAATCCAGAATTCTGTAGTCGTACAACTATAACCCCTATAGTTGTACGACTATAGCTCCAGAGTTGTACAACTATAGCCTATATAGTCGTACAACTGTAGCCTTACGGTCGTACGACTATAGGTGATTCGTCTTGCAGAGAGCAAGTAATACGCTATCCAACCAAAGGATTTATGTCATCATGGTCTTCTAGATTGGAAATTCGGAAATAGCGATAATTCAGAAACAATATTTGACACCCGCATATTTCCGAAGTACAAATTCCAAACTTTTTTTTATTTGATAAGGTGAGTAGGATGGGCTACATCTGTATATATCAGATTCTTCTGCGGTTTTATGCCCTTCTTCTTGAAGAGTTCTCTCACCGTGACAAAGCGGAAGCCTTTCTGTTTAAGAATAGGGATGATTTGGTCAACAGCTTCTACTGTTGCCTCATTACCCTCGAAGTCATGGAGAAGGAAGATGAGTCCATCCTTTGCACTTTTAGTCATTCTTCTCACACGTTCATCTGCAGCGACTGATGATTCCCAGTCCTCACATCCTTCGCCACAGATAAATCCCAAACTGATGTTATCATACATGGTTTGTGTTACATTAATATAAGGTGGGCGGAAAAAGACAGGCGCTTTCCCAGTATATTTCTTAACGAGAACTGATGTAGCCTTCACTTCAGAGCGGATGGAGTCAGCTGAGAGCTGTGACATCGGACTATGTGTAAGACTGTGATTTTCTATATCATGTCCTTCCTTTTGGGCACGGACCATTATCTTGGCACTCTCCGGGGTGATGTTTTTTCCAATCACGAAGAAAGAAGCCTTCACCTGATGTTTTTTAAGTACATCAAGCATATGGACGGTTGTTGTTGTATTCGGCCCGTCATCAAAACTGAGGGCGACTAACTTTTCCTGTGCCTGGGCGATTGCCACATAAAGGGCAAGAGCCATCAATAGATACAATTTCTTGCCGTTATTATTCTTGTTATTTTGTTGTTTTCCTCTTGTCATATTATACCATTCGTTTATTTGAATGCAAAAGTATAAAATATATTTGAGAAAATGAGATTTTTTGAATAAAAAGTTATACCTTTGCCTTCAATAATAAACGATATTATTAAATACAATGAGTTTATGGACAGAACAGAAAAAATTATTGTAAAACAGTTAAAGGAAGGACGGGATAAGGCCTACGAATTTATATACAATTACCATTATCCCATACTTTGCCATATCGCAGAGCAATATGTGCACGATGTCTTTTTGGCTGAAACAATCGTCAGTGACGTCATTTTCCATGTTTGGGAAATACGTGATTCACTTAATATCCAGACATCCATACGTAGTTATCTTGCACAAAGTGTTCGTAACAGATGTATTAACTACCTTAAATCACAGGTACAACAACGCGAACTTGTACTGGACAAAGGTAACATAACAGATTTACCACTGGTAAAGTATATCCAAAGTGATGATTACCCGTTAGGTAGATTGCTGTCTGATGAATTGGAAGACCAGATTTCTGAAGCCATCAACAGATTGCCGGAGGAAAGTAGAAGAGTGTTTTGTATGAGCAGATTCGAAGGAAAGAAAAACCTGGAGATAGCCAATGAACTTGGCATATCTATCAACACCGTAAAATACCATATGAAAAGGGCTTTGGCTATGCTTCAGGAGGACCTGCACAAATATTTATTGGGAATTTTCTTCTTTTTTATTGCAAATTGACTACCCCAACGTTTTTAAATCTTGTCACCTAAATATAAGAGCATAATATGAAACAGGTAAATGACCATATAGATGATTTAATCATCCAGTTGCTTTGCGGAGAGTTGGATGGTGATTCACTCGCAGAACTGCGGGCATGGATTGCCATATCTCCACAAAATGAAAGATATTTTCATGAGAAACAGGAAATCTGGTTCTCGGCTGTTGACTCTTCAGTACTTAGTAAGTACAATAAACAGGAAGCCTTGAATGCTTTCAGGGAAAGAGTCGCCATGGCGCAGGAAGATAAAGGTATCCATCTTAAATATCATTTGGGATGGAAGAAATGGGCAGGCTATGCAGTTATGCTGGCGTTGGTATGCATCATGACTGTCTTTGCTTATCACCAGGGCAAGCACAATGTGAGCAGTTCTTTTGCTGATATACAGGTAGAAGCTCCTTTGGGTTCCCGTACAAAGGCATTATTACCTGATGGTACAATTGTATGGCTTAATTCCGGTTCAAAGCTTACCTATTCTCAAGGCTATGGTCTTAGTGATAGAAAAGTAACGATGAGCGGAGAAGGTTATTTTGAAGTTAAACATAATGAGAAATTGCCTTTTAGCGTCAATTCGCAGAACCTGAGAGTAAATGTGCTGGGTACTCAATTTAATTTCCGTGATTATCCGGATGACAAAGAAGCCGAAGTTATATTGGATAAGGGAAGCGTTAAGCTTGACAACCTGACGAATACGGGCAACTCGCAACTCATGGTTCCTGGCCAAAAGGTTATTCTTGACAAGAAGAGCGGTAAAATGACTACAGAAGCGTGTGAAATCAATATGGTCAGTCAATGGACGCAAGGGTTGATTACTTTCGATAATGCTACACTCGATGAAATAGCTAAGCGCATAGAACGGAGTTATAATGTAACTGTGCACATAAGAAACAAGGCTATTGGCAAGTATCGATTCAATGGAGATTTTGTAAGACAGGAACATAGTCTTCAGGAAGTGTTAGACGCACTGGCGGCAACAGGGCATCTTCATTATCAGATTAAGGGCAGAATAGTGACTATTTATTAGAATAGGAGTTGGAATATCCATACTCCTATAATCAACAACAATAACTTAATTATCAATAACTTAAGATGAAAAAAGCAAGAACAGGACCTGTAAGGGCGTAACATCATCTCATAGAATAAAGATAAAAAAAGCAGAAAGATAGCCTACATCTTTCTGCTCAAAATGTCCTTATTCTCTGACTCGTTAACATACAGCATCGAAGAGGACAATGCAAATATACGGTATTATCCTCAGACAGACAACTAACAATAAGTTTAATAACATTAATTAGTATTTATTATGAACCTAAGAAAAGCTATCCTCGTGTCATTAGCTCTTTCGGCACAACTGACCATGTTTGGTCAGGCTGTCAACTTAAATGTGCGAAATGTGTCGGTAAAAAAAGCAATGACAATACTCAAGCAGCAGAGTGGATACTCTTTTGTTTATGTGTCTTCTGATCTTAATCTCAACAAGAAGATTAATGTGAATGCCACAAATCTATCTCAGGCGATAGAGCAGATTATCTCAGAACAGAACGTAAGCTATGAGATAAAAGGCAAGAATATAGTCCTTTCACATAAGAAAGCGTCTTCACCGAAATCTATCAAAACAAATTCTCCTGTCGGAATGGCAAAGACGCATGTTAGTGGAAAGATTCTTGACACAAACGGTGAACCAATCATCGGAGCTACTATTAAGGAAAAAGGCCAGTCAAATGGTTGTGTTACAGATTTGGATGGCAATTTTGCATTCGACGTCAATCCAAATTCGCAGCTGGAAATCTCATATATTGGTTATACTACACAAATTATCAAACCACAATCTTCCAAACCTATCACCGTAAATCTGAAGGAGGATGTTGCTTCTTTGTCTGAAGTTGTAGTAGTTGGTTATGGTACGATGAAAAAATCTGACTTGACAGGTTCTGTGGCAAGTGCTAATCTCAAGGATTTCGAGAATGCTCCTAATACCAATATCGCTCAAGCCTTGCAAGGTACTGTACCGGGGTTGAATATCGGTCAGACTACCGCAGCAGGAACGACTCCTAACATTTCCATTCGAGGCGAGAATACCATTTCAGGAAATAGTAGTGTTCTGATCGTATTGGATGGTATCATCTATACCAGCTCTCTATCTTCTATCAATCCTAGTGATATTGCTTCTATAGATGTATTGAAGGATGCCAGTGCTACAGCAGTTTATGGTGCCCAGGCGGCAAATGGTGTACTCTTGATTACAACCAAGAGAGGCAAGGAAGGTAAGACCAGAATCAATTTCTCTTCTTCCTATACTTTCTCTAATCCTACCAAGAATCTTCACCCAATGAACCGTTCGGAATATCTGGAGTTTACCAAGGAGTTCTGGTATGACAAGGCTTATATGGGGCCAGACTACACTACACCGAATCCAGACTTCAATGTGGCTGATTATCTTCCAGATTCTCCTATGCTTGACAGTACGCAGCCAGATGGTATTTCTGCTACAGACTATGACTGGTGGGAAGCAGGTACACAGACCGGACACATCTTTGAAAACCGTCTGAGTGCATCGGGTGGCACAGATAAAATGGCTTATCTTTTCTCCTATGAGAATACTGACCAGTCTGGATTTATCAAAAACGATGACTTCAAGCGTAATAGTCTTCGCATCAACCTGGATATTACCCCAACGAAATGGATGAAGTTTGGTATTCAGACATTTGCGTCATTTGTCAATCAGGATGGTGCAGAACCAAGTCTCTGGGGATTGATGACCGAGAGTCCGCTCATTTCCCCGTACGATGAGAATGGTGAAATCAAGCCTTATCCATTCCAGACATTGGACGAGAATCCTCTGATGGGTTCTAATGTAAAGGACAAGGAGCGCCACAACTATTTCTTCGCCAATGCGTTTGCTGAAATCAAGTTGCCAATCAAAGGTTTAAGCTATCGTATCAATTATGGTAACAACTATCGTATAGACAACCATTACTATGCTAGTCAATATGGGGCAAGTCTTACAGGAGATGCTTACAAAAGCCATGCAGAGTATTATGACTATACGGTTGATAACATTCTCAATTACAATGGCGAATTTGGCAAGCATAGCATTGGAGCAACCTTGCTGTATGGTGCAAGTGAACGTAAATATGATAACACTAAGGCTGATGCTCAGAACTTTACCAGACTCACTTTAGGATATAATGATTTGAGTTTGGGAACTAATCAATATACCACATCGGGGGCATGGAACGAAGCCTTACTCTATCAGATGGGACGCATTAATTATAAATATGATAATCGTTATCTGTTCACTGCTACTGTCCGCCGTGATGGCTACTCTGGTTTTGCAAAGAACAATAAGTTTGCCATCTTCCCTTCTGTAGCACTAGCATGGAATATCACCCAGGAAAAATTCTTCCATGTAAATTGGATAGACCAATTAAAGCTTAGAGGTGGATGGGGCATCAGTGGAAACCAAACTACCCGATATAAATCCTTGTCAAAAGTCAATATGTTATCAGCGTATGTATTCGGTGATGGCGGACAGACCGAGATAGGACAGAAGGTATCAACCATGGGCAATAACAATTTGAAATGGGAAAAAACAGAAGGTGTCAATTTCGGACTGGATTTTGCTTTCTTCAATAGCCGTATCAATGGAACTATCGATGTATATAGCAATACAACCCGAGATTTACTTTATGATTTAGCAATTCCAACTATCACGGGATTTGGCAGCATCAGCTCTAACATTGGTAAGTTGCGTAATAAAGGTATAGAATTTACCATTACCTCACGTAATATTATCAGTAAAGACTTTGAATGGAGCACCACGTTCAACATTTCATCCAACTCCAATAAAATCATCTCATTAACAGGAATAGACAGTGATGGTGATGGTAAGGAAGATGACCTTGTGGCCAGCAATCTCTTCATAGGTGAGAGCCTTCAGTCTATTTATAATTACAAGATTGATGGAATCTGGCAGTTGAGCGATGATATTCCTAAAGGTTATCATCCTGGCAACTATCGTATAGTGGATACAGATGAGGATGGAGAAATTACAGTGAATGACAGGGTGATTCTTGGAAAGCAGGCACCTGCTTACCGTTTTGGAATCCTCAATAACTTCAGATACAAGGCTTTCAATCTGAGTTTCTTCATCAATTCAATACAAGGAGGACGTCATGGTTATTTGCAGGCCAACAACGAAACGTTGGTACGAGGCGATACCAATGCCCGCAGATGGAACCGCATGAGTGAATTGGCAAAGGATTATTGGTCACCAAGCAATCCTAACGCTACTTACTCACGCTCTATACAGGGTGGTAGTATTGGCGGAACACGCTATCAAAGCAGAAACTTTATCAGACTGCAGGATGTATCACTGAGCTATGTCTTGCCAAAAACATGGATTAATTCCATTGGCTTGGAAAATCTAAGCTTGTTCTTCAGTGGTAAAAACCTGATCACCATTACAAAATGGAAGGGTTGGGACCCTGAGGCAGGAAGCGGATATGGAGGACGTCCTGTTTTAAGAAGTTTCTCTTTCGGATTGAACTTAACACTTTAAAATCAGATGAAAATGAAGAAGATAATATATTTATTTGTAGCATTGAGCCTTGCTTCCTGCAATGAAAGCAGTTTCCTGCAGGAAACACCCAAGGACTTCATGAGTTCGGATAACTCGTTTCAAACAGAGTCCGACTTCAATATGTCTGTCAATAATTTGTATGATTTGACCAGAATCGAATTTTATGGTTTTGACGAGAACAAACCAATGGACTATATTTATGGTACAGACCTTGTTTATGACGGGGAACCAGGTACATCCAATCGACATGGCAATATGCTGGCTGCTTACAATCCAACATCATCCATTCCTCGCCACCACTGGGATGCACTTTATAAGATTATTGCTGAAGCCAACACGGTAATAGCCCGTTCGGCTACCGCTTCAACTTTGAACGAAGATTTAAAAATCAAGTTTGAGGCTAAAGGTAAATTTTTCCGTGGTATGGCATACCGCACACTTGCTTATCTATATGGAGGTGTGCCAATTGAACTAGAAGAAGTTGCTTCACCTAAGAACAACTACACTCGATCATCCAAAGAACAAGTTCTTGCTCAGGCCGAACAAGACGTTCTTTTTGCTGCACAGCATCTTGCTGATATCAAGGCAGTTAAGGATGGGGAAATTACATCTGCAGCAGCCTATCATCTGCTTTCTGAAATTTACCTTGCTGAAGGCAAAAATCGTGAAGCTGTTGATGCTGCTACGAAAGTGATTGAAAATCCTTCTCTGTCCTTGATGCAGAAGCGATTTGGTTCTAGAATGAATGAACAGGGTGATGTCTATTGGGATCTGTTTCGTAGAAACAACCAGAATCGAAGTGCAGGCAATACGGAAGGAATCTGGGTTATTCAGTTTGAAACCAATGTTCCGGGCGGTGGTAGCTCTACGGCTACTCTGAAACTCACAGGTAACTATATGCTGGAACGTCATTTTGTACCAATGACTAGAGATGTCAAGCTCACGGTTGATGGCAAGAAACTTTCTCCTTTCAATTGGCCGATAGGAGATTATACCGGAGGACGTGGTATTGGATGGGGTATTTCTACCAAGTATTTTTCCAATAAGATTTGGGAGGATGATTTCTGTGGAGACATCCGTAATTCGAATTATAACTTTGTAAGAAAATTCCCTGTTAACAACAGTTCTTTCAAGGCAGCCACCGGTATCGATACTATAGATGTTGACAATCCACCTGCAGGTCTTATCGTTGGGCAAGGAAACAGTACAGAGATTCCTGGCAGATATCTCTTTGCTTATCAGACGAAGGCTACCACGCCATTCAACCATCCATCAGAGCTTTACCAGGACGCATCTAACTTATTGCTGAAAAGCATTGCTGGTACAACGTATGTAGATCAATATATGTTCCGTCTTTCGGAGACTTATCTGCTTCGTGCGGAAGCTTATATCGGGTTGGGCGACAAAGACAAGGCTGCTGCCGACATCAATGTTGTAAGAGCACGTGCACATGCCAAACCGGTAGATGCTTCTAAGGTAGATATAGATTATCTGCTTGATGAGCGTATGCGAGAATTGGGTATAGAAGAGAAACGTAGACTTACCTTGATGCGCATGGGCAAACTCTATGACAGAGTTATGAAATGTAACCCTTACTATGCCAATCCAAAGACCAATGGAGACGGACTTGGTATGCAGAAGACTTACGAACTTTGGCCTATCCCTCAGTCTGCCATTGAGGCAAATAATGGCGCTGTCTTGGAGCAGAATCCTGGTTATAAATAACAGTAATTCTGTTAGTATGACACCATGTTTATAATTTTACAATAGAAACTGAAGTTTCGCTATAATTCTGTCTAGTCTCCCAAATGGGATGACAGTTTTATTTGCGAAACTTCAGTGAACAACAACAAATAGATATGAAGTCTTTAAAAACTATCGTTCTCATGTCCTTGGCCATAGTTTCTGCAACGCCTGTCATGGCAGACATCGAGATTTCGAATAAATCAGTCAATGGTGCTTTTGCTATTGCCACATCACATGATGCTACCCCAGTTTGCATATCTTCATCAGAAGCCGTTGTGGTGAAGAAGGTGGCAAATATGTTTGCTGATGATATAAGTAGAGTAACTGGACAGAAACCAGCCCTTAACAATAGCAAGAAGGTTAGCGGAAGCCGAGTTATTGTAATCGGCACATTAGGAAGTAATACCTTTATCGACAAGCTGGCGAAACAAGGCAAGCTGGATGTGAAAAATATTCGCGGCGGATGGGAGCAATATACCATACAGGTCGTAAAGAACCCGGCAAAGGGTATTGGTGAAGCACTGGTTGTTGCTGGAAGCGACAAGCGAGGTACAGCCTATGGTACGCTAACCATCTCTGAAAAGATGGGCGTTTCACCATTCTATTGGTGGACAGATGTACCAGTAAAACATAAGAAAGAAGTATGGCTTTCTGGCAAGGAAGTTTCTAAAAGTCCTACTGTGAAATATCGCGGATTCTTCATCAATGATGAAGATTGGGGATTAAAGACCTGGGCATCTCACACCTTTGAGAAAGAATTAGGAGACATAGGACCTAAAACATATGCCAAGGTATGTGAATTAATTCTCCGCTTGAAGGGCAATATGTTGGGCCCAGCCATGCACGAATGTACAGGAGCCTTCTACTCTCACCCGGAGAGCAAGCTTGTAGCCGATTCTTTGGGTATCATGATTACAACTTCTCATTGTGAACCTCTGCTCATCAATACTGCTTCTAAATGGGAATGGGATACTAAACGAGATGGAGAATGGAATTATGCCGTGAATGCAAAGGGAGTTCAAAAAAAATGGGATGACAGGTTGAAGATTGCTTCTTCCTACGATAATATCTATACGCTGGGTATGCGCGGATTACATGATGCAGGACTGAGAGGTAATTTGCCTATTGACCAACAGACCTACCTGATGAACCAGATTATCAAGGACCAGCGCTCTCTTTTAACAAAGCATATCAAAAAGAATATAAAGGATATTCCTCAGATATATGTTCCTTACAAGGAGGCAATGGATGTATATGAGAATGGATTGCAGGTTCCGGAAGACATCACATTGGTATGGGTAGATGATAATTATGGTTATATGAAGCGTGTCAGCAACCCTAAGGAACAAAAGCGCAGCGGGCGTTCGGGAGTATATTATCATCTCTCGTATCTAGGTGCACCCCATGATTATCTCTGGCTCAATACCACTCCTCCTGTGCTGATGTATGAAGAGTTGATGAAGGCATACAATACCGGAGCCGACAGATACTGGTTGCTCAACGTGGGAGACATCAAGCCTATGGAATTGGGAATCAAAACATTCTTCGACCTGGCATGGAATGTGAATGCATACAATATTCAGGATATCAATAATCACCAGAGTAAATTCCTGGGACAGCTCTTTGGCGATGCATATACATCAAGATTTCAGAATATCCTTGATACCTACTACCAATTGGCATGGAGCCGCAAGCCGGAATTCATGGGTTGGGAACGCGAATGGGATACTAAAGAATATACAGGATTAAGAGATACGGAATTCTCCTTCCAAAATTATGGTGAAGCACAGAGACGACTTGATAAATATGAAAAGCTGGCAAACAATGTGAAGTCTTTGATGAACGAGCTACCTTCAAATCAGCGAGATGCATTCTTCGAGATTTTAGGTCACCCGGTAATGGCTTCTTACCAGATGAATAGAAAATTCCTGATGGCTCAACTCAATCACGAACAGTTTAAGCAGGGCAATATTGAGGAGGCCAATTGGGCTGCACGTCAATCTCAAGAAGCATTTGATAGTATTGCCACCCTCAATAAACAATACAATTCTGTGGCAGGTGGAAAATGGGATGATATGATGAACATGGCTCCAGCATGGTGTTCTTTGTCTCACAAAATGCCAGAGGTAAACATCACGAAAGATTGTGACGAGGCTCCTATTGACTTAAGCGTCAAAAAGGAAACATTAGATAAGTGTTATGTTGTTGACCTGAGTAAATATACCAATAAGGTTGAAAATAAGGGCAACAAAATAAGTCTAGTAGAGGGTTTAGGTTATGATTGGAAGGTGATTCAGTTGGGTACTCCAACTTGCAAGGGTGGTGATGCCAACGATCTGAATGGAGATCGTATTGAATACACGCTTCCTCTTATCGATTCAGATGATATAGAGATAACTCTCTATACAGTACCTTTCTTCCCTATATATAAAGGTAAGGCAACAAAGATAGGTGTATCTATTGATGGAAGTAAGTCTAAGGTCTTCAATAACGAATTCAAGGAGTATGGCAAATCTTGGAAAGACCAGGTCCTGAGAAATGGAGCGGTCGCAAGATTGAAATTTAAGATAGACAAGACCCAAACGTCACATACCATCTCTTTTATTTGTGGAGATGCTGGTATGATGATACAGAAAGTAATAGTAGATTGGGGAGGACTCAAGAAGTCATATCTCGGGCCACAAATCTAAATGAAAGAAAGTCTTTTGGTATTTTTCATTACCAAGAGACTTTTTTCTTTAATACATCTAATTATTCTTTAAAAAACAAGATAACCCATCTTATAATGAAGTATATTATGTATATTTGCATATCATAATTAAGATTAAGACAATGGCAAAGAATACAATGGCTAATCAACTTCCAAGGAAGTTGATTCAGAAAATGGAAATCGTGGGGGAGCAGATCAAGCTTGCCAGATTACGCCGCAACCTGAGCATGGCACAAGTTGCAGAAAGAGCAACCTGCTCAGAAGTTACACTTTGCAAGGTGGAGAAGGGATTGCCAACTGTTTCCATCGGAATCTACCTGCGTGTACTCTATGCTCTTCAGTTGGATGATGACATCTTGCTCTTGGCAAAGGATGACAAACTCGGAAGGGCATTGCAGGATATGGGACTAAAGAACCGAAAAAGAGCAACTATAAAAGGATGAGAATGAAACGATTTTTTATTTTAACAGTAGGTTTCATCGTATGTATGAAACTGATGGCACAATCTCCTGTCAGTTTTTATCCACAGGAGAATGCACAAGACATCAACATTGATACGCATCTGGTCATTGAGTTTGACAAGGCGGTGAAAGCCGGCAACAAGGGCGTTATCACAGTTACGGATAAGACTACCCGCAAGGTGGTTGATAGAATCGACATGAGCATTCCGGCAGGTCCTACTGAAGGACAGCCCAAGAATCCAAATGCCATCTATACTCCTGTACCTTATATATACAAGGTGGAGAAAATCACCAACCGTAATACCCGTCCAGGAGCTCCATCTGGTGCAGCCAAGGAAGACAAGCGCAAGTATCAGAAGACCATCATTGGCGGATTCTCTGATGCTTTCCATTTTTATCCTGTCATCTGTCATGGTAATAAGGCTACTGTTTATCTGCACAACAACATGCTGGAGTACGGACATGAGTATGAAATCAAGATTAGCAAGGGTGCTATAGAAGGATGGAATGGCAAGAAGTCATGGACGTTTAAGACAAAGAAAAGCGCCCCTTCGGCAGATTTGCGCCATATAGTTGTGGCAGCTGATGGCAGCGGAGACTTCTCCACTCTGCAAGGAGCTATGGATTGGATACCTGACTCATTGCCTTCGGAGAGTGACAGAAAAACGGTCTTCGTGAAGAATGGAGATTATGAGGAACTTGTATATTTCCGCAACAAACGATTTGTTACTATCCAGGGAGAATCCATGGATGGAGTTGTGGTACATTACCCAAACAACGAGGTTTTCAATCCTCATCCTGTTGATATAAAGACCAATGAGCAGAAGGGGACTTTCCCGTCACGTCGTGCAGCGGTTGCTGCTGACAACTGTGCCGATATGATTTTCAAGGATATTACCTTCAAGACTGATTGCAAGGGACAGGCAGAGGGATTCCTGCTCAATGGAGAAAGAAACTTTGCTGAGAATGTTCATGTCATCGGTGATGGTGATGCTCTTCAGGTGAATGGATCTGCCTACTGGCTCAACTGCATTATAGATGGAGGAGGAGACACAGTGCTGGGCAGAGGTCCATCTTATTTCAATCACTGTACCCTTTCCAGCTATAGCGCTTTCATGTGGATTAGAAATACCAAAGAGAACCATGGTAATATTTTCAATGACTGTACCTTCAAGGGGTTGGGCAAGGACGCCGTGATAGGCCGTCTTCCAGACAACAAGGGTAGAAATTATCCTGATGCTGAATGCGTGTTGCTGAATTGTACTCTTGATGGTGTACCAGCGGAAGGTTTCGGACCTGTTGATGAGACTGCATCTACGGCAATTCTTCTGGAATTCAACAGCCATGACAAGGAAGGTAAAACTATAGATATCAGCAAGAGAAATAAGCATGTTCGCCAGCTTGATGCCATCAAGGATGCTGAGAAAATCGGAAAATACTCTGATGCAAGTTGGGTATTGAATTGGTAAGGAAGGGTACGGAATCAGATATGATTGAATAGATTCTTATTTTTCATACAGTTCTATCGGCAAACCATCTGGATCACTGAAGAATACAAATCGCTTGCCTGTATATTCATCTGTACGGATGGGTTCATGAGCGATGCCTTTACTGTCAAGCTCATCTATAGCCACCGAGAGGTCATCCACCTCAAAAGCAAGATGGCGCAGTCCGGCAGCTTCTGGATAAGAAGGACGTGCAGGTGGGTTAGGAAAGGAAAAGAGCTCTATGACATACGTGTCATCAAGCCAACAGTCAGCCTTCCAGGAGTCACGTCCTTCACGATAATTTTCACTTACTATCTTCATTCCGAGCACATCTATATAGAAATGCTTGGATTTCTCATAGTCGGAACAAATCACGGCTACATGATGGATTTTGTTAAGTTTCATTCTTTTTAAACGGTTTGACGAATCTCATATTTAACCTCCATGCCAAGGATATCCATGATTTTTTCAACCGTCGATAGGGAAGGGTTACCTTTACCGCTCTCTATTATCTTGATGGTAGAAATGGCTATCTCAGACATGTCAGCGAGGTCTTGCTGAGTAATCCCCAAGGCCTTACGCTGCAATTTCATTACTTCTTGAATTTTCATGCCAAGTAGTGTATTATATTGTACTTTTCGTGCAAAGGTAACAAAAGTTTCTAGATTATGCAAGAATAGGTACAATATAATATTCTTTTTATAAAAAATTATAAGTTCATGGGGTTTTTCTTGGTTATGTTACTACCCAAAAGAGCGAAATCGCTACCCAAAAGAATTTGGATACTACCCAAAAGGAAGAATTGGAGTACTTTAAAGACAATCCTAAGGCAACCAGAGTAGATGCTGCAAATGCACTAGGTAATATTACGGAGGATGGAGTAAAATTCATTATTGCAAAATTACAGAAGAATGGCTTGCTGAAACGTGTAGGCGGAAGAAAACACGGAGAGTGGAAGGTATTAGTTTAGAAACAGGTAGTTCAACATATACTCGTAGCTTCTCCCTATTTCCATTTTCTAAGGACCATTATGATAAATAGGCAGGAAGCCAGACATTGGTAATGTGCTCCATATAATGCGAAACTATTATCATAAAGGGGCAATAATACTTCTATTCACAACATCTTGACAATTCACTTGATTACACAAAAAAAGCGATTCCTGCAGAGTTAATGCAAGAATCGCTCTTTTTTATCTTATCATTTTTTAATAAGCATTCTTATCTGGGAAGATGATGCTTTTGGCTGTCAGGAAGATAATCTTGATGTCGAGCCAGAACGACCAGTTCTCGATATACCAGATGTCTCGGCGGATACGCTCCTCCATCTGCCATAACTCCTTGGTCTCACCTCGGAATCCTGTAACCTGTGCCCAACCGGTGATGCCTGGCTTGGAGAAATGGCGAACCATATACTTGTCTATCAAACTGCCATATACCTCAGTATGATGCAACATGTGAGGACGAGGACCCACGATACTCATATCGCCCTTCAGGACATTGAAAAACTGAGGGAACTCGTCGATATTCGTCTTTCTCATGAAGTTGCCGAAAGCAAACTTTCTTGGGTCATCCTTGGTTGCCTGCGCCTTGTCAGCATCCTTGTTCACATGCATGGAACGGAACTTCAGACAGTGGAATGTATCACCATTCAAACCTGTTCTTGCCTGCTTGAAGAAGATAGGTCCCGGACTCTGGGTCTTGATGATGAGAGCAATGATAGGGATGAACGGCAGAACGCAGAGACAGATAAGTCCACTCACCACGACATCGAATGCTCGCTTGACAATGCGGTTAGAAACGAGAGTCAACGGCTCCTTGTGATTGGAATATACTGTTCTACCCATGAAATCCTGGGCATCCAGATGTAATTTATACTCACCAAAGACACGTGGGAGATAGTAGAAATGGATCACGTTCTTGTCACAGAACTGCATAATCTTCACAATCCGTTCAGAATCTTTATGAGATAGGCAACAGAATACTTCATCAATGTTGCTTGGAGCTCCATTAATGGTATCATTGATCGTAGACGACAAAATGCCATTGAGATCCTTGAGACTTCCTATTTTCTTTAAACCGTCAGGAGCCTTGGCTATTTCGGCATCAGCATAATAGCCCTTGACGATATAACCTGCAGATGGATCCTCGGTCATCGTCTGATACATTTCACTTATTGCCGGATCGTTGCCAATGAAGACTACCGTACGGCAGTTACGGCCTCTGGCACGATAGTACTTCAGTATTTTAAGTTCGCAGAGTCTTGAAAGAATCAGAAAGAAATAAAATGATACACCAAAGATAGCTGCAAAAGAGAACATCTGGCCTCCATGACTGAGCAGTCTTACAAAGACAAAGAACAGAAATACGGTAGATGCCGCCAGACATAATGTCCGTTTCAAAACCTGGAGGAAACCTATCTTTCTTACATGAATGATAGTTGAGTAGTTATACTCGCTTAGGAGCAAGGCAACATTGGCAACGAAAAATGTAATCTTCGTCGCTGCATCGAAATAATCAGGGATAATCTGCGTTCCATACTCAGTATAGACAAGTAACAGACAATTTAGGATGACGAAATCTGCACAAGTTACCAAACGTCTTATCAGTACGTTTCCTCTATAGTTCTTATTCATCATATATGCATTATTATTATAGTTCTTACCAGATATATTCTTTAAAAGACAAATTTGTTTTTAAACGGAGCAAAGATAATAATAAATGTCGAACGAACAAAATATTTTGGAGAAAAAATGCATTTTGAAACAAAATGAACCAAAAAAATCACATTACTATAGTGTTTTTCTATACAATTTACAGGCATTGAGACAGAAAGACCGCCCTATCCTGCCAAAATTTCCTCTTCGTCATTCAGAAATGAGGGCGTTAGGGAAAATGGAGTGTTTCTGAAGCTGAACTTATAGGTTTCACATCTTTGATATACAGCGCGATCAAGAAAGAATATAAAGAAATGATATACAGATAGTTAATACATGTATTTAACACGTATTTAACGCAGTTTTTTTTCAATATTCATATTCAGAGTTCAGTCTTTCAGCACTAAAGTTCAGGATTTTGACCGCAAGTATCTTACTTTCGGTTGTAAGTATCTTACTTTTGCCCAGTAAGTATCATACTTATGCCCCGTAAGTATCTTACTTTAGAAAGACAAGTATCTTGCTTAAGCTGTTAAAGAGATACACCAAGTGTGAGAAAGTATGAGAAAGTATGAGAAAGTATGAGAAAGTGTGAGGAAGTATGAAGTGCCGATTCCAGATTTTGTATCTTTGCAGCATCATTCAGAGTGAGGGGATTGATGTAGACAGAGAATGCTTGGAGATGAGGACAGAATAAAAAAATCCTGAGCAATCAGCTGATGCCCAGGATTTAATAATTCATTAATGCCTATTATTTCTTAGCCTTGATTACAAAGCTGAAGTTGCGGTCTTGATAGTGCATGCGATACTTATCCATTGGTTTTGAACCCCAGCTGTCGATACAGCCCAAACCGTACTGACGCTGCTGGATGTGCAACTGAACCAAGCCCTTTTCTACCAGGTCGCCACTGTGCTGGCCCCAGGCATGATTCTTCTCGATGCCTGCATCCAAATCCTCTACCAGGTAAGGAATGGCACTGCACTCCATAGGTGCATACCCCTCGAAGGTGATTCCCTTGCCGGTGGTTGGATTGAAGATAGAGAAGTAACGGATGTCGGTATGGTTACCACTCTCCTGAGGACGAATGTATGGATAATACTCATCCTTTACATCAGCCTCGTACTTTCCGATGAAAGAGGAAGAATGACGGTCGATGTAGTTCTCCTCAGGACCTCTACCGTAGTACTCCAACTTAGAGAAAGCTGCCGGCATCTGCAACTGCATACCATAACGGAACAAGTCGGCCACCTTAGCTTCCTTATCGGTTGTCATCTTCTCAGTAACAGCTACTTCACCCTCTGAATTGATGCGGTAACGGAGTTCCAGCTGTGCCTTAACCTCAGGCATATCGAAGATTGCAGTAAGAACCACGCTGTCCTGACTCTCACTCTTATCGAATGACTTCAGAGTCATCTGAGGGTTCTTCCATACTCTCATCTCCTTCTGCAAGGATGCGCCATAGTCGTTATCGGTAGGAGCACGCCAGAACTCTGGAGTCATGCTCTCACGGAACTTCAACATTGGTTCACCATCTACATCGAGATAATCAATCATACCGCTCAGCTTACCTACAGTAACCGACATGCGCTTGGCAGTAACCTTTACATAGGAATTGGTCTCTTCTACCTCCAGGTTGCTGGCGGTCTGAACCTTAGCCTTACCCTTCTTGGCAGGAGCTGTTTCAGCGATAGGTGTATCAACATTGTCAAACTCATAACCGTTGATGACAAACTGCTGACGGGCCATCACCTGTCCCTTGTCAACCAAAGGCTCTGAACCATCGCTGGCAAAGGCAAAGTTGACGGTGATTTCCTCTCTGGCATGCTCTGCTTCTGCCTTGGCAACAGCCTCCTGCAAAGCATCACTCTTCACCAACTTGGTGGTCTGAGGAGCAATGCCCTTGGTTCCAGGAATCTCTACTGTAGACAGGAGAACGCCGTTGGCATAGACTGCTGCAGTAAGCTTCAGGTCGTCAATGTTCTTGAAGAAATGCTCATTATAGACATTGAAAGTACCATTAGCTGCATCCAGATCCTTGATCCATACATTCTGGAGATAGTACTGAACCTCATAAGCATGAGGATTCAAGCGACGGTCTGGAGAAATGATACCGTTACAGTTGAAGTTGTAGTCGCTGGCAGGATAACGTCCATAATCACCACCATAGGTAAAGATTTCCTTGCCGGTGATAGGGCTCTTGTCGCGAACACCCTGGTCTACGAAGTCCCAGATATAACCACCCTGATACTTAGGATACTTGCGGATCAGATCCCAGTACTCCTTGAATCCACCCATAGAGTTACCCATGGCGTGGGCATACTCACACTGGATGTATGGCTTGGTACCATTGCTCTTGCAGTAGCTTTCGCTCTCCTCGTAACCGATGTACATAGGACAGTGGATATCAGTCTTGCTGTCATATCCGCCACGCTCATACTGCACAGGGCGGGTCTTGTCGTAAGCCTTGACCCAATCGTAAGCCTTTTCGAAGTTGACGCCATAACCACACTCATTACCCAAGCTCCATACGATGATGGAAGGATGATTGATGAGCGGTTTGACATTACCCTCGTTGCGCTCGATATGAGGCACGATGTACTCAGGGAACTTAGCGAGAGACTTCTCGTCATATCCCATACCATGAGATTCCAGGTTTGCCTCGGCTGTGATATACAATCCGTATTCATCGCAGAGGTCGTACCAGCGAGGATCATCAGGATAGTGACATGTACGGACAGCGTTGATGTTGAGCTGCTTCATTATCTTGATGTCCTGAATCATGCGCTCTACGCTCACTACATATCCACCATCAGGATCAATCTCATGACGGTCGGCACCCTTGACCAGTATAGGCTGGCCATTCACCAGGAGCTGGGCATTCTTGATTTCCACATTGCGGAAACCTACCTTCTGAGGAATGACCTCAGATACGCCCTGCTTATTCTTCAAGGTGATGAATACCTTATACAAATTAGGAGTCTCTGCAGTCCAAGGCTTTACATTCGGCACCTTGATAGTACCCTTAGCACCTGTTGCCTGAGCTATCTGCTTGCCATCCTTGTCACATAAGGTGATGGAAACATCGCTCTTGCCTCCCTGAAGAGAGATCTGATAATCCAGGACACCATCCTTGAAGTTATTCTCCAATCCGGCATTCAGACGTACATCAGCTGCATGAAGCTTAGGACGTGCATAGAGATATACCTCACGGGCAATACCCGTGAAGCGCCAATAGTCCTGGTCTTCAAAATAAGAACCATCGCACCAGCGCATCACCTGCATGGCAATGAGGTTCTTACCAGGCTTGAGATACTTGGAGATATTAAACTCGGCAGCCACCTTGCTGTCCTCGCTATATCCCACGTACTTGCCGTTCACCCAGAGAGTCAGGTTACTGGTGGCTGAACCTACATGGAAATAAACATCCTTGCCCTTCCAGTCTGCTGGAAGTTCGAAGGTGCGGCGATAAGAGCCGGTGTAGTTGTTGAGTTCGCTGATGTAAGGAGGATTTGGATCAAACTGGGTAGCCCATGCATAACCGATGTTCTTATAGGTACGGTCGCCATAGCCATTGAATTCGAACAATCCCGGTACGGGGAAGTCCTTCCACTGCGAATCATCATACTTGACAGCAAAGAAGTTGGCAGGACGCTTGTTGTGATCCTTCACGAAGTTGAACTTCCACATACCTTCCATGGAAAGGTAGTTGGCCGACTTCTTCTTGTCAAAGTTCTGCGCCTTATCAAGGTTCTCGTAAGCAAAGAAAGAAGCACGACGAGGCTCCCTGTTTTGCTGATTGATATTCACGTTCTGCCAGCGCGACTCGCTCTGAGCCGCTACGCCGCTGCTGATAGAAAGCATGGCAAGGCAAAGTGATACATTTGCGATGGTTCTGATTTTCATGATTTATTATCCGATATTAATGGAAATACTGAGTTCCAGCTACGCCGGTAAACTTCTTCTGGTTGTCCTTGCGCATTTCGAGAGTAAGGTTGCTCCACCATGATGGCCAACCGCCTACGATATTGCACAGATAAACGAACTTAACAGGATGCAAGCCTTTAGCCAATGCAACAGAGTTGTCTGAGTTGGTACCAGCCTTCACAGCACCCTCGTTGTTGATGACGAGCTTGTTGTCAATCCAAACCTGCTCCATACGGGAAGAGAGATAGTAAACTCCATCCTCAGGAATATTGATGTAACCTTCTGCAATGGCTGCATAATTATTGGCACCACGCAAAGTAGCAGCATCATCAGGCTGACTTACCTTCATCTTGTTCAGATTCTCTACAGTACCGCAGTCCTGCCACTCAGCATCAGCCAATTCCAGCTGATTAACCTTCAGATAGTTACCCTTCATACGGCGCAACTGCAAACCAGCCTTTGCATCGTTGAGTTTCACTGCAGGAGCATAGGTCTGCTTTTCTACATCAATGGTTCTCACCTTGCTCATCTTGCCAGAAGGCAGAACAGTAGCAATCTTGATAGTAGTATTGCCGCTGACCTTGATAGGCTCTGTATAGACTGCAGAAGATGGAGTTGGAATAGAACCGTCCAAGGTATAAACCATCTTCATAGGACGTGATGTCTGGAATGTAACTACAGTATCCTTGGTAATCACAACCTTGTCACAAGAACCGTATGGCTGCTCTGGCAATGGGATGTGATAACGTACATGACGTTCATCCAGGCGGACGCTGTTGGCATCTACACGACGTGCGAAGTCTGTGAAGTTCTTCTTCTTGGCTGGAGACCATGCAATCTCAGCAAGAGCCAGAGAACGAGGATACATCTGATACTCCATCTTGGCATTGGTATACATATACTCTGACCAGTTGTTGCACTGAACACCGAGGATATGCTTCTCCAAGCCCAGTGACTTGATGGTATCAGGAACAGGCTCATAATTATAAGTTCTTGAAAGATAAGCTGGAGCACTAGGAATAGTAACTGGCTCAATCTTATAATCACCCTGGTAATGGTCGAGATACAGACCACCGCTACCTGGAGTCATGATGACATCATGCTTCTGGAGAGCTGCAGAAATACCACCTGATGTTCCGCGCCAAGACATGACTGTAGCATCAGGGCTCAAGCCACCTTCCAGAATTTCATCCCATCCGATGATCTTTCTGTCGTACTTAGCCAGCATCTTCTCCATGCGCTTGATGACGTAGCTCTGCAATCTTTCCTCTGCAGAGTGCTTACCGTCAGCCTGCAAGCCTTCTGCCTCGATACGCTTCTGGCAGGTAGGGCAGTTCTTCCAGCTGGTCTTAGGACACTCGTCACCACCAATGTGGAAATACTTGCCAGGGAACAAAGGCACTACTTCGCGAACAATATCCTCCAGGAAGTTGAACATATCTTCCTTACCAGGACACATCACGATATCCTCAACACCCCATACCATTCTAGGAGTCCACTGCTCGCCCTTGCAAGAAAGATAAGGATAAGCAGCAATGGCTGCCATCATGTGGCCAGGAAGGTCGATTTCAGGAATCACGGTGATGTATCGCTTGGCAGCATAATCTACGATGTCCTTGATTTCCTCCTGGGTATAGAAACCGCCATAGGTAGAGCCGTCACCCTGAAGGCGATAACCACCGATAGAGGTCAACTTAGGATATTTCTTGATTTCGATACGCCAGCCTTGGTCCTCGGTCAGGTGAAAGTGCATGGTGTTCACCTTGAACATAGACATCAGGTCGAGCTGCTTCTTTACGTTCTCTACAGTGATGAAGTGACGGCATGGATCAAGATGGAATCCGCGATAACCGAAACGTGGAGCATCCTGGATGTCACAGCACTGAGCCACCCATTTGACACCATTCACCTTGGTAGCACTCTCTACCTGCGCAGGCAACAGCTGCATGAAACTCTGCATACCATAGAAAGCACCCTTGCCTGTCTTAGCCTTGATGACTACACCCTTGGAAGTAACAGTGAGACGGTAGCCCTCTTCTGCCATCTTGAGGGATGGAGAAATCTGAATAGAGATATTGCCCTTCTTGCCACCAACGGTTACATCGTAGCCGGTAGAAGCCTTCAGCTTGTCTGCCATGTACTGAGCGATATTCTTACCGTCTGCGGTCTGGTAAGAAATCACCACCTTCTGTGGCAAAACAAACTCACCCTTCTGGATCTGGGTCTTGACAGGAACAGGAATAATATTGATATCAGCTGCAGCTGACGATGTTGGGAAAGCTCCCAACATCGCAGCGCAAGCCATCAAAGAACCTAAAAGTTGATTGATTTTTTTCATGTATATTAAATAATATTACTAGATGTAGAAATTAGAGAGGCTTATACTCTACGAATGCCTCCATAGCCTCGTAGCAAGCCAAGCCCAACTGGTCGTAAAGGGAAGCTGTAGCGCGGTTGCGGTCTTCAGCTCTCTGCCAGAACAGACGCTCGTCATTACCCAAGAAAGGAGCACTCTCCATCTGAGACTGATGCTTGAGGATAGAGTTACGCTTAGCTCTCAACTCTTCTGGGCTCAAAGGAACACACATTTCGATGTTCTCAATCTCCCACTCTGCCCATGCACCACGGTACATCCAGATGCGGCAATCCTTCAACCACTCTGCACCTGCCTTCTTCTCTTCGTCGATAGCGGCAAGAACGGCATCAGTACACTTCTTGTGAGTTCCGTGAGGGTCAGCAAGGTCACCTGCTACGTAAATCTGATGAGGTTTAACCTCCTGCAACAAAGCTCTAACTATCTCAACGTCCTTCTCTGTCATAGGCAACTTCTCAATCTTTCCACTCTCATAGAACGGCAAATCAAGGAAGTGAACGTGATCGAGAGGAATCTCATTATAGGTACAAGCTGTACGAGCCTCACCACGGCGAATCAAGCCCTTGATGGTCAGGATGTCTCTTGTATCGAAGTCGCTCTCCTTCTTCTTGGCGAAGAATGTCTTGATCTCCTTATACTTGTCAGAGATTACGCTGTCCTTAGAATCTGCGAAGAGCTGGTTGAAACCATTGATGAAGTGCATGAATCTTGTTACTTCCTCATCACCTACTGCGATATTACCTGATGTCTCGTAAGCAACATGTACGTCATGCTTCTGCTGAACCAGACGACGGATAGTACCGCCCATAGAGATAACGTCATCATCTGGGTGAGGTGAGAATACGATGACACGCTTTGGATATGGCTTAGAACGCTCTGGACGATAGGTATCGTCTGCGTTTGGCTTACCGCCTGGCCAACCTGTAATTGTATGCTGCAAATCATTGAAAATCTTGATGTTTGCATTATAAGCAGAACCATAGAGAGCTAGGAGTTCGCTCAAACCGTTCTCGTTATAATCCTTATTGGTCAACTTCAGGATAGGCTTACCTATCTTCTGGCAGAGCCATACCAATGCAGAGCGAACCAACTTATCAGTCCACTGGCAAGAAGTTACGAGCCAAGGATGCTCGATACGGGTAAGGTGAGCTGCTGCGCTCAGGTCGAGAACTACATGAGCATCAGGATGTGTCTGAAGGAACGATGCAGGCAATGTATCAGTAATAGAGTTCTCTACTACCTTCTGCATGATTTCTGCCTTTTCCTCGCCCCAAGCTGTAAGATAAACCGTCTTGGCAGAAAGAAGGGTGGCAATACCCATGGTAAGTGAACATGGAGGAATGGTTTCCTTGGTCTGCTCGCTAGCTTCCATCTCCTCACGTGATGTGTTGCCAATCAAGATAAGGCGGGTAACTGACTGGATACCAGAACCTGGCTCATTGGCAGCGATGTTACCAGAACGGCCGATACCGATAAGAGCTACGTCGAGACCTCCGAAGGTCTTAATGCGCTGCTCATAAAGACGGCAGCAATCCTGTACTGCATCCTGAGCCACGAAACCATCAAGAGAGAAAATGTTCTGCTCCTGAACGTCTACGTGACTGAGGAAACGCTCCTTCAACTGGTTGATGGTACGGAGAGAACTCTCCTGCTGGAGTGGATAATACTCATAAGCATTGAATACCACAACATTGCGGAAACTCAATGTCTTCTCCTGATAACGGCGGATGAGTTCCTCATACACAGCAGTGAGTGAAGAACCGGTTCCGAGTGCCATCACATAGAACTTGCCATCGTGCTGAGCAGCCTTGATACCTGCTGCAATGCCATCGGCAACATGACTGGCACCTTCTGCCATTGAAGCAAAGATGTCTGTACGAATCTTCTCCATTCTAGAGATTTCTGAGTATTCTACAGTCGTCTTAGGCTTGTAGAATTCAACTGGTACTTTGTTAAGTACAATTTGTGAACTTAGATTGAGCCTCATAATTTATATCTTTTAACGATTATTATTTAATATGTTTACTAGGTTTCTACTCATAAAGATAACGCATTGTTTTTAATATTCGAATTATTTAAATTCGTTTATTTATAGCAATATCGTTATTAAAATTTTTTATTTTGCAAAATTACATGATTTATCATACATTTCCATGTTTTTATAGTTAATAATTCTAAAATGAAAGCATTTTTATCTTTTCAGGCTGTAAAAACCTATATTGAGTGTAGTTTTACCCACTAATTCAGCTATTTATACCTAAATAGTATATTTGATTAACATAAATAGGAAAAACAAATAAACAGGCAATTATGCTTATATATATAAATAGGTATATAGACAGTGTAGACTATCAGAAACAGGGAAAAATAAAGAAAATTTAGCTATTTAAGTTTTATTAACAAGAAAAATATTGCTTGTATTTATAAAAAGACTATCTTTGCAAATAAAATTTTTAAGTTATGGTATCTGACATAATAAAATATATTAGGAAGTTAAATAAAAAGCCTTCTGTTCAGAGTAAACTGCTAGCGCATTTCATCTCTCAAGGTGCTGCCACCATTCCAGAGATGAGCAAGGCTGTCGGAGTAAGTCTGCCGACTGCCACTAGCGCCCTCAACGAACTGATGAAGGCTGGGCTGGTTACAGAGATTGGCAAGAAAGACAATTCTACTGGACGCATCCCTATGGTATACGACCTGATTCCTACCGCTGGATATTTTGTCGGAGTGAACCCAGAAATGGACTGTCTGGCTCTAGCTGCCAGCGATTTCAGCGGAAACCTAATAACAGAAAAGACAAGGATACCTTACGTATACGAGAATACTCCTGAGAATCTGGAAAAAGTAGGAAAAATCATCAACGATTTCATCGCCTCTCTTCCTGTTTCAAAAGAAGAAATACTTCAAGTTTGCGTAAATGTAGCAGAACGCGTGAATCCTTTCGAAGGAAGAGCCTACAACATGTACACCTTCTTGAAGGAATCACTCACAGACAAGCTCACAGAGCTGATTCAGTTGCCGGTTTGCATCGAGAACGATTCAAGAAGCATGGCTTTCGCTGAATTTGTGAAGGGACGCTGCAGAGGACTGAAAGATGTCATCTTTGTGAACGTATGCTGGGGATTAGGCATCGGAATCATCATGGGAGGTCAACTGTACTACGGTAAATCCGGATATTCGGGTGAGTTTGGTCACATGACAGCCTACAACAACAACATCATCTGCCACTGCGGCAAGATTGGATGTATTGAAACTGAAGTTTCGGGTAGAGCACTCAAGAGAAAGTTGACAGAGAAGATTCGGGAAGGCAAGACTTCCATCCTGTCTGACAAAGTGCTCAACAGAAAAGAAGACATCACGCTTCAAGATATTCTTGATGCGATAGCAAAAGAAGACGTGCTTAGCCTAGCTACCCTGCAACATATTGCAGACGAACTGGGCAAGCAATTGGCAGGAATCATCAATATCTTTAACCCAGAGATGCTGGTCATCGGAGGAGAAATGTCAGTCACTGGCGATTATCTGACGCTACCGGTCAACATGGGTATAAAAAAGTATTCGCTCAACATCATGAACGAGGATTCGCAGATTGTTACCTCAGAACTGAAAGATCTGGCTGGTATCACGGGAGCCTGTCTGATGGCAAGACACAGACTCTTGAGCGAAGAAAGAAAATAAATAATCTAGCTTATTAGACAAAACCAAAAGCATTAAAGATTTTACTAACTAACTTTTTATCAACTATTCATTTGACTGGAGTTGGGAGTAGCCGGTAAAACGGCTACTCCACAATTCAAAAACCAAATAGGCGGTGACAGGTTCATCTGAGCCAACTGCCAAAAGAATAAGATAAAAACAAAGTTTATACGAGAAGAAATTATAACTAACATAAAAAATTACAAACCTATGAACAAAAGAGCAAATTTGTATTTTGCAGCGCTATTGGGTGCCATGTCACCACTGAGCACTGTTACTGCATTGGCAGCTCAGAGCAATTCGGTTATTGCTAATGCTACCCAGCAGCAAAACTCATGTACAGGTACAGTAAAGGATTCTTACGGTGAACCTGTTATCGGTGCTACCATCAGAATTGAAGGTAAGACTGGTGGTACGATTACTGACCTTGACGGTAACTTTAGCCTTGCAAATGTAGCTAAGGGTACTAAGATTACAATCACTTACGTAGGTTACAAGCCACAGACTCTTACTTGGAACGGTACAGCTTTGAACGTTACCATGGAAGACGATTCCAACATGCTCGAAGAAACGGTTGTTATCGGTTACGGTACTGTAAAGAAGGCTGACTTGGCAGGATCTGTTGCTGTCATGGAAGGCAAGAGCTTCAAGGATCAGCCTGTTGCACGTGTTGAGGATGCCCTCAACGGACGTATGTCTGGTGTGCAGGTAATGTCAAGTGGTGTTCCTGGTGGTGCAATGAAGATTCGTGTACGTGGTGCCAGCTCAGTTAACAAGAGCAACGACCCTCTCTACGTAGTAGATGGTATCGTTCGTGAGACAGGTCTTGAGGGTATCAGCCCTGAGGATATCCAGAGCATCCAGGTTTTGAAGGACGCTTCTTCTACCGCTATCTATGGTGCACGTGGTGCAAATGGTGTTGTAATGGTACAGACCAAGACCGGTAAGGCTGGTGCAACTCAGGTTACTTTCGACGGTAGCTTCGGTTTCTCTAATGCTTACCATATCCCTGAAGTAATGAGCACCAAGCAGTATGCTCAGGCTTTGGTAGACCACAAGGGTGTTTCTCAGAGTGCAGTTCAGGATTATCTGAATGGTACAAAGGCAGGTATCGACTGGATGGACGAATTGCTCCAGACTGGTATTACCCAGAACTATAAGGTTTCTTTGACTCAGGGTAATGACAAGACTCAGACTTACTTCTCTGCCAACGTAATGGACCAGAAGGGTGTTATCGTTGATACCAAGTCTAGACGTTACGCTATCAAGGCTAACATGCACAACAAGATTTTCGACTGGTTGGAAATGACCACCGATATCAACCTCTCTCAGACTGACAACTCTGGTGCAGGTTTCGCCCAGAACCAGTCTAACCCTATCTGGGTTGGTTTGAACTACTCTCCTACTATGGAGATGATGGATGCAAACGGTAAGTATAATAAAGACCCATACAATAACATCCAGAACAACCCTTACGGTATTCTCCATGGTACTGAAAACGACCGTAAGCGTACCATGGTTACAGGTCACGTTGATTTGAAGTTCAATCTCCTCAAGGGCTTGACATTCACAACAACCAACGGTATCGACTACAATGATTACAAGTGGTATAGCTTTATGTCTACCAAGGTGAACGCAGCCGGTAACAATATGGGCAACAACGATGCTACCGTTACTGCTTTGCAGTCTACCAACAACTTGACTTACAACAACAAGTGGGGTGATCACAGCTTGACAGCTACAGGCGTATGGGAAGTTACCTCTAACGAGGTTCGCCGCATGGGTCTCTCCGGAACAGGTATTGCTCACGAGCAGTTGGGTTACTGGAACGTAGCAGATGCTGCTTCCAAGACTCCTAGCAACGGCTATAGCAAGTGGACCATGCTCTCTGGTGTAGCTCGTGTTATGTACAACTATGCAGACCGTTATATGTTGACGGGTACATTCCGTGCGGATGGTTCTAGCCGCTTCACCAATAAGAAGTGGGGTTACTTCCCATCAGCAGCTGCAGCTTGGACCATCTCTAACGAAAAGTTCTGGGAGCCTATCAAGAATGCAGTAGAATACATGAAGATCCGTGCAAGCTACGGTATCATCGGTAACCAGGATATTACTCCTTACTCTACATTGGGTTCTTTGGGTACAACCGGTTTCACATACGGTACTAATCAGTCTTACACAGGTTACTGGGCAAATGGTCTTGCAACTCCTGACTTGTCATGGGAGAAGGTTCATCAGTTTGACCTCGGTGTTGACCTCGGTTTCTTCGGCAACCGTTTGAACATCAGCTTAGACTACTTCGACAAGAAGACCAAGGATGCCCTCCTTACCACATCAGCTCCAGGATACCTGGGTGGTACATCTTACTGGGTAAATGCCGGTGAGGTAAGCAACAAGGGTATCGATGCAACCATCAATGCACAGATTATCCAGACCAAAGACTGGTCATGGTCATCAACCTTGAATGCCAGCTACATCAAGAACGAGGTAACCAAGTTGACAGCTGATTCTCCTATTCTTTATGGTACAAGTCCTTCTCCTGGTACTGTTGACCCATGTACCATCATCAAGGAAGGTGAAGCTATCGGTACATTCTACGGCTTCAAGTGGGCTGGTTTGCAGAAGAACGATAAGGGTGAATGGATTGATACCTATTACACTGCTGATGGAGGAACAACAGCTACTCCTGATGCATCAAAGGATCGCTTCGTATTAGGTCGTTCAAACCCAGACTTCACATTAGGTTGGAACAATACAGTAAGTTATAAGAACTGGGACTTCAATGCCTTCTTCAATGCAGCATTCGGTGCTAAGCGTTTGAATATGGTTCGCTACGCCATGAACTCAATGGTAGGTGCATCTATGTTCGTAACCGATAAGGATTACTTCAACAACATCGGTATCACCATGCCAACAGTTGGCGCAGAGAACAAGACATACGGAAACTCAGACAAGTGGCTGGAGAATGCTAACTATCTGCGTTGTGAGAATATCAGTATCGCTTATACATTCCCACGCAGCGTGACAAAGATTGCAGACATCCGTCTCTCTCTCTCAGCTCAGAACCTCTTCACCATTACCGGCTATAAGGGTATCGACCCAGCTGGTGCATCATTCAGTGATAATGGTGTTGACCGTGATAACGGTTTGGATATGGGTGCTTACCCTAATCCTCGTACCATCACAATGGGCGTACGTGTAAACTTCTAACTTCAATCATCTAAAAACTGAAATAATTATGAGAACTAGAAAATTATTATATATGGGTTGTCTCATGGCAGCATCCTTGCTTACCTTCTCTTCTTGTGGAGACTTCCTGGATGAGGAACCTAAGGGACAGTTGACCCCAGATAACTTCTTCAATAGCGAAGATGACCTGACAGCAAGTGTTAACGCACTGTATGACCGAGTAAACCAGACACAGAGCTGGACCAACCCTATGTACCCACAGTGGCAGGGTGATGATATTACAGCCAACCCTGGTTCTAACAAGCAGGCATGTGCTGCCCTCGATGCTTTCGCATCTGATGGTGCCAACAAGGGTGTAACAGACGCATGGAACCAGCACTATTCTGTAATCAAGGCAGCTAACCTGATTACTGAGAGTGCAGGCAAGGCTCCTGTTGCTCAGGATAAGATCAATGTAGCTTTGGGTAATGCTCACTTCTGGCGTGCATACGCTTACTACTACCTGGTACGTGTATTCGGTCCTGTGCCATTGATTACAGGTACTGACGTTTCACAGTTGGACGTTGCTCCATCAAGTGTAGAGAGCGTATATGATCTGATTGTTTCTGACTTGAAGGCTGCTGTTAACGAGCTTCCTACCAAGTATGAGAAGGAGCCTAGCCGTTTGTTCGGTGTTGACATCTGGTCAACCAAGCAGGCTGCACAGGCTACATTGTCTGCAGTTTATATGTCTATGGCTGGTTACCCACTCAACAAGGGTACAGAGTACTACAAGCTCGCTGCTGAGCAGGCTAAGTCTGTTATCGATGGTAATGGTTCTTATGGTTTCATCCTGAACCCAGAATGGAAAGATGTTTACTCTATGGGTAACAACTACAACATGGAGACTGTGCTCGGAATCAACAACGATGCCAAAGGCTGGTGGGATCATGACTCTCAGCTTTCTTCCTGCTGCCGCTTCGAAGGTCTCGGTGATGGTGGCTGGGGTGATGCCTGGGGTGAAATCGCATTCTGGAAGAGATTCCCAGAGGGTGCTCGTAAGGATGCTATCTACGCTCCTAAGGTTACATTCCAAGATGGAAATACCATTACTAAAGCCGTAGATTGGTGGGCACTGAAAGAAGATGGAAAGACTCCAGAGGTTGAAGCTTATCACCCTATGTTCTGTATCTTCACCGTTAACTCTGACGAGAATGGTAATATGCTCCGCCAGGCATACGATTATAAGGCTCCTAACTGGGGTGGTATGGTTAACGACCGTCGTCACAACCTCATTCGCTACTCTGAGATTCTTCTCTGGTATGCTGAGAGCGCAGCTCGCTCAGGTGGTGATTTGAACAAGGCTAAGGATTGCCTCCGTCAGGTTCGAAGCCGTGCCGTAACAGACGTAGAGAATGTTACTTTGACAAACGGTACTACCGTGAAGATTGCTGACATGAATGCAGAGCAGTTGGCTGAAGCTTGCTACATCGAACACGGATGGGAAGTTGCTGGTAACTGGGTATCAATGGTTACACGCCGTTCTGACGAGCTTCGTATGAACGAACTCAAGAAGAACTTCGACTACCGTGTAGCTAACGCTCCTCTCGTAGTAGCTGTAGAGAATGGCAAGGAGTTCAAAGCTCAGGAGCAAGTTACAGTTTCTGGTGCTTGGTCTGAGGATAGAATTTACTGTCCATATCCAACATCAGACGTTGAGAAAAACCCTAACTTGAAGAGATAACTTCATAGGTAATCATATATTAAGTAACATGATGCTAGTTTTTATAAAATAGAGTTCATGTAAAACATTTAGAGGGTGTGCCGAGACGGCACTCCCTCTTTTTGCAATTTCTTAATCTATATAATTTTCCATATCAGCATCAAAAAACTCAAATAGAATCAACACTAATTTTTAATTATACAATTGAAAAGTTATGGTTAACAACAATCGTAAGCAAAACAACCGCTCTTTACTCGCATTGGCAGCGCTGCAAGTAATGCCGTTGTCGATCTTTGCACAGAATGCAGGAGATCGTCCTAACATCTTGTATATTATGTGTGACGACCATGCCATGCAAGCCATCAGCGCATACGGTAGTCCAATCTCCAAATTGGCACCAACACCTAACATCGACCGCCTAGCTGAAAGGGGAATGAAATTCAACGAGGCTTTCGTGGAGAACTCTCTCTCTACTCCAAGCCGCGCGTGCCTGATGACAGGTCTTTACAGTCACCAGAACGGACAGCGCCAGCTTGCCGAGGGTATCGACTCTACCAAGACCTTCTTCTCAGAACTGCTGCAGGGGGCAGGCTATTCTACTGCCGTAGTGGGCAAGTGGCACATGTCCTGCAGTCCGAAGGGATTCGACTACTATCATGTTCTGGATGACCAGGGTCAGTACTACAACCCAACCTTCGCTTCTACCGGCCAGTACGGTAACTTCAAGCAGGAGATGGGCTATGCCACCGACCTCATCACCGACCATGCCATCGAGTACCTGAACAACCGCGACAAGAACAAGCCATTCTGTCTTCTGGTTCACCACAAGGCACCTCACCGCCTCTGGATGCCTAACACCAAGTATGTAAGCAAGTATGCCAACGTCAACTTCCCGTTTCCAGAGACTTTCTGGGATGATTACGAGACCCGTGGTTCTGCCGCATCTACCCAGAAGATGTCTATCGACAAGTATATGGAGATGGTACGCGACCTGAAGGTCCCAGAAATGTACGATCCTTCTACTCCAGAGGGAAGAGATTCCTATGCCGGACTGATGGGCGAGATGAACCGCATGACTCCACAGCAGCGAGCCATCATCGATGCCTACTACATGCCAAGAAACCGTGAGTTCCTGAGCAAAAACCTGACTGGCAAGGAGTTGATCGAGTGGAAATACCAAAACTACATCCGCGACTACATGGCTGTTATTGCCTCTGTAGATGAGAGCGTGGGCAGACTGCTGGAATATCTCGACAAGAACAACCTCACCGACAACACCATCATTGTCTATACATCCGACCAGGGATTCTACATGGGCGAGCACGGATGGTTCGACAAGCGATTCATGTACGAGGAGTCATTCCACACTCCGCTCATCATCAGCTATCCTAAGCACATCCAGCCAAAGAGCGAGTGCAACCAGATGGTTCAGAACATCGACTTCGCCCCTACCTTCCTCGACTTGGCGGGTTTAGAGAAGCCTAAGTACATGCCTGGAACATCGCTACAGCCTCTGTTCGCCGGACAGCCTGTGAAGAAGTGGCGCAAGAGCTTATACTATCACTACTACGACTATCCTACATATCATCTTGTACGCAAGCACGATGGTGTTCGCACCGAACGCTACAAGCTGATTCACTTCTATGGCAAGGGTGGAGAAAGAGCTGTGGTAGAAAATAAGTATCAGGGACAACCAGGCACAAGAGAGAACAACTGCTTCAATGCCCTGAAGTCTATCAACTACTTCACCAATGATGCAGACATCGACTACTGGGAGTTGTACGACATCCAGGCAGACCCTAACGAGCTGCACAATATCTACGGCAAGCCTGGCACTCAGAAGATTGAGAAGGAACTGAAGAAGTTGCTCGCTAACTACCGCAAGAATTTGAAGGTAGACGAATAAGAAATCTAAGATTACAGATTTATGAATAGAACTAGCAAAACAATATGGCTCACAGGGGTAGGTATGATTTGCCTACCTACCCTTGCTGGAGCTAAACAGAACGTACAACAGCCGAATATCCTCTTTATCCTCTGCGATGATATGGGATATGGTGATTTGGCTTGCTACGGTCAGCCTTACATCCATACCCCCAACATCGACCAGATGGCAAAGGAGGGAATGCGATTCACCCAGGCATACGCCGGTTCGCCGGTTTCAGCCCCTTCGCGTGCTACTATCATGACCGGTCAGCATTCGGGCCACACCCACGTAAGAGGCAACAAGGAATACTGGAGAAACGTGCCGATGGTAAAGTATGGAGTAAACGAGGACTTTTCTGTGGTGGGTCAGGAACCTTACGACCCGCAGCATAAGATTCTTCCAGAAATGCTCAAGGACAAGGGCTACCGCACCGGTGTCTTCGGAAAATGGGCAGGCGGATACGAAGGTTCTGCCTCTACTCCCGACAAGCGTGGCGTAGATGAATTCTACGGCTACATCTGTCAGTTCCAGGCACATCTTTATTATCCCAACTTCCTGAACCGCTACAGCAAATCGTTGGGTGATACGGCTGTGGTAAGAGAAATCATGGAGCAGAATATCCAATACCCAATGTTCGGCAAGGACTATTTCAAACGCAAACAGTATTCTGCCCGCATCATCCACGACAAGGCTTTGGAGTGGATTGATAAGCAGGATAATAAGCATCCTTTCGTAGGATTCCTTACCTATACCCTACCTCACGCAGAGTTGGCTCAACCAGAAGATTCCATTTTAGAGAACTATCAGAAGAAATTCTTCGAGGACAAGACTTGGGGAGGATGGGAAGACTCAAGATACAACGCCGTGGTTCATACCCACGCACAGTTTGCCGGAATGATTACCCGTCTTGACCAGTATGTAGGCGAAATCTTCGCCAAACTGAAGGAGAAGGGCCTCGACAAGAACACCGTGGTCATCTTTACCTCGGACAACGGTCCTCACGAGGAAGGCGGCGCTGATCCAAAATTCTTCGGTCGCGACGGCAAGTTGAAGGGCTTGAAGCGCCAGTGCTACGAGGGCGGCATCCGAATCCCATTCATCGCCTGGTGGCCAGAGCACATCAAGGCAGGTAGCGTAAACGACACCCAGTTTGCCTTCTACGACCTGATGCCAACCTTCTGCGACCTTGCCGGAATCAAGAACTTTGCCAAGCGCTACACCAACAGGAAGTTGGCTGGCGACGGCTTCGACGGTATTTCCATCGCTCCTACCCTTCTGGGCAAGGATGCCGAGCAGAAACACCACGAATACCTCTACTGGGAATTTCATGAGACCGACCAGATTGGCGTGAGAAAGGGCGACTGGAAGATGGTAGTAGTAAAAGGCAAGCCTCGCCTCTACAATCTGGCTTCGGATATTCACGAAGACCACGATGTGGCAGCAGAACATCCTGAAATCGTGAAAGATCTGCTGGCTGCCATCCAGAAGGAGCACAGAGACAGCAAGGACTTCAAGATAACGCTGCCAGAGTTTTAAAGAAGATGACTCTGCTCAAGTTCTGATTCCATTTCCCATTTTTGCGAGATTCCAACCGAATTCTAAAAAGAAAAAATATGATGAACGACAACATAGCAACCCCATTTGCCAAGCCACTGTATGTGATGCTGAAGCCGGCAGGCGCCCATTGCAACCTGGCTTGCAAATACTGTTATTATCTGGAAAAGAACAATCTTTACCAGAACTCCAATCACCATCTGATGAGCGATGAGATGCTGGAGCAATTCACCCGAGAGTACATCGAGGCACAAACCATGCCCCAGGTGCTTTTCACCTGGCACGGAGGCGAGCCGCTGATGCGCTCCATCGACTTCTACAAGAAAGCACTGGCACTTCAGAAGAAGTACGCCCACGGCAAACAGATAGATAACGTAATCCAGACCAACGGCACACTCCTCACCGACGAATGGTGCGAATTCTTTGCCAAGAACCATTGGCTGGTAGGCATTTCCATCGACGGCCCCCAGGAATATCACGACCACTATCGCGTGACTCCTGCCGGAAAGCCTTCCTGGGAAAAGGTGATGCAGGGTATCAGCCTGCTGAAGAAGCATCGGGTGGAATGGAATGCTATGGCAGTGGTCAATGCCTACAACGCTGAACATCCGCTGGAGTTCTATCATTTCTTCAGAGACAACGGTTGCCAGTACTTGCAGTTTACCCCTATCGTGGAGCGACTGACGGAACATGAAGACGGTCGCACCCTGGCGAGTCTTGCCGACGACAGGGAGATTCCGCTTGCAGATGCTTCCGTTACCCCGCAACAGTGGGGCAACTTCCTCTGCACCATCTTCGACGACTGGGTGCGCCACGATGTAGGTAAGACCTTTGTGGAAATCTTCGACTGCACACTTGCCAACTGGATGGGTGTGCTGCCAGGCATCTGTGCCTACTCCAAGGAGTGCGGTCATGCAGGCGTGATGGAACACAATGGCGATGTATATTCCTGCGACCACTTTGTATTTCCTGAATACAAGCTGGGAAACATCAGGGAGCAATCGCTCATCGACATGCTTTATGGCAAAAAGCAGCAGGCTTTCAGCCGGTTGAAGCATACTTCGCTACCTCGCCAGTGCAAGGAGTGCAACATGGAGTTCGCCTGCCATGGCGAATGCCCCAAGAACCGGTTTGAGAAGGATAAGTATGGAGAGCCTGGCCTGAACTATCTCTGCCAGGGATACTATCAGTACTATACGCATGTGGCACCCTACATGGATTTCATGAAACGAGAACTCCTCGCCCAGCGTCTGCCTGCCAACATTATGAATGTTTTAAAAAATAACTAACGATTATCGAAATGAACAAAACTTATATGACTATCGCCCTGATGTCGCCCCTGGTTTGCACGGCAGCCATGGGTGCCAAGAAGGCGAAAGCCAACAATCAGCAGAAACCTAACGTCATCATCATCCTCGCTGATGACCTCGGCTACGGCGACCTGGGATGTTATGGTGCCAAGAACGTAGAGACTCCTAACGTAGATAAACTGGCCAAGCAGGGTATTCGCTTCACCGATGCCCACGCCATCGCTTCCACCAGTACCCCATCCCGCTACTCCCTGCTCACGGGTGAGTATGCATGGCGCCGACCAGGTACCGACGTAGCACCGGGCGATGCGGGAATGATTATCCAGCCTACCCAGTTTACCATGGCTGATATGTTCAAGAGTGTAGGCTATTCTACCTGTGCCATCGGTAAGTGGCACTTGGGCTTGGGTGCAGAAACAGGCAAGCAAGACTGGAATGCCCCATTACCGGCAGCCCTTGCCGACATCGGTTTTGACCATCACTACATCATGGCAGCCACAGCCGACCGTGTGCCTTGTGTATTCATCGAAGACGGCATGGTAGCTAACTACGATCCGTCGGCTCCTATCGAGGTAAGCTATTTCAAGAACTTCACTGGCGAACCTACCGGAAAGGACAATCCTGAGTTGTGCTATAATATGAAGTCGAGTCACGGCCACAATATGTCTATCGTGAACGGCATCGGTAGAATCGGTTATATGAAGGGTGGCGGTAAGGCATTGTGGAAAGACGAGAACATCGCCGACTCCATCACTACCCACGCCATCGACTTCATCAAGAAAAACAGCGATCATCCTTTCTTCCTCTATTTTGCCACCAACGATGTCCACGTGCCTCGTTTCCCACACCAGCGTTTCCGTGGAAAGAGCAGCATGGGTATGCGTGGAGACGCCATTGTGCAGTTCGACTGGTCTGTAGGTAAGATCATGGAGACATTGGATAAACTTGGAATTGCAGAGAATACTATCGTTTTGTTGACTAGTGATAATGGTCCTGTTGTAGATGACGGTTATCAAGATCAGGCAGAAGAGCTTTTGAATGGTCATAAGCCTGCAGGTCCTTGGCGTGGTAACAAATACAGTGCTTTCGAAGGTGGTACGGCTATTCCTGTTATCGTTCGTTGGCCAATGTCGGTAAAACCAAATCAGACTTCAGATGTTCTCATGTCACAGATTGACTTCATGGCATCCTTTGGTAATCTGATTGGTGCAACCTTCCCTAAAGGCAGTGCACCCGACAGCAAGAACCATCTTGGAAATCTGCTCGGCAACGACAACACCCATCGTCCATGGGTTGCAGAAATGTCAAATAATCATGTAATTTCTATCCGTACAAAAGAATGGAAATACATAGAACCAAATGATGGCTCTAAGATGATAAAATGGGGTCCAACGATTGAGACCGGCAACGATCCTAATCCTCAACTCTATCGAATCTCAGACAATCTCTACGAACAAGACAATGTAGCAGAAGCAAATCCTAAAGTTGTTTTCGAAATGCAAAATATATTGAGAAGAGTAAAATAATAGAAAATACAATGAAATAAATAAAAGTCAGGGCAGCGATGTTCTGGCTTTTATATATAAACACTAACTTTTATATATAACACAAAAAAGCCTCAGAAATCTTTCGAAATCTGAGGCTCTTGATGAAAGAAGGCGGCTACCTACTCTCCCGCATTGCATTGCAGTAC
>OLGY01000300.1_pt1 | contig 39061 bp, 65 predicted proteins | sample 1605951 | NCBI WGS metagenome assembly OLGY01 (sample SAMN03283280) | human gut metagenome | biome: human-associated habitat; material: feces | host: Homo sapiens | place: Peru | collected 2012
TCAATCAAGGAAACAAATTTATCTGTTTTTACTTGACAGATTCATAGCTGGTCTCCTTTCACTTGTATAAATGCCGTGTTAGAAAATTTGATTATTTTACCGCTGTTGGTTGCTAGAAATTGCGGTTGATTTAATAATGGTACTAAATTTCCTGTGATAATTCGTCCACTTTTATCATGTGCGGTTATTCCAAAACCTAATGTATCAGACGAAACTGTATCATTAGTTAAATCCAATAGTGTTTTGTCACCAAAAACGACTTTGTTAGCATTAGACATTAGGTGCTAAACCCCCAATGGTTACAGTTAGTCCTCCAGCACTATTTTCTACTTCTGAATAAGCGATTGCTTCAACAACGATTTGAGCCATTGCATCATAACCTGATGAAGGTGTGATTGTTTGTTTGGTTGTATAAGGTGTTACATTCTTAGTAGGTTCAATCTTGACACCGCTTGCTGGTTTTCTTGTACCTTTTACGCCTAGGATTGTGATCCCTTCAAGGATATTGTCACCGATAATCTTTGCTTGCTCTGTAGGGTCAATTTGAACATTACCACTTCCATCATGGAAGCCATTTTTAATAGTTACTACTTGGTCTTTAGTTATGATTTTGTTTTTCTGTGAACCATTGTTAGTCATAGTACCAGTTACCATTTGGCCGCCAACACCAGCTTTTTTACCAGCTAAGATTTCACCAGCTTTTGCGTTTGCCTCGCTTGTATCCATATCATAAGTACATGTGCCTGCCTTAGGTGCTCCAGACTTATCATGGAAAGTTTTTTTGTTGATGACATCGCTTGGTTCGATTGTGTCACCTGTTAAGTCGATTAATGTTTCGCCACCATAAACGACTTTATTTCTGTATTTTGTTTCTGCCATTAAATTTCTCCTATCTGTACGGTTAACCCGCCACTTTGATTTTCTGTTTCGTTTATATAGATTTCTTTGATTCCAACATCATCATCCATTACTTTATCTTTTGTCTCTAAAGTTTGAGGCACTACCTTAGGGCTGACAACATAAGACCCTTTGTAATGTGAATACTCGGCTGCTGAATAAGATGTATTGAGTCTAAGATTTAAATGTTTAGTCTGATCAATGAATAAATGAAAAATCATATTTCGCCATCCTTTAAGATGTCACCTAATGAACAATACTGTTCACAACTTGCGATTGCATCACCGCCTTGTGACTTTGCCCTTAATTGAACTTTAATTCTTCCATCCACCAATTTAAGTGTTTCTTCTTGTGTTAACTTAGCTACAAAAGAAAAGTCCTCTTTAAATACAAATCTCGATTTATCAATGTCAAATTGATTTTTCTTTGAGTCTTGAATTGTAATATAGAGAACTTCGTATTCTGATAAGTCTACATTGTTTCCGTCATTGTCTTGTAAGGTAAATGTGAGCGTTGGAGTTGTTCCTCGAGTTATCATATTAACTGCCTTTCTCTTTCAATCTAGTAATCACCTTTAATAGCGTTTCCAATTGCATTATCAACATAAACTTTTAAATCATCATACGCTTCACTTATCCTAGCCTCTAAGTCATTCATGTTTTCAGCATTAAAAGCGTCACCTGGTGTAATTACATTACCCTCACTTCTAGTAACATCATAGACATTCTCTTCGCCTGACACTGGTGTTAATTTTCTTCTTGAAGGATGTTCGACGTATCTATCCATCCATGTCTTTTTTGTAAATGCCATTATTCCTCCTTATATTAATTGATCATTGCTAAATTCAAAGTCACCACAATACATTGAATTGCCAAGTATTAATTCAAAATCACCCTTAATGCTTGCGATTAAAGCTTCTATTAAATTCACTTTCTCAAAGGTATTAATTGGATTGCTTGGCAAATCTTCGTAAGTTGTAAAGTTAATGCCTTCTTCTAATGCAGTTATATTGGACTTTATTCTGTCAAATTCAGAGCTTGAAGGTAACATATATAAACTCCAAGTTTTGGTTGTAACCTTTTTGCCCATTAATTCAGCAATATATGCGATATTGTTTTCGATTCTATTTAAATCAGAGATATTAAAATATCCTTTAGGAGTTTTATTATCAATGTCACTTTGTTTTCTATCATAAATAGGTTCTTTCCACATTAGATTATGCCCTCCTGTCCTGCGTATAATTCAGTGCCTGCTTTATAGTAATCAATTATCTTTAATGCATAACCAATACCCGTCATTGTCGAAACATAACCACCAGTTAAATCAGTTTCTAGCTTAGTGATTAAAAAAGGAGCATATGCCCCGTCAACACTTAATGAATACATCTTAGCTACTTTTTCATCGTTAACAACTACTTTTAGATTATGCTCTAGTCTATATTGTTTAATGTAATAAACAAGTTTAGCAACATCTAACACATTGCTTTTACTGATGAGTGTTGCATCTTTTATAGATACCACATTCTCATTTGTAGCACTTGGTAATTCATCAGCTTCACTGTACTTGTAGTCAACACTGTTGTCGTTGTATTCATAACCAGTGATTATTACTTCACCTGTACTAGGAACAGATACATCAGCATAATTACAATTACTTTGAATTATCGTTCCACCTGTTATCGATAGATTAGCACATGGGTTATTAAACGTGACTCTATGTGTGCCACTATCTAAGTTTCCTTTATAGACCTGTTTTGATTCACTAGATAATGAATAACTGTGTGATGTGATCATAACTCCAGTTACTAAATCGTTCTGTTCTATCTTGTGCTCTGTAGAAATAAGTTTTCTATCTTTATCAATAAAATCAACCGTCTCATATAAAGGTTTAAATATATGTATCCCATCTTTTCTTGATGTACTTACACATGCTCCACAGGCAAATGCTACTTGTTGGAGCGCTTCTCTATGGCTACATACCTTTATATGCCCTGTTAGTTTGATATCTTTAACATCATTGCTTATTTCATATTTGTTAAAGCCATAATCATTAAATATCTCGGCAAACAAATCATAGGCGCTCTTATTTACATACATACCACCATAAAAGGTTGTATCACTCATTAACCCTGTTGCATCTTGTAATGTAAAGGAAGCTAAGTGCTCTTTGGTTTGGCTCCACTCTTTTAAATAGTGACTTGCCATAAAAACCTCTTTATCATCGATAGTCTCAGTTATTTTAAACTGTTGACGCCGTTGTAAAAACCTGTAATACGACGATGGATTAGTTATTCTAAACATGTTCTCCATGTCGATGATTTCAACTTTACTTTCATTAGCACTTAACACAGTGGATATAACATCGGCTTCTTCAGTTAATGAACATGATTTTAGTTTTTTGGTTAAACCATCGCCATAAAAAAGTGCAATTCCATATTCTATATGGTTTATTCGTATACACCTATCTAAGCTTGTAAACTCCATGATTATTTCATCATAGTTTTCAACGCCTATTTCTGCAGTATAGATGTATTGAGTAATTTCTAATTTTTCAACCTTGCACTGGGCCTTTGTTGGATTAAACACCTCACTAGCTATCACTACACCATCCTTTTTAAATGTTAAGGTTATCGTTTTTGGCAACATCTCATAAAAAGTGAATGTTATTCCTGCAGATGAGTGATTTTTACTAAAGCTAACATTTATTGTCGCCTTGTTGTTTTTGCTCATGAAACCTGTGTGATTTTTGATATTTTCAACATCATCATACATTCGATATGTTCCATCTAATAAAAAGTAATTATCTTCAGTTGTTGCCAACTTATAAATATTAGATGTTTCTTTAATCTTGGTGACATCACTTATTTCTCTTGAATCATTTGTACTAAGCGTTCCGTCTATTTGAGCACTTGTATCAAACAAATCTATTTCAACCGTGCATGAAGTATATCTCATCATGGTCTCCTTGCTGGTTTTTGTGCGACCATTTGAAACGATAATCCTTTTTTAATATTCTTGCCTTTATAAGACTTACATATTTCATCTTTTACACTATCAAAGTAACAATCAAACTCAAAATCATTTTGGCCATCTGCAGAAGGCATTTTCACTCTTCTATAGGTCTTTGTGCTTGTTATGTCACTGTAAAATCTATCATATTCATTTGAGTCATGAATGTCACCAATAGTCAGCGTGAAATTATAGTAAATGCCAAGCAACTCGCCTGTGTGGTTACCTTCTTCAGTTCTATCTGCGTACTTCCATATTTTATTAGCAGTCCTTGCCACTTTGGTAAGAGGCACATTATAGTAAACACCATCAATGTATATTCCTTTATCGAATGTGTAATCCATATTAACCTCCTACCACCAAGTTAGCTCCGACACGTTTGTCTTCTTTTTGAAGCTCAAACCTTAATAATTTAATAAATTGAGACAAGCTTCCATTGGCAACAATATTGATTTCTTGAGTTCCTGTTTCTTCTTGAACTATCTCTCTTAGTAAGCCTTCAGGTGTTTCGATATTTCTTCCTCTTGTTTGGTCACCAAGCATTGCCAAAAATTCTTTGTTTGGCGGAATAACTGCACCTTTTGCAAGTCGAGGAAGTGACACATGTGCTGTATCACTAAAATTAAACCCAAACGATTTACCACCAATTCCAGGAACCCAATCAGGAATGTCAAAGTGCAGTGTATTCATTGCATGTTTAATTGCGTTCCATGCATCAATAACGCCATTTGCCAGTCCTTCAAAGAAACCTAAAACTGCGTTTACAACAGAGTTGATTTTGTCTCTAAATGTCTCAGATGTTTTGTATGCTTCAATAAACCCAGCAACAAGTAACGCTATTAAGCCAATTACTAAAACCAGTGGATTTGAAGCTAAGAAATTTAAAGCTCCACTTAATAATCCAATCGCTCCTGTCACAACTCCGCTGATAGCTGCCCAAGCAGTGAACCCTGCAACAACAGCACCGACTACCTCACCAAGAGTTTTCATAAAGCTCATGAACTTTTCATTGTTTCCAATCCTATCTAAAAAACCTGAAACTAGGTCTAATGTATTGACAATCTTATCACCAATTTCATCTGCCAAAGGTTGCAAGATGTTATTCCATATCCACTCAAGACCATCTTTTAAGCCACTAATCACTGCACTAATAATGGTTAAAGCAGGCGCTATAACATTTCCTATAGCTGGTCCCAAACTTTCAATTAAGTACGTGCCTAACGGCAATATACAATTCTCATACACCCACACTATTAAATCACCAAGTGTCGATAATATAGGCTGTACTGCTTCAAGTAGTGTGGCAAAGGAATCAAACAGTGGCCCAAAGTTGATACTTTCACTCCACTTAACCGTTGCTTCGCTCATTTCTTTGATATGATCCAAAAAAGAATTAACAAATTTATCCAAGGTATCCAGTATTCTAGTACCTGAATCCATATAGTCAAATCCTTCTTTTACTCTATCAACAATGTTATTACCTATTTTTTGGATATCCGACCAAATAGATTTTAACTTTTCAGCATATCCTAATAGTTTCTCGTTGAGTTCGACATCTTTCATGTAGTTAGCGGTTGTTGAACCACCTCCGCTGCCACTTTTATTTAGCGTTTCAGATGTATCAAACGAATACAAGTTAGAACTTCCTGAACCACCTGTTTTTTTCTTTTGAGTTTGTTTTAATTTACCCAAAATGTTAATGCCACTTATAACGCTAGCCATTTTAATAACATAATTAAGAGCTGTCGCAAACGCATTAACAATCATGTTAACGGCTGGAGCTATTAGTTGAACCAAACCGTTCCATAAAGTATCCATGGTGTTTGCCAATTCCTTATTATCTTCTTTGATTTGGCTTACTGCTTTACTTATTAATGTGAACGCTCCTTGAGCTCCTAACAATGCCATCATCATTTGTTTAGCGTTTGTTGCCATGCTTTTAAACATTGCACCGTTGTCTTTTTTGGCAAATATACTTTTAAATGCATTGCTTAATTTGCCACCAATGCTCGATACGATATCCATTGTGGTGGCTTTAACTTTTGAAAACACGGATGATAATTTTCCGACTTTTTTAACATCATCTTCCATAATACCGTTTAACGAATCGAAAGCCTGCTTTGTATCGTTTAGTTGCGATTTAATAGCTTCAGTTTGGTTATTATAATCTGATGTTGTTTGTCTGATTATGTTGTCTCTTTCGCTTTCTAATCTTAAAAGCTCATTAGTGGCTTCTACATCTTGAGTATCAATTGAGTCCATTTTTTTCTTTGCTAAACTGGCACCTTGTGCATCATTGTTAGCGAGCGCTTTTTCATATTGCTTTTGATATTTTGAATATTTTTGAGCTAATTCATCAAGCTTGTTTTTTTGTTTATCAATGGCCTTACTATTGCTTTCTAACGCTTTTTCAAGTGTTTTTGCATATTCTTCAGGGCCTCTTTCTTTTAGCTTGTTATTAAGCTCTTGATATTTGTTTGATAGTTGCTCTAATTTTGTGATGGAGTCTTTTATGCTTTTTTGAAGACTGGCTGTCTCCATTGCTAATTTTATTCGAGCTTCTCCTGCCATATCATTCTCCTATCAAATAATCATCATCATCTAATTTGTTAGAAAGTTGTCTTTCAAACTCATCAATGATTTCTTGTTCTTCTTTATTAGGGACATGTTTTAAGGCTACTTGAGCTCTTGCTTGTAATAACCTTGAACGAGTTTTAGGATCTTTATAAATGGAAATATCCATAGTTCGAATATCTCTAATTCTTGAAAGAATGCATTCACTGCTTAATCCGTTTAATAAATCAATAAACTTCCACCAGTGCATGTCTGTACTTTCTAAATCAATCCCATAATCGTAAATAAAGGATGAGAGTATGTATTTCTCATCCTGTTTAAAATCCATGTCCTTTTTCTGTGGTGGTTTTCTAGTATCATCACCACATTGTAAGTACTTTTGAAGTACTTTGATTAGTTTGTTTAAATTTACCTTTGGTATATCATCACATAATAGATATATTAAGCCTAAGGCTCTTTCTTCATCGCTTATTGAAGTATCATCAGCTAATTCTAAACATCTTAATGCTGTTTTAAAACTAGTGTCAATTGGAATAACAATTCCGTCTACCTCAACCTTGCTTGGATATCTCATGATAAAACATCATCATCCTTTTTAGAGTACTTTTGCTTAATTCTATCGATTACTGCATCAGGATTACCATAGACTTCTTTAAACGCTGGTGAAAGAGCTTCGAATAGATCATTGTACATACCAACATAATTAGCGCCTTTAAACACTTTTTCAGTTGTGCCTTGGCCTAATAGATCATCGATTAGTTGGCCACACTTAACGTTGTAGTCTCTTATTTTAAGGAGTCTATCTTTTTGATTTCTTGATAACAAGCCATCACCTTCAACATCCTCTTTCTTATCTAAAATAATAAGCTCTTGTTTTAACTTTTCTGTTTCTCTATCAAATGCTTTATATGTACTTTCAATTTTAAGTGGGAAGCCTACATCTAGTGGATTTAGTTCGATATAATCATCGCCATCACCAATATAGACTTTGACCGCTTCACTTGATTTGACATCTATTCTCATAACTCTCCTCCTGTTTATTCTTTGGTATCAGCTTTAAAGCTAACAGTTCCATTAGATATAGTTGCAACGCCTAGTGTAGGGTCGCCATCAAATAAGATGTTATATCCAACAGAAATTCTTTCACCACCTGGTCCGCCATATGTGTCAAGTTGGATAGCTACTTTGTTTGTTTCCGCAACATAACCAGATCCTGTAGCGTCTCTATACATATAAACCATTAAGATTTGTGTTTCTGCATCAGTACCTTTAGCTCTTTTAATTCTTAGATCATCCACATAATCAAACACTTCATCACCTTTATAAGCATACTGAGTAACTCCAATTTGTGGTGCATAAGAGTCAATACTATTGCTTGCGTTGTCTTCGTGAATGAAAGTTTCACTGACAACATTGGCGTTATATGAAATTTCATTATCTGATACACCCTTACCGATTCGTGCCCATTTTGGCGTTTCTGCGTTAGGTGTAACGTTTAAAAATTCAGCAAATTTACTTCTTTTTACTGATTGAACTGTTTCTGCCATTATTACTCCTTTTCATATTGCAATTCGAACCGTATTTCATATTGTCCTGTTTTACCATCAGGCGATATTCCCAATAGATAACCGTTTGATATGACACTAATTCCAAGTGCTCGATATCCATCACCTAAATCAGGATAGATATCTTGTTCATTATTATTTATGAGCCATTCTTCCAAATCTTGGAAAAACGAGCTGTTTTCGATATTCATTCGTATTTCTTGTGAATAGTTAAACCTACCCACCAAAGAAAACGTGAATCTTTTTTCATAGGTACCGTCTATGTTGTACCTTGTCACTGGTTGTGTGGGAGAAGGTATTATTGAAAACGACGAACCTTTTTCCTTTAAAAAATTAACAAAAATGGTTTCTTCTTGTAATCCTTGGTAGGTATTGAAATAATTCTTTAATGATTCCACTAAATTCATAGATTGCTCCCGATATATTTCTCGATTGATTCAATGACATCCTCTTTGTGCTCTTCCCACGCCTTTTCAGCCCAATGAGCACCACGTTTTGGCGCTCCAGCGTAATTTAAAGGCGTATCTGTGAGCTCTTTTTTAACTCCAGGTCTACTCCAATATCTATTAGTGATTGGGTCGTAAAAAGCCCCTTTTTTAGTAATAGGGTCAACCATTAGTTTCCCTTGATACATGTATTGAGCATAAGGGGATGGATAAACTATCTCATCACCAAGTTCTGTGACGTATGCACTGTTTTTAAGTGTGCCAGAGTCGAATGGGACATAATCATCACTTAATCGCATAATCTCGTTGGCTGCGAATTTCAATACTTTGTTTCTAGCCAAGAAATCCAGTTTTTCTAGTTCATCTTTAACCGAGCTTAAATCTAACTTAATTTCCATTAATCACCATGTTGTCAATATCCCAACCTGCGTCATTTATTTGTATGCTAGTGACTTCTATACACTCTAAATCCTCAAATTCCTTAGCAGAGCTTATATCTTTAGTTTCCCCTTTAGCGATATGGTCACCATTTTTAACCACAACATCATTCATTAAACTTTTGGGTATAACGATTTGTGTTGGGCCTGAATGAGACCTTTGTTCATTAATGGGGACATTATCGCTTCCACTCCACCAAACGCCTTTGATTATTTGTTTGTTATAGACTTCATTTTTTTCATCATACGAATAGATTGTGATTGTATGAGGAAACATTAGTACACTCCTCTATATAGCAAATTGGTTCTTGCCAAATAGCTATATACGATGCTCTTTTTTTCCGCATACACATCATTTAAGGATTTACTTGTTGCACTTGCGTTATAAGACCTTGAATGGCCACCAACCGACTCAGAACTTATACTTTCTTTGTCTTTTCTTAAGTCGTTAGCCTTTTCATAGTTTGCTAATGCACAAATTGCCATCTTTACATATTCATTTTTATCGTCGTTAAAATCTAGCAAACGGCCACCTGTAAGCTGATTTATAAACTCACAGGCGCCTAAGCTATAAGACTCCCACTCATCTGAACTTACAAGTTGCCCTTTGTAGGTGTCCTTGTAGTAGCAATAATCAACTTGTGGGAACATATCTTCTCCTATTTAGCTGCTTTAGAGCTTGCTTGAGTAGATTGTGTATCTGTAGATTGTGTATCTGTAGATTGTGTATCTGTAGATTGTGCATCTAGTGTGTTTTCAGGTGCAATCTTAATATCTTTTAATACACCAGCCTTTAAAGAGTTTTTCAAAGCAACACAACCGACAAATTCAACATCGCCTTCTTTAATAACGCCTGGTTGATCTAAATCAGGAAGATGAGAGGTTACGACATTTTCACCTTGCAATGAAACGCCATGGAAACCATCCATTTGTGCACAGATTGCATAAATTGAAGTAGTACCCTTAGCTGAATCATTAGGAACACAGTTAACTGACTTAGTACCGTTGAAGTATTGGCCCATGTCTAACATAGGGATGTTGTCCCAGTTGTCGACTGTTCTACCGAATGCATCTTCAGTTCTTGAATAGTAGCCTGCTCTTCTAGCAATGCTCTTCATCTTTGTTAACGCCTTAGAGTTCATTAATAATGCTGTAGGCTTTTCTGCAAGAGTTGCTAGCCATTCAGTAACTTCATCCAAGAATGCGTTATAGTTAGCGTCCATAAGTGCACTTGTTGAAATATCAGTTGCACAAGTCTTTTCAGTAGATGAACCAGCTAATAAAGTTGCTAGACCATCAAACTCTTCTTCGTTGCTAGTAGCATTACCGTTAATTACAGTGTAATGGAATAGGTTGGTAACAGCTGCGATTTTTTGTTTTAATTGGAAGTTTAATTCATCAACTGCTCCAGCTGTACCGATTACAACTCTATCTAGTTTGAAAGAGCCACCTAAGATTTTTAAGTAAGCGTTCTTTCTTTCCTTGATTGCTTCGCCTGGTGTGTATTCTTCGTTTAAACCTCTAAAGCTTGCAACTGAAGGTGTTTTTAACTTAGTGTAGCCATATACCAATGTTTGGCCACCTGTTGCTGGTGCAACATCGTTTGCGTATGGAAGTAAATCCATTAATTGAGATGAACGTCTAAATTCATCAATAACCATTTGGTCGACTGGGTCAACCATAGTAACTTTAGCTTGTGCTAATGTGATCATTAATTTTTATCCTTTCTAAATTTTGTATTTTGCATGTAATGCATCTTGTAATGTCTTGATTTTGTTTTCGCCTGTTCCAAAAGAAGTTTGAGCTTGCCCTGTTGTCTTAATAGGTTCTTCTTGTTTAAATAAATAAGGCATTTTCTCTTTGGAACTAGTGATCAATTCATCAAAACCATTAAAGCTTTCGTTTGCTTCATCAAAGCTTTCTTTCATCTTGTTCATGTCAAGATGTGCGATAAAAGCTGTGTTATCAATCACACCTGCATCTTTTAGCTTTTCTTTTAAAACAGCATTGAACTTCACATCTCTAACCTTTGTTGAGACCTGTTCTGATACGATTTTTTCGATATCATCTGCGTGGTTCTTTTTGTAACTGTTAATTGCTTTTGATACCGCCTTATCAACTGCTTTTTGATAATCTTCTTTGTAATCAGGGTGGTTAATAATGTCGTCAAAAGTTACTGGATCTCCAATAGCATTACTTGAGTTCACATTGCCCTCAGTTTGTGTTTCTTGTACTTCAGTTTCTTCTGTAATGTTAGTTTCAGTATTTGGCATTTAATTTCTCCTTTCGCCCTTGTAGTACCTGCCTACAAGTTCATTTGCCTATAATAAAAAGCGAGTTTCCTCGCTTCCTATCCAATATCAATGCATTTCTTTAATGTCTTTATGCTAGACAATTGATTTTTTAAATATTTTTAGTATTATAAAGATGAAAAGGGATGCTCCCTAGCCCCTTCGTTGCTAGGTAAAAGGCCCTTTTTATTATTTGCTTTTATGTCTTACTTTCCTATTTAAGTGCCTTATAATAATCTTCTAATCTACTTTTGAAAAAGTTTGCCCAATAAGGTTCTTCTTTAACAAATATTTCTACTTCTTCCTTTGATAACTTATCAGGAAAATCAGCGAACAAGTTATATGTTTTTTTCTTGTCAAAACTAAATATATGTTCACCAATCACATCGTAATTATCTAGCCACCAAATTTTATTATTTGGTTCATCTTTATAAAAATCATACTTATTTTGCATAGCCACCAATACCTTTCTGTTGTTTTCCTTCTTCAGTATTAATATAACCTACAATATCTAAAAATTCATCACTTTTTCCTAAACTTTCAACATCTATCAAAATACTACTTGATTTTAGTTGCATTCCATAAGAAGAGTGTGTTTTTTTGCACTTAAATCTTTTTTTCAACTCACCTTTTGTTAATTTTTTCCACCCATTTAATTCTGGTTTATCTTGCAATTCCAGATATTGATATCCAGAGTCTTGTTTTCTTACAACAGCACCATGGCTACCTAAACACAAAATATATTCTTTGTTTGATTTCATATTTAAAAGATGATGAGTTACTGCATTATAATCGTTTGCATCTTGATAAATATCAGCCTTTACTCCTTTTAACCTAGCGATATCTTTGTATGTTGTTTTTTGAGAAAATATTTCACAGCTCTTACCACCCCTAAAGTCCTTAACATTGTATCCTGCTTTGTTAGCTGCATATACTAATGTTAACGAAGCGCAAGAACCGACTGTTTTGTCTAATCCACCAATACTTTCAATAATTTCATCTTCAGTAGGTTGTTTATCATGTTTTACAAATTCTTTTCTTTCAACCTTCGCTGATTCTAAATCATATACTATATAACGATATCCTTCCGATTTAGTTCGTTCCGATCTAGTTCCTTGCACACGATTTGAACCTTGCACTGGATTTGAACTATATGTTTGTTTCTTTCTAGTATCTTTATCAGCATTAAAACATCTTACCTTATCATTTTCATCTTTATAAAAAATTAACATTTTTAATCCTCCAACACCAATGTTCTATTTCCATTACTTCTAAGCTCTGGATACTCACTTTCAATCTTCTTTATTTTTTCTAATAGTTTTTTCGACTTACTCTCACACTTCTTTTTAGTGTCTTTATCACCAATTTCCTTGCTTGCATACCATAGCTTTTTATTGGACCTAAACTCTCTTTCATATACCCTTAATTGTTGAGAAGCTTTGTAAACTTCAGCATTTCTTTTTTTATCGATATGAGAGTCTTTTTTAACGCTGATATTAGGAAAATATATAAACATTCTATGTCGGCAATTAACGCCACCCAATCCTTCGATATCGCCATATCCTGTCTCTTCAACAAGGTTACCGTACTCATCACTTGAACCTTCAATCATGTATACTTTGCCTTGCCAACCAGCATGATTAGCGATTTTGCTTTTATCGCTAACTCTTGCGCCTAAGTGTTCAGAGACTTCAACATAGTTTGTTCCAACTTCCTTAGCGGTTACTATAGTTGATTGGTTAACATTATGAATAAGAGCGGATAAAGTATCTCTTCTTATGGCTGGTTCTACGCCAATACTTCTTCCTGATTCATATGTGGCACCTTTAATGCCATTTTTAGCCATTTCCTTAATGCCTTTTTGAATGGCAGTGCTGTATGAATAAGTGCCTGTAGCAACCTCTGCATAGGCTTTATTAAGTACTTTTACATAGCTTTCCTTAGCGGTTTCTATAGCTTTTGAGTTAATCATGCTAAGGCTCTTGTTTAATTCGTAGATCGATGTATTAAGCATTCTTTTAAATGTAGGCGATTTACTTAATGACTTGTAATTTATAGCTGCCAAACCTTCTTTGAACGCTTCATCTAGATAATTTTTATCAACATTGCCAAGCATTGTTTTTTTAAGCATGTCTTCAACCGCTTTGTTGGTCTTGGATGTGTATTTTTGGATGATTTTCATCAAATCTTTAGATAGGACATTTAACTCACTTAGCTTTTTTAGTTCCCAATTTAAAGAACCGCTCACTTCATCATAATTGGATAATCTTTTGGCAACCGAAACAATAAGTTCAATCTCTATCTTGCTATAGATGTCTATTAGTTCATTTTGTAGTGCACTTATTTGATTATCCGTTAACATTTATCATTCCCCTTGTGAGCTATTTTTGGGCGCCTGTGAGCCGTTTTCTTCTTTGGATGTATAATTGTCCTCTTCATCAATTTCTTCGCCCTGTGGCGTATCGTCTTCTAGTTTTTGGGCACGTTTCTTTAACTGCTTAGCAAATGCAACGGCTTGTTTTTCACTCATGCCATAGATGTCTATGTAATATTGAACTGAATCGATTAGATCATTGTTTAATTCAAGGATAGCGTTAGCCTTTTTGGTTTGTTCATCTTCAAAGATAGAGTCATCGAAATCAATAGTGATTTCGTCTTGATAGATTTCATTTGTTTTTAAGAAATACAACGCTCTAGCTAATTCTTTTAAACTAGAAGCTAACATATCTTCATGAAGCATTAGGTTATATCTTAAATCACTATTTGAACTAAACACCTGTGCCGTGTTGGTGTATACCTGGCCATCAGAGAATGTGAAGTGGTTCTCACCAAATCCAGCTTTCATACCTGCTAGATTAACTGCCAATTCAATGCCTTGTTGTAATTCGTTTATTCTAAGGTTTGGATTATATTCGGTGATTTGCTTTTTGCTTTCTTCATCCCCTGGTAGTGCATAAAACTCTGTTTGATTTTCATCAAATATAGGCACATTTTCACTTTGACCGTTTTCATTAATAACTACTTTGTATCTAAGTGTATCAACTGGTACAAATATCTTCTTTTTGCCTAACTTAAATTCATTCTGCAAAGCACTATAGGCATAATCAGCAGTTTTGAATTGGTCAATACATATAGCAGTGATAGCCATGCCCATAGGGCAATACAAATCAACTGTGTTAACTTGGTTAGGTTTATAGATTTGAAACAGTTTAACTGGGGATACATATTCTTTAACAACATTATCCTTTTCGACCGTTTGAGTTTGGACCTTATTTTGAATATTTGACGTAATAAACCAATCGTTTTTAATTATGTAACTGCCGTCGTTGTTTCTTGTGTGAATATTTAAGTAATACCCTTCACCGTCTATAGAAGCAAAGGCACAATCGATGATTTCATTGTTTATTTGTTTTAGAGGGAATATCATCGGCGCATATATATGGTTGACTCTTATTTCCCCGTTCTCTAAATATTCTGTAGTGGCACCAGTCCCTAAAGCAAATGTTACTTCTAAGGTGTTTTTAAAGTAATGTCTGAAATTGGTTTCTTGGAACAATTCTTCTAATACGTTTTGTTCATCACCAGTCATTGTTACTGCTGTTTTGTTATTAAACAGTAAAGAGGCCCAGTGTTGAGCAAATATCTTTGCCAAGCCTAAGCTTGCGATATTGTCGCTGCAAAACTTCATACCATTAAACATTTTTCTTTTATGGAATGTTTCAACATCGCCCTTAAACCACTCTAACCACTGATAAATGTATTTATAATAGTCTTCATCAAGTGGCTTGTATCCTAAATCCTTTAATCTTTGAAGAACATCACTTATATAGTTACTCTCTTTCATTTCTTCCTCCTTCCGTGCTCCTGTCACTAATATTTGGTAATGATTGTTTGATGTATTTCCAAAAGCCCATTATTAAGTAGCGTAAACCATCACAACAATGGTCATGTTCTTTTATAGGCTCTTCTTTGCCCTTGTCTAATAAGTCTTTGTTATACATGTATTGATACATTTCATCTTTAAGATGAACTTGCCTATTGTTAAATATTAGTGCCTCATATGATAAAAGCTTGGATACTCTTTGGATTCCAAGCTTTACTTCATTATCAGCACCTATTATTTGTATATCTGGACAAACCCTTTTTATTTCTTCAGCTAAACCTTTAGCACTAGGATCTATATAGACAAACGTTACTTTTTTCTTTGTCTCTTTTTCAATCCGCTCTTTAAATGTCTTGAAATCAATAGCGTATTCAGAAGGACTTTTTTGTTTCATTGTATCTCGGCCTGAATAGTAATATTCATCAATGCCATATATCTTCTTATCGATAAACGACATGCCGAACGCTTGATATGTTGTTGCGTTCATTTGGCCATAGTCCACACCTATTCCAATAAAAGCTAATTTATTGAATTTATCAGATGTATCTTGCATATGCTTGTTTTCATCAAACATATAATAGATAACCTCATCAATTCCTACACTTTCACCAAGCCACAGCCAACGATACATCTTCTCATCTGCTTGTTTTTCAATCTCGGCCGACTCAATAAGTTTTATGCCTAACCATTCTTGAGGTACATCCCTATAGTCTGTATGTATTGCCAACACATCTTTTCTAGTGCACATCTTTTCTCGCCACAGATTAGTTGGGTCTTGTGGGTTTCTTGGTGGGTTGAATAAGTAAAGCATAGTAAAGTCTTCATCATTACCACGGACAAAGGTTGCTTCAATGTTTTTTAATTCATCTTCGCCTTCACCTTTTTCAAAAAACTCAGTGGCTTCATCAATGACTACTAACTTTATAGGGTGGTTCTCATCGATAATACCTTTTGTATCATCAATTGAATCCGAACCAGTAAAATATATAGTGTTACCATTTTTCTTATATTTGATTTCCATTGGAGCAGTTGTGATTTTGAATGCACTTTTACTTAAGCCCAATCTTTTAATCGCTCTTAGAACTTCTTTGTATACTGTTTTCTTTAGTTTGTTATGAAACTTTCTAACAATTATCACTGAGCAACTATCTTCGCTGATTATCTTATACACCGCTTTTATGGCTGCCTCAGATGATTTAGTTCCAGCTCTACCGCTTGTTAGTATATGATGCATACATTTTGTATCGGTAAATTCCCTGTAGAACTTTGGAATTATTAGTTCACTAATCCTTATCGTCTTCATATAGTAAATCGTTGATAATGGTTACTTTATCATCACTAGCCATTTCTTTTTTAAGAGCTTCTTCTTTGAGCCTTATTTCTCTTTCTTTTAGTTTTAGCTCTTTCTCTTTTAATTCAATTAGCTTACTTGTTTGTTCTTCATTTAGTTCTAATAGCTTATTGATTGCTTTTACATCACCTTGTGCTGCCTTTTTTATTAGGCCAGCAATGATTAAAGGCCATTGATTTGTTAGGTCTTCTTCTTGTAAGCCTAATTCAATTAATTTATCGTGGTTTTTGCCCACAATAGGCATTGACATCATTATTTTTGCTGCTTCGATTGCTCTCTTTTTTTCTTTTTTAACTTGAGCGCTTCTTATACCACCTTTTCTGCCATTTTCTCGTGCTTGTTCCGAGGTTGGTACTTTTAAATTGTCAAGCCTCGTTGCCATTTAATCACCACCTTTTTTAATTAATTAGTACCGCCTTTTTACCTGTGTATTGTTCCCATCGTGCAATAATTACATCTATATATTTCGGGTCTAGTTCCATCATGTAACAGCTTCTATTTAATTGTTCACATGCTATTAATGTTGAACCACTGCCACCGAATATATCTAAAACATTGCCATTCTTATTTGAGCATATCCTAACTTGATTAGATATAAATTCAATTGGTTTCATTGTCGGGTGCAAATTACCCGCTCCTTTTCTTCCTTCGTGCATTCCAGATACGAAGTATTTTTTATAAATATCAATAGGTTTCAACCCATTGTTCCATACCCTTTTGCCCTTATGAAAGTATAAGCAGTATTCTGTATCCGCAAAGTAATTATTGTTAATCATAGGCGGAGTGTTTGTCTTATGCCACATCAACATATTAAAGTTCCACCCATCAAAAATATTCAAATACTGCTTAATTAGGTCTTTCGAGGTAAATATAAATATGTTATTTGCTATTTCACTGCTTGATAAGTAACTAATATCTTCTGTGTTAAAATCAATGATATCTTTAATTCGCTTCTTTACGTTATTGTTTTGCTCATTTATAAATCCCGCTCCACAATAATTCATATTATACGGTGGGTCAGTAAATACCATATCCGCTTTGTTGCCATTCATTAACTTTTCTACATCGTCAATGCTTGTACTATCGCCACACATTAATCTATGATTACCTAATTGGTATATATCACCCAACTTCGCTTTTGGCTCTTCTGGAAGTTCATCAATATCAAATTCATCTTCTTGGGCTTCTTCAGGATCTTCTAAACCTACATCAAACCCAAAATCGGACATATCAAAATTTAATAAATCGTTTAATTCTTCATCTAATAAGTCAAGGTCCCACGTTGCGATTTCAGCTACCTTGTTATCAGCTAACCTAAATGCTTTGATTTGTTCATCAGTTAGATCATCAGCTATAACACATGGCACTTCTTTAATACCTAACTTTTTACAGGCGAGATATCTTGTGTGACCAGCGACAATGACGTTATTCTTGTCCACTATGATTGGATTTTTAAAACCAAATTCACGGATCGAATTAGCTACATAGTCCACTGCTTCTTTATTGTTTCGTGGATTACGTTCGTATGGTTTTAAATCACTTAGTTTGATGTTGATAATGTTCATGCTTATCCTTTCCCATTAAAAAATAAAATCTTTTTTATGTCCTTTAGAAGCAAAGAAAAAACACACCTTTCGATGTGTTTTGCTATTTAACAAAGGAGACTATTTCCTGACAACTTTGTACACTACCATATTACCTTATTTTCGTGTGTCATCCATTGTTATTTTGTGTTATCTTGTGTTATTCAATGTTATTTGCTCTTTTGAAGTCTCTAATAGCCTCATGTTTTAACTTATATATCCTGTTGCCTGTTAAATTTAATAGAGTTGATATATCATCAATAGACATTTTAAGTAAGTAATAACATCTCAATATACTTTGTTCTCTTTCATCATTGACCTTCGATATTTCTTCGATGTGTTTGTCGTATAGGGCTTTCTTTTGTGCTTTTAGTTCTTCCATTTGGCTTAGTAGTTCATCCCTATACATCAACTTTTCATTGAAATTCGTTGGTGCTGTAGAAGGTATATGTTCGCCGTATGAAATGCCTTTAATACCGAATATGTTGTTTTCGATTTCTTCTAGTTTATATGATAGTTCACGTATTCGTGACCATATTTCATTATAAGCTTTGAAATGTTCTCTCATATTGCACCTCAGTATTAATAGAATGGTAAGTCATCTGACTTAATGTCACTATAATTCAATCCGCCTGTCACATTCTTACCATCTGGTCTAATCGACTGTTGCTGATATTGTGGCTCGTATTGATTTGCTACTTGTTGAGGTTGCTGCTGTGATTGTCTTTTATTTGGTAGTAATGTCATGCTATTAGCTTCTACCAGATACGAATAATATTTAACACCGTTGTTCTCATAATTATTATTAACTAGTCTGCCGTTGATATTAACCATGTCACCCTTTAGAACATACTTACAAATAGTATCGGCTAGCCCTTCCCACGCTCTGCATTCAATGAATTGTGTTTTATTATTTCCTTCATCTACTGCTAATGTAAATCTAATAACGCTTTTATTTGATTGTGTTTTTCTTAATTCGATATCTTTGGTAACTCTACCAATTAAATTAACGTTGTTTAACATTTGTACCCCCTTTCTATCATTAATTCTTGTTTTATGCTAAGAGGAATAAGATCTTGTTGTCTTTCATGTTCTATGGCCCCTCTAAACCCCTTCAAGAAGTTTGAATGTATTATCGTATCAACTTCACCACACTCTAGCATTGCCCATTGGCTTAGTTGACTAGGACTACCTACCATTTTTTGACAGATGGCAGGTAATTTGTCGTATTCTTCTTTAGCGTGATAAATGGAATTGCTTAGTGCTTTTTTGATATATTGCCATGCTTCAACTTCGCTCATTTGATTCGCGTTTGATAGACTTCTACATACTTCCTTAATGCGTGCTATAGTTGGCATGAAATCATTTAAATCGGTTGATATGATTGTATTTACTGCGTTCATCACTAATTTATAATCATAATCTTTGAATTGTATTTCCCATAACTTAGCCAACATCTTGATATCTTGATTGGTGAACTTATTGAATGAATTAGGATATGCTACTTTGATGATTGCCAATATCTGTAATGTCTCTGCTTTATTCATAAATAACTTTTTATTTCCTCTTTAAGCTCTTTAATAGCTTTCAATACATCTTTTAGCTCCATATCTTCTTCAGCTACTTTTTTAAGTATTGTTTCTTTGCAGTAACTATTAAGCACTTGTTCCATGTTCCCACAATAAGCTAATGTTTCCTCACGATTGTATTTCTCATTTGTGGTTTTGTTTGTGCTTTCTCTATTAGTGCAAAGTAGGAATTGAAGTCCATCACTTTTTACATAAAATCCGTTTTTAAGTTTAATCATTGTTCATCTTTCCTTTCAATTTTCAGTTCTTTGTCATGATTTACCTCGTTACTTCTATGTGCCTTTGGGATTAATATTGAAGTCGCCAATATCTCTTTACAATTTGCTTTGTACTCATCCAAGGTAATTAAACCTTGGATAAAAGCACTCTCGTTGTCAGCTAATTTCTTTTCAATGTCATCCATTAATCTCTTAACTCCTTTAATTTTCGTTCGTATTCCTTTTGTTTTTGTACATACTCGTTAAATCTTTGTTCGTATTTCTCTTGTCTTATCTTCTTGTTGCGTTCGATTTCTTTTTTAACCTCGATTGTCTTTGCGATGTCATAGACTGCAAATACCACAAATGCGGTTATCATTCCTATTACAAAATATTTATTCATCATTCCTCCTATAGATAATTCTTTAAATAACCCTCATCAAACACTCTACCCTCTAGAACCTGGCCATATAAGTCAAGTAGAGTTCTAACTCTTTGACTGATTCTAATTGCTTGATCTAGATTCTTTTCTTGTGGTTTAGTGTCTTCGTAGTCCCATTGCTTGTTATACAAGTATGTTCTAAAATCTTTAATGTTGCTTTGTACTTCATCTTTATTAAACATTTCTGCACTCCCTTAAGACCTTAACGATATCTCCATTTGTATAGATGATCTCTGATGATGTTTCTTCCATATTGAAGAGTTGATTTTCAAACATTTCTCTAGCTGTCATAGTCCCCAAGTCATCCTATATTCAGCTTCACTTACAAATACGGTGTCATATTTCTTTTTTAGTTTTTTAAAATCAATCAACAATTCAAAAATAGTAATTGGATTGTAGTTATATATGCCTAATTCATCGCCATATGCTTCTTTAAATTCTTCAATAGAATATAGTTCAGCTTTATTAATGTCTTCTGTATAGCCTGCAAAACAACGTTCTTCATAATCTTCTGTCCTGTGATAACCCCATAGTACAAAGGGGTAACCATCAGAATGTTTTACACTAATTGCTATATATTTTCTTTCATTCATAATCCCAAATCCTTTAAACTATACCTTTTATCTAATTCCAATCTATTGAATGGCATTTCTTTTGTTACTGCAAAATTCATTAAATCTCTTTCCCATGTTTCCATAATTGGATGTTTAACTGCAATTGCAATGTTGTAACAACACTTATTTTCTTCAATAACTATGGATTTCCATTTTTTAATGTATCTGACTTCAACACCTAAAGGTTCAATCACATTCTTTAAGTATCCTTTTTCTTTTTCGGTAAGAAGAGGTTCTTTGTATTCACTAGTTAACCATTCAATCGTTTCCCTTTTACATTTGGAACAACAACCAGTGCAGTCATTTTTTTTCATAATGTTTTCATAAATTAAGCACATCAATGAATGTTGGTAACCAGCATATTTAAGTATTTCATCTTTATGTTTTTGAATGTTTAACATTTTAACCATCCTAATTCTTTTAATTGTTCGTGAATAGCAGTATATTCATCTTGAGTGATTGAAGCTTGACCATAAGTAAGCCTATCTTCAACAACTTGTCTACAAAGTAGTTTTTTGCTTTCAAGTATGAATACAAATTCTCGCAGATCTTCATTTGTGTATATTATTGCTTGAGAAAATTCGATTTTCTCATAACCAATTCGATTAAACATGTCTAATGCGGTCATAGTCCTAACTCCTCAAGGGCATAAGATTTGCCTAATTCCATGCCCTTAAATAACTTGTCACCGTTAAATGGCAAAGTAGTGTGAGTTTCGATACAGCTAACATCTTCGCCACGATCAATATAGTTGATATATAAATAACATCCTCTACAAATATGCTTTTTTCTTATATCTGCAATTTCCTTTTTAAATGAATTAAAAACATTAATGACATCTTTTAATATTTTTTTGTCTTCCTCAGTTAAAATAGGTTCTTTGTATTCTTCAAGCAACCATTTAAAAGCTTCTTTTTCACATTTTTGACAACAAGTATCATCGCACTCACCATCATTACGCGATAAACCTAATTTATGAACTGCGATATAACATATTGGATAGATTTCTTCAAGATTTTCTAATTCATTTTTAATTTTTTCAAAATTGGTCATAGTCCTAGCTCCTCTAATGTGTATTCTTTGTTAATTTCCATTCTTTGATACATTCCACTATTTAATTCAAAAACTGGCAAGAAAATATGCTCACATTTATCCATTTCTATACTAATGAACGCTGAATTACTTGGATAATCAGTTTTTTTGATTGATTTAATTCTTTTTCTAAATGGCTTAATCACTGCACTTAAATATTCTCTTTCGATATCATCCAATATAGACTCTTTATATTCTTCTAATAACCATTCCATTTTTTTAATCGTGCAATCTTTATCTGCAAATAAACATTCATTGCATTCCAAGCTTTCACAGTTTACAGGCACTCTTTTTTTTGTAACCGCAAAATATGTGCCATGCTTTCTCAATTCATTTTCGTATTTCTCGATATTTAACATTGTTCCAACTCCTTTATTTGTTTATAAACTGCTTCCATTTCTTCTTTAGTTAAAGATACTATTTGTTCAAATTTTCCAATTATAACAACTCCTGTTTCAGTAAACATTAAACTTCGATATTCATCTGTATATGCAGGTGTATCAGGAAAGAAGTTTTTATCTTTTTTATATCCAAGTTCTTCAAACATTTCTTGTGCGGTTCTAACATCAGCTTTTAACAATTTTCTTCAGCTTCCTTTCTTATTTCTTCAATCTCTTCATCTGTTGCCCACGCATTAACAAGGTCGATTGCCTGTCCACAGTTTGGACAATAATCGTATTCCTCATAGTCAACTTCATAACGTTTTTCACAGTACGGGCAAATGTAGGTGTCATAAACTAACTCTCCATCTGCAAAACCATCACCCTCCACATCGGGGATTTCTGGTGTTGCTTTTGTCATAGCCTCTTTAACTAAGTCAAAAGTTTCTTTATCAACTCCTTTTAAGGCTTTTGATGCGACATCCCAAGCTTTTTTGAATTTTTCTCGCTTAATCTCATTAATTTGTCTTTCTTCTTTTTCAGTCATTTTTATTCTCCTCTAATTGTCCTAATTCCTTTAATTGTTCATAAATTGCTTTTATTTCATTTGGTTTAAAATAGCTTAACTCTTGTGGTGCTTTATACCACACAACCCTATTAAATGTGAGCTTTCTCCTTTCGTCTCGGCTATATTCGATCACTCCGTCCTTGTCATAGGTTTTTTCGTAACCAACATTTTTAAATAGTTCTTCTGCTTTCATTTAGTTTTCAAACTCCCTTCATTACTATCCCTTTTCAGTAAGTTAGTTAAGATAGCTTCTAAAACATTAACGACTATTGAATTACCAGCTTGTTTGTATAATTGAGCGTTAGAGCATACTGTTTGAGCTTTGTTGAAGTCCTCATCATCAAACCCCATTAAACGCCAACATTCTTTAGGCGTTAGTTTTCTAACCTTTAGTTCAGTTTCACCATTTACAACTACACCAACATCAGGATTAGTTTTAATTGTAGGTATCTTTCCTGATTGAACTGTACCTCTTTTCTTGTCTATGTTAGAGATATACACTCCATCACCTTCATGTGCTTCAAGATAACCCTTTTTAGTAGCGTTTTTAACAAGTATAGTCTTATTCTCACTAGCGACTTCTATACATGGTTGTCTATAACCACCTTGCATAGTATCTAGCGTTGGTGCTAATTCTTTTGTATCCCAAACACTACCAGCTTGTCGTTTCTTACCATCTTTATCGAATAGTCCATACTTTCTAATTGCTTTTAGATCAGCGTTATCTTCTAGTTCTTCACACACATAATTACTAGCTTCACATCTTCTTGATCCTTCTCTAGTGTTTATGGTACTTGCGATATCTTTATTCACTAAAGATTTATTATTGTTGCTACTCCACTTCTCATTGTTTGCGGTGATATATTCGATCATCTTTTCACTCAAGTAATACTTTTTATCAACAACATCTTCTAGTAAATCCTTAAGTCTTGTTTTTAATTCTTCGCCTTCAGGAAACTTATAATCGTTATCATTTCCTAGAATGCTAATTGTAAATACTCTCTCTGTGTTGAGGTATACCAAAGTCTTTTGCATTAAGTACTTTGTAATAAGATGTATAACCTAGTTCATTTAATGTATTGATATAGTTGTCAAAGTTATGTTTGTGCTGCTTACTTAATAAGTTCTTAACATTTTCCCAAATAACAAATTTTGGTTTAAGTTTACTCACGATTCTAATAGTTTCATACATCAAACTACTTCTTGTACCACTGTCTTCATCACCACCTAACCCATGACCTGCAAGGCTAAAATCCTGGCAAGGTGATCCGTGCATTAACAGATCAACCTTTACATCTTTATCCCATTCGCAAATATCTTGAGGTTCAAAATTAGTGCCGTGTATTGCGTTATAGCTTGCTACTGCGTACTTATCTATCTCAACATAATCAACAAGCTCATAATCAACGCCAATACATTCTAGGGCTTTAGAACAAACACCTATACCACCAAACAATTCTAATAGTTTTATTTCACCCATTTAACTGACCCTCTAATGTTTTTTTATTCATTAATATTTCATCCACTTGTCTATCCGTTGGGTCTTCACCACCATATTCGACTTCACCAGATAATGGCTTATTTTTCTCTAGCCACTCAATTTCATGTTTTAAATCGGATAGCATTTCATCAAGCGTTCCATAGTAGTCTTCGATTTCTTCAAGTTCTTCATCTGTGTATAGAAGGTCAAATACTAGCTCAATGTTCTTTCTAGCTTTCTCGACTTGCATTAATGCTAGTTCTCTGCGATTTTTCATTCAGTCTCCTTTTCTTCCATAAGTATTTCCAGAAATGGATTTGATGTCACCTTTTCACGATTTTCTTTGATATGATTTTTCATTTCTGTTTTGTTCCATCGTCTGATACATGCTTTCCAGTCTTTCATTGGATTTCTGCCAACTTTCCAGCCGTTGCTTTCATAATAGTCATACCAGTATGTTGAATTGACGTTTAGATTGTTTTCTAAGATGTAGGCTTGTACTTCTTCGATAGTTGGTTTGATAAAGCGTTTAGCTTTATTTGTACTATCTTTCTCTATACTCTTATCTCTAATATCTATATTCTTATCTCTATACTCTATACTCTTATCTCTATACTCTTGCGTTACATTGTGGGTTACATTTTCGTTACATTGTAACTTTTTCTTTTCACGCCATTCTCTAATTTTTTTAGCACTATCTGTTTCGCTTCCAACCATATCTTCGTATCCAGTGATTTTTAAAACATTGTCTAGTTCTTCGTATATTAAGCCTAATTTTTTAAATAGTTCTAGTGCCACCGTAACGGTATCGAAATCAAAGTATTTCGTATCACGCATGATCTTATTGACATCATACGGTACTAACATTTCGCCAACGGTAGAAGCTAACATTCCATCATTATTAGCTGTGTTCAAACATAACATTTGATATAAGACTACATACTGGCAACCGTTCTTTTGAGATAATAAGAAGTCAATTGTCTCTTGATTAAAGAAGTCGGTTTTTAGCTTTATCCAGTAGTATCGCTTATTAGCAGTGTTCGTCATCATAACCCCCAACCACTGGCACATCTAAGGCTATTTGCTTATAATCACCGATTTTTTCTTGTCTGTACCATTCAACTTTTTCTGTGCCTTTAAGTTTTGGATAGCATTCTACCCATTTTCTGCGCCATCTAGTGATTGTTTCTAGTGAAGGCGTATTCTTTATAGTGCTTAACTTTTTAAGGTCTGTGGGTAGCCCTAAATACTCATAAACCTTAGCACATAGAATTTGATTATCGTTTCTAGCGTCTATATTGTTTTCTAATACATATAGCACTGCGTTTTTTATATTGTCTTCCATTTACAACTCCTCTATTTCAATCCCATAACGTTCCGCTAATATGCGTTTTTTAAGGCGATACACGGGCGTTTTTGATACTGGGGACTTGGTGTCTTCAACAATTATTTTTCCTTGCACAATATAGGTAAAATCGGCTATATATTTAATTTCTCGTCCATACTCGGATTTATCTATTAAAGTAAATGGGACTTGTAGTTTTAAACCTTCTATTTCACCGCCTTGTTCAAGCAACTTTAACTGTTGATATCTATTTTTTTCTTTTATAGAGTCAAATTTAATACCGTCATACATAACCTTTTTGTTGCGGTATTTAGAGATATGATTTGCCGAATACTTTGATGAAGTCTTCATTGTATTTCCTTTCAAATGCTTTCTGGCATTCTTCTTTAAGGCTTCTGTCTAGTGCCTTATCGAAGTGAACGCCATATTTCGACATGTTATGATGTTTACCGCACAGATAACACCAACAGCCATATTTCTCACTTTTCTTTCGATTAGCCATACCTTCGTATATATGGTGCTTATGAAGATCTAATGTTGTACCGCATACATAACACTCTTTTTTAGATTGGATAATACTTCTAGTCATTTGATAATGCCCTTTCAATAGTCCAATTACGTTTTAGCCTAAGTGTAATAGTATTTGAATTGATGTTTGTTTCATCTGCCCATTCTTGAAGCGTTTGTATTTTGCCATCGCATTCAATCAGCCTATTAGAACGGCGATTATTACATTGCTTTTTTCTTGTTACCCAACGGCAATTATTCGGTTCATAATTTCCGTCATTGTCTATTCGATCAATACTTAGCTTGTCATCATAACCGTTTGCAATTGCCCAATTATAGAAAGCCGTAAAATCGTTTTTCCATTCATCACAAATTTTTATACCCCTTGCGCCATAATTCTTATAATTAATGGCTTTTGGGCTATAACATCTTTCATTCATGTGATGATAAATTTTATATAGCCTTGTGTGGGTTTTGCCGTGTGTCGTGCTTCTGCTAATTAAAGCTTCTACACTCCAACAACCACACGATTTTGTATGACCGTTTTTTAAATGCCCCGAATATACAATCGTTTTATTCCCACAATCACATATGCAATTCCAATATGTTTTTTTGTTTTTGGAAAATGATGAAACACAAGTTAATTTACCGTATCTCATCCCTGTCAAATTATCTTTTTTCACTTTATACCCCCGTGTTATTTACATTCCCATACTCACGACTAATTTGGTTGTCTAATAATCTACATTGAAGTTTAAGGCTTAATATGGCTTCTTGATTTGCTTTATATGTTGCTTCACAGATATCTCTTTTTAATCTCAATTGAGCAACCGATGGTATGCCATAACATATCTTGTCTATTATCCCTACGGCTGTGCCATTTTCTCTTTCTCTTAATATTTCTTCACGTAACTTGATTTTGTAATCTTTTTCAGCTTCTGCGTATTCAGTTCCGTGCTTTCGCAACTGTTTTATAGCAATATCTAATTGCTGTAACTTTGTTTGCAATTCTTCATATAAATCGTACATATTAGCTCCTTTCGTTATGTTGATGCATTGGTTCCCATATTCCATTAGCCCCCATATTTAGGTCTATAAAGTCATGAGCCTGTTGTATTGATAAATGATTATTGATTGCTCTTATTTCGTAGATATACTCACCGTTTTTACGTTTTTCATTAATTCTTTTTAGCGTTTCAGGCAAATCATAATTAGCTTCTATCAGATACAAATCATAGTTCTTAGCAGTTATTCCATATAGATTGCACGTATCTGTTGCATATATTGCTTTTTCTTTGCCTATCATGACTCTCCAACCATTGTTTGGTACATCATGCTTCAAAGGAAACGCTGAAACCTTGCATATTCCTAAGTCATATAATTTATTCACATCTAGGACATAAATTGAATCAATCCCTACGGCTTTAAACAAAGGTTCTATTAAATGCTTAAGACAAACGAATTTAACCGTAGGACGCTCTTTATAAAGCTTCTTGATGGTAGTTATATTGAAGTGATCAGAATGTATATGCGTTAACAGTACCAGTTTTATAGTTTCTTGATATTCTCCTAGAGCCTTCCAAGAAACACCTAGATCAATGGCAATTGTCTTGTTTAACACAGTACAATTGCCACTTGATCCTGATTGAATTACTTTATAAAGCATTTAAATCAATGTTCTCTTCTTGAACTAGCACATCAATTACATCAGGCTGAGTAAATGGGTCGGTTGACTCCTTTTCAGGCTGAGAATTGCTAAATTCATCATCGATATACATTCCACCAAATTCTTCGACAAACGCTTCTCTTAGTGCTCTAACTTTTGCCACTTTTTCAACCATAGTCGCTGATTTAGTTAACCAATTTGAATTTAGTGTGCCATCATTTTTTCTAGATGCAACTTCATCAAGAGACACTGACATGAATTCAGGTCTTTTCCAATCTTTACGATAAACCTTGCACCAACCACCTAGTAGTTCTTCGTTTTTAAAATCAACGAAACATCCCGCACGTTCCATGATATTTCCTTCAGATGTACGAATAATCACACCCGATTCTTTGCCATCATATTGTGGATGTAATACTGCTCTTTTTAATACAACATCTTTTGAAACCACCATTTGTGCAGGTTGCTTTTCAGAATACTTGATTAAATAAGCTTCTTTTAAGAAAGGGTTTAATTTTCTAGCTTGGCATAATTCCGCAAAGAATTTAAACTCTGGAAGAGTGATGTTTGCTTGTGTACCAACGATATATTGTTGAACAATGCTTTGTGTTAGTTTGATTTTTTGACCATCTACTTCGTATTCGACTTTGTAATTTTCAGGTAAATTATTTAATTGTGTCATATTTAATGCCTTCCTTTTCTAAAAATTCTTTTAATGTTCTTAACTGTTCAACAGTTCCATAGACTGTAAATGTAGAACGATATGTTTTAACTTCCTTAACTTCTACTGGTGCAGTAACTTCTTGAACTACTTCTTTAACCTTAGCAATAGTCTTTTCTTCCTCAGCCTTAAGAGCTTTTAAAGCCTCCTGGCGAGCTTTTTCTTCTTCAATAGCCTTATGTCTATCAGTTACTTTTTTAATCGCACTGGCCACATTTAAGGTTTGCTTATATTCAACTAACATATCAGGGATAAGTTCTTCTTTTTGGATGTTGATTAGATCAATTTCAGAAGCAATCTTATCTAGACATACCTTAACAGCCTCTTTTAAAGACTTCATGCTAGCAGTTAAAGTTACATTGATTCCTAAACGTTCATATTCAACAAAATCAATATTTAAACTCTTAGCATATTCATCAAAGTAAGCTTTTACTTCCTCAGTCTTCTTTGCCTTTGTTTCATCATCATGGCGTTTAACAGCTTCATTACATGTTGCATAAGCTTCATTAAGAATGTCTTCAGTTTCCTTTGCCAATAATTCAAATTGTTCAATTGGCTTTTTGAATTCCTTAACAATTTCCTTTCTATAAGTGGCCACTGTTTTTATGGCCTTATTGATTTGTATTTTTTCATCCTTGATATCCTTTAACATGTCTTCAGTGATAACTAAGCTTTGATACCAATCCCGAATTGCGATTGCTTGTTGTTTAACACCTTCCATGTTTGATTGAATGTTGGCCACTCCATCAATGTTGGCCACAACTTCTAAATTAAAATTTGGTTTATTAATTAATTCCATTTGTTACTCCTTTTCTAACCATTCATCTAGTTTTTTATCTAAGCCTGTAATTTCGCTTAATTTTTGGATACTTATCAATCCAAGTAAGAATATTGTTGCGAACAATAATCCTACTTCCTTACCAAATACTGCAATCATCAATGAATACAGCGTGATAATTACAATTGCTAACATTATTTGTCCTCGTATTCTTCGTTCATTTTGATAAAACTTTCGTTTTCGTGATAATCGATTGGATAGTTTTCATCTTTGCCATCTTTCCAATGTGAATTGTTGAATGAAACAGCACCTTTTCTGAAATGAATAATTAGATAATCACCTTCTGGGTAAACTGAATAATAGAGTTTTCTAATTTCATTAATTCTTTTTGCGATTTCTTTAGTTAATTCTTCTTTTGTCATTTTGTTTCTCTCTTTCTGCTTGTTTGTAAAAGTTAATAATCGCTTTTTCTAGTCTTTTTCTTCTTTCTTCTGGATTTGTACAGTTATCAACTGTTATAACTTTTACATTTCCGATATAGAATGTTTTTTCCATACTCTTTTCTCCATGTGTTAAAATTAATTAGTAAATTATTTTGGACGGTAATTTACTTGGCTTACTCTTGAGTGAGCCTTTTTCTTTTGTGTTTTTGTTCATTGACTATGAACTTTTTTGGTAAAAAAATATTGGTCGATATCTTTGCCCTTTAAATTTAAAATATCCTTAGCCTTTTCTATGTCAGACTGTTTAAATGGGCGTTTATTAGATAGCTTTAGTGATACTGTTCTTTCAGATAAACCCATTAATTTGGCGAAAGTTTTAGATGTACCACATACTTCTATTATTCGACCGTTTAGTTTTGAATAATCATAAGTCATTTACTATCTCCTTTCTTGTTCATTACGGTTGAACATCATCATTTTATCAAAACTATATATGTTGTCAATACTTTTGTTCAATTTTGTTGAATATTTCGTGTTGCCCTTTGTTCAAAGAAATGATATACTTCACTACATGAAGAGATAAGGAGATGTAGATTTGCTAATTTCAACTACAAGTGAGCGTTTGCAGTATTTAATGCAGACGCAAAATTTAAAACAGGTGGATATACTCAATAAATGTTTGCCAATATGTAATAAATACAACGTAAAAATGGGTAGAAATCATATCAGTCAATATGTAAGTGGCAAGGTTAAACCAAATCAAGACAAGTTATCTATATTGGCTTTAGCCTTAAATGTTAATGAAGCGTGGTTAATGGGGTATGACGTGCCAATGACAAATGATATAGAAGAAACAAACGATAATGAACCACATATCAGAACAGCAGAAAAGGTAGGCGCACGTATACAATACATTAGAAAGAAGCGTGGCTTATCTATTGATGAATTAGCTAAGAGAACTGGTATCACATCACAAAAATTAATGGATATGGAAAACGGTATCAATCATGATTTTGATACTAACTTAATGCTTAAATTTTGTGATGTTTTAAATGTCGATAAATCATACTTTATTGATATTACAGAACCAGTAGACAATTTAGGTGAAAACATTAAGGCATTGCGTGAAGCACAAAATCTAACAACGGAAGAAGTCGCTAATGAATTACACGTTAGCATTGATGAGTATAAAAAGTTAGAAGATGGTGATGTTGTATCTTACGATTTATTAGATAAGTTGGCTAACATCTTTAATATCAATGTAGCTATGTTGATTGGTATCGATTTTACAACTAGAGATAACGAAACAAAATTAAAAACGGCAATGCGTATACTTCAACGTTCTAAAAAATGGAATGAAGAAGTTGGTGAAACAATATTTAGCGATGAAGAAATTGATGAACTAATTGATTTTGCTAAATACCTAATAAGCAAAAGGAAGTGATAATATGCAAGACTATTTGATGTATTTAAGAAAATCAAGACAAGATAATCCAAGCGAAACAGTTGAAGAAGTGTTAGCACGCCATGAGAAACAATTACAAGAATACTCAATCAAGACTTTTGGCTATCGTATCGAAGAAGAAAACATCTATCGTGAAGTCGTTAGCGGTGAAACCATTGATGATAGACCAGAAATCAATCGATTATTTGAAAGAATGCAAAACGAAAATATCAAAGGGATTTTAGTTGTAGAACCATCAAGACTTACACGTGGCGATTTGTTAGATTGTGGTAGAGTCGTTCACTTATTCAAATATACAAATACATTAATTGTAACGCCTAACAAAACATATAACCTTGAAGATAAGTTCGATAGAAAATTCTTTGAAATGGAACTATCACGTGGCAATGATTATCTAGAATATACAAAGGAAATATTGGCACGTGGGCGCTGTGCTTCTGCTCATGAAGGCAATTATATCGGTGGTGTTGCTCCTTATGGATATGATCGAGTAAGAATTGATAAAAGTCCAACATTGGCAATAAATGAAAGAGAAGCTAATGCGGTTAGGCTAATTTTTGACATGTATTTAAATGAAGGCATAGGCTATCATGAAATAGCTAATAGAATAAACGCTTTAGGTTTTATTGGAAAAAGAAATAAGCCATTTATAGGGAAGGTCATAAACGATATATTGCACAATCCAGTGTATATTGGCAAAATCAAATATCAACATAGAAAAGAAGTAAAGGTATATGAAAATGGAAAACTTAAGAAAAAGCGAATCGTAAATGATCATTGTGAATTGATCGATGGCAAGCATGAAGCTATTATATCTATAGAACAATTTCAAACCGTTCAAGAAAGAAAAGGCAAGAATGTTAGAATATCGCCTAAAAAAGAATTAAGCAACGTATACTCTGGTATATTGAAGTGTGCTAAATGTGGTCACTCAATAGGTAGAAAAAGTGATAAAAGTCCAATCCAGGATAGATACTTTTGTAGGAATAGACAATGTGACAATATTTCCGAACGTACTGATATTTTAGATAAGGCAATAATTGAAGCATTAAAGAAAACGCTAATTGATTTTGAAACACAAATAACAGAAGACAATTTTAAGATTGTTGAAAGCCATAGGACCATAATTGCACAACTAGAAAGGGATCTGACAAAGATTGAACAAAAACAAGAACAATTGTATGATTTTTTAGAAAACGGTATATATTCTAAAGAAGTATTCATAAATAGAAACAATGCACTAGATGAAGATAGACAAAGAACTATAAAAGCGATTAAAGAAGCTAGAGAAACAACACCAACAATAGAGGATTATAAACAAAAGTCACTATCGCTACATCAAGCAATAGATATGTTACAAGATACAAGCATGAGAGCTTTAACAAAAAACACTTTTCTTAAAACATTCATAAAGGCTATATATTTTGAAAAGAATACTATAAACAACAAATGGCACAATAAAGAGGAATTTACGATTAAAATCGAATTACTTTAATTTTTTTAATTATCAATGGTACACATCAAACGCCTTACTCATCAGGTGTGAACGCAATGGCTAAGTTTTTATGTTTAATTTCAGGGTTTTCTTTTAGTCTTTCTAAAACATCCATGATAATCGCAACGCCTGCTTTGTCATCACCACCTAATAAAGTTGTACCATCAGTAACCATAATATCAGCGCCAATATCATTTAATAAACATGGGAAATCTTTTGGGTTCATTGTGATATTTTCATTTAATTTGATTACTGTTCCATCATAGTTATTGATTACTCTTGGGTTAACGTTCTCATCACTCATATCTGGTGATGTATCCATATGAGCAATTAAGCCTATAGTCTCATTACTTTCATAATTGGTTTTTAGAAAACCATATACTATTCCTGTATCTGTTAATTCAACTATATCAACAAGATTAGCTAATTGTTCTTTTAAAAGTTTAGCTAAAACAAGTTGCTTAGAACTGCTTGGGTATGTATCACTATTTGGATCAGACATAGTAGGAATTTTTACATACTCTGCAAAACGATCAATTATATTCATTATAAAACCTCCAACAACTATAGAAAGTATATCATTTTGGGCATAGAAAAAGCTCTCGATTATTTGAGAGCTTTTAATATTTTAAATTAAACTAATTCTACAGTTGCCATAGGAGCATTATCACCACGTCTAATGTATGTCTTAGTTACGCGAGTATAACCACCTTTTCTATCTGCATACTTAACAGCAACTTCATCGAATAAAACTTGAACAGCAGTCTTGCCATCTTTAGTCTTAATGTTGCTTAGTTCATTGATAGCTTGTCTTCTAGCAGCTAAGTCATTCTTCTTAGCAGTTGTGATTACTGAATCAACATAACTTCTAAGTTCCATAGCTTTACCTTCAGTAGTTTCAATCTTACCGTTGATGATAAGTTGAGATGCCATATTTCTAAGCAATGCCTTACGATGATCGCTAGTGCGGCCTAATTTACGATTATGCATAATACTTCTTCTCCTTACTCATAATGTTTGAAATGTAGGCCAAGATCAGTTAATTTTTCCTTAACTTCTTTTAAAGACTTCTTACCTAAATTTCTAACATGAGCCATTTCATCCTCTGTCTTTTGAGTTAACTCATCAACAGTAGAAATGCCAGCTCTCTTTAAACAGTTATATGATCTAACTGTTAGATCTAAATCTTCAATAGACATATTTACAGTCTTTGAATTGTTTTCATGAGCCTTTTCAGCCATTACTGATTCAGAATCTTTTACCTTTTGGTCAACTTCTGTTAATAGCTCTAAATGAGAAATTAAAATCTTTGAAGAAAGTGCGATTGCTTCCTTAGGATCGATTGAACCATCAGTCCAAACTTCTACAGTTAGCTCATCATATTTAGCACTTTGTCCAACACGAGTTGGTTCTACCTCATAGTTAGCCTTAACTACTGGTGTATAAATAGCATCAGTATAAATAGTACCTACACCTTGAGAGCTTCCTTGATATAATCTCTTGTTTTCATCAGCAGAAACATAGCCTCTACCATTTCTACAAACAAGTTCCATATCAAGAACGCCACCTTCTTCAAGATGTGCGATTTCTAAATCAGGATTAAGAACTTCTACACCACCTGGAACGATAATATCCTTACCAGTTACAGTGCAAGGTCCTTTAGCATTGATTCTTAAAGTGTAAACATCATCATCCATAATATCAAGAATTAAAGACTTGATATTAAGAATCATCATTGTAACGTCTTCTCTAACACCCTTAATTGATGAAAATTCATGATAAACACCATCAATCTTGATTGAGAATACTGCACCACCAGGTAATGAAGAAAGCATTACTCTTCTTAAAGCATTACCGATAGTTGTACCAAAGCCTCTTTCTAAAGGTGAGATTACAAACTTTCCATAATGTTGATCTTCAACATATTCAGAAATTTTATATTTAGGACGTTCAAATTTTTGCATATGTTACCTCCTTATATTAACCTCTAGGTTTCTTTGGTGGACGACAACCATTATGTGGAACTGGTGTAACGTCACTAATAGCAGTAATTTGTAGACCTGCAGTAGCTAAAGCTCTAACAGCAGCTTCTCTACCTGGACCTGGTCCCTTTACTTCTACTTCAACTTTTCTCATACCATGATCCATAGCACTCTTACCAGCTGCTTCAGATACCATTTGAGCAGCATATGGAGTTGACTTACGAGAGCCCTTATAACCAAGAGCACCAGCACTAGACCAAGATACAACGTTACCAGCTTCATCAGTAATAGTTACGATTGTGTTATTAAATGTAGAATGAACATGTGCAACACCTGTCGCAATATTCTTCTTTACACGTTTCTTACGAACTGTTTTTTGTGCCATGATTTACCTCCTACTTCTTCTTGTTAGCTACTGTACGACGAGGTCCCTTACGTGTACGAGCATTAGTCTTTGTTCTTTGACCTCTTACAGGAAGACCTCTTCTGTGTCTCATTCCACGGTAACAAGCAACTTCCATCAATCTCTTGATTTCAAGTTGAGTTTCTCTTCTAAGATCTCCTTCTAATTTGTAGCTATCTAAAGTTTTACGAATAGCATTTAATTGTTCATCAGTTAAATCCTTAACACGGATATCTTCACTGATACCATTTTCAGCTAATACTTTTTGTGCAGTTGGTAAACCAACACCATAGATATATGTTAATGATACAACTACGCGCTTATCATTAGGAATATCTACACCAGCAATACGAGCCATAAAATTTTCTCCCTTCTCAATTAACCTTGTCTTTGTTTGTGTTTAGGGTTTTCACAAATTACCATTACGCGACCCTTGCGCTTAATTACACGGCACTTGTCGCAAATAGGTTTTACAGATGGTCTTACTTTCATCTTTTTTCCCTCCTAGACTACTTATGTCTAAATGTAATACGCCCACGTGTTAAATCGTAAGGTGAAATTTCAACGGTTACTCTATCACCCGGTAAAATGCGGATGTAATGCATGCGGATTTTACCAGAAACGTGAGCCAGGATTTCGTGACCGTTCTCGAGTTTCACCTTGAACTGAGCATTAGGTAAAGTATCAGTTACAATTCCATCAATTTCAATAACATCTTGCTTCGCCATTAACTTAGTCCTCCTTTGTCAAGATCTTGTAGCCATCACTAGTGATTGCAATAGTGTGTTCATAATGAGCACTCATAGAACGCTCTTTATTGACTACAGCCCAACCATCATCTAGTGTAACACAATGAGGCTTTCCCTCAAATACCATTGGTTCAATCGCAATACACATGCCTGGTTTTAATAGTTCTAATGTATGAGGTTTACCAACATTTGGAACGTATGGATCCTCATGAACTTTCTTACCAACGCCATGGCCTGTATACTCGATTGGAGTTGAATATCCATGTTCTTCAACATATGTTTGAATAGCATTAGATATATCACCAACACGATTACCAGGTTTTGCCATTTCTAAACCTTTGTATAGTGCTTCTTCAGTAACTTTTAATAGTTCAAGTGTACTTTCTTTTACATTTCCAACAGGATATGTCCAAGCACTATCACCATGGTAGCCTTTGTAACAGGCTCCAACATCTACTGTAATAATATCGCCATCCTTTAAAATCACACTGTGACTTGGGATGCCATGTACTAGTATATCATTAACTGAGGTACAAACGGCACCAGGAAAATCATATAATCCCTTAAAAGATGGTGTTCCGCCATTTTCTCTGATTACTTCTTCACAAATTTTATCAATTTGAGCAGTTGAGATACCAGGAACAATGACTTCTTTTAATTTTTTATGGACAAGGGCGACAATTGTGCCGGCCTTGTCCATTAATTCGATTTCTCTTTTTGATTTTAAAGTAATCATTAGATAGCCTCTAAAACCTTCTTAATATCTTCATAAACCTTTTCAGCTTCCTGATCAGCATTAATGTAAGATACTAAATTTTTTTCTTCATAATAATCAACAACTGGTCTAGTTTGTTCATAGTAAGCTACTAGTCTTTTTTCTAGTGCTTCAAGTGTATCATCATTTCTTTGAACAAGCTTACCACCACATTTATCACAAGTACCCTCAACCTTTGAAGGCTTATTAGTAATATGATAAATTTCCTTACAATCAGGACATACCCTTCTACCTGTAATTCTATTCTTAAGTACTTCATCGTCTAAGCTTAGACAAATTACTTTATCAAGAATCATGCCTTCAGACTTCAATATTCCATCAAAATCTTCAGCTTGTTTAACAGTACGAGGATAACCATCAAACAAGAAACCACTCTTTGATTTGTTATTATCGAAATATTCAGTAATAACATTATGAATAGTCTCGTCTGGAACAAGTTGACCTTTATCCATATAGCTTTTAGCTAATAGTCCAACTTCAGTTTGGGCACTAATAGCTGCTCTTAACATGTCCCCAGTTGATACGTGTGCAACTTCATAATCTTTAATAATAAGATTAGACATTGTACCTTTACCAGTACCAGGAGCACCAATAATTAGAAGATTCATTCTATCTACCTACAAACCCTTTATATTGTTTAGTAGTAAGTTGACCCTTTAATTCCTTGATTGTATCCATCGCAACACCAACTACGATAATGATACCAGTACCACCAAGAGCGGCTCTTTGTGATAAACCGGTTAATGCACTAACTACATATGGTAATAATGCGATAAATGTTAATAATAATGCACCAAGGCAAGTAATTCTGTTTAATACATTTGAAACATATTGTTTAGTTTCGCTACCAGGTCTAATACCTGGAATATATTGACCTTGTTTACCTAAATCTTCTGCCATCTTTTCAGGATCAACTGTAAGATTTGTGTAGAAGAATGTAAATAAGATAATCAAGATTGCATAGAATAACAAGAACCAAGGGTTTGTGAAGTCACATAACTTACTTAAGAAATTGTATGCATTTGTGTTTACCCAGCTCGCAATAATTTGTGGACCTTGAATTAGGGCACCAGCAAAGATTACTGGGATAACGCTTGCAGAATTTATCTTTAGTGGTAAATGATTTAAATCACCTTTTGTCTTATTCAATCTTTGAGATGTAGATTGTTGAATCGGAATTCTTCTTTCAGCCATCTGCATAACCACTACAAGTACAATAATTGCAACAAACATTAGACAGTAGATCAAAAATCCAGGCCATCCTAGTTTGCTTGTAGCATTCTCACCTATAAATGTGTTATAGACAAGTTTAAAGTTATTAGGCATATCAGCAACAATACCTGCGAAGATAATTACTGAAACACCATTGCCAATACCCTTTGTTGTTATTTGATCAGCTAACCACAATAGGAACATTGAACCAGCTGTGAAAATAACAGAGATATAAGCATAAGACATAAAGCCAGGGTTATCTACCATCTTATATTGTGTAGACAATAATTGAACGATGAAGTAACCTTGGACAAGGCCTAAGACAACGCCTAGATATCTAGTAATGATATCCATTTGTTGTCTGCCTTTTTTACCAGATTTTGCCATTTCAGTAAGTGCTGGAATGATATCCATGCTCAATAGCTGAATGATGATACTAGCCGTGATATATGGACCTACACCTAGTGAGAAGATTGACATCTGCTCAATAGATCCACCACCAAGTAGCGACATCATATTTAATAATGAGTTAGCACTTAAAGAAATAATTGAATCATTTATACCTGGTGCAGGAATTGCTGAACCAAGTCTATAGATAAATAAAATTGCTAATGTGAATAGTATCTTTTTCCTAATATCTTTATTTTTTAGGAAATCTTTGAAAACACTAATCATATTACTTAGCCTCTACTGTTCCGCCCGCCTTTTCAATAGCTGCTTTAGCGCTTGCTGAAACCTTGTCGCACTTAACAGTAAGTTTCTTTGTTAAAGTACCATTACCTAATACCTTAACACCATTGTATTCCTTCTTAACGATGCCAGCTTCTTTTAAAACTTCAGGAGTTACAACTGCACCATCTTCAAACTTTTCTAAAGCATCAAGATTTACAATTGCATATTCAAGTCTTGTGAAGTTTGTGAAGCCTCTTTTTGGCATTCTCTTATAGAAAGGAGTTTGGCCACCTTCGAAACCGATAGCAACACCGCCACCAGATCTAGCGTTTTGACCCTTATGACCCTTGCCAGAAGTCTTACCTTGACCACTAGCTGGACCTCTACCTAGACGTTTAACATCTCTACGAGCACCGTCATTGTATTTCATTTCATGTAAATTCATTTATGT
>OLGY01000302.1_pt1 | contig 38896 bp, 39 predicted proteins | sample 1605951 | NCBI WGS metagenome assembly OLGY01 (sample SAMN03283280) | human gut metagenome | biome: human-associated habitat; material: feces | host: Homo sapiens | place: Peru | collected 2012
GAGCGGTTACATCCCCCTCCTTCTGAGGAGGAGGGGGCTTGGGGGAAGAGGTGGACCCTCCCTTAAGGGTAAGGGAGGACTGGTGGGTTTTCGAAAAACCCTTAAGGTTAAGGGAGTAATGATGGGTGGGTTTTCGAAAAAAACGTGATGGAATTTAAATTCTCTAACATTTAATTTTACAAAACATGGCAAAACTTTGGAATACAAATTACATCAAGGTGATGACAACAAACTTTTTGTTGTACTTCGCCTTTTACCTCCTGACACCCCTTCTCCCCCTATATCTCAGCGAGACATTCGGTGCCACCAAAGACACGATAGGCATCGTGTTGAGCGGCTACACCGTAGCCGCCCTCATCATCCGACCTTTCTGCGGTTACGTCGTCGACAGCTTCTCCCGCAAGACAGTCCTGATGATCTGTCTCAGCGCCTTCGCCATTTTCTTCGCCGGCTACATCGCAGCCAGCACCATCCTCATGTTCGCCATATGTCGCACCCTCCATGGTGCCCCCTTCGGAGCCGTCACCGTCGCCAACAGCACCTGTGCCATAGACGTCCTCCCCGCCGAGCGTCGCAACGAAGGCATCGGCCTCTACGGGCTCAGCAACAACTTCGCCATGGCCATCGCCCCCACCATCGGCATCTACCTCCACAACCTCACAAGTAGCTACATGCTCCTCTTCTGGATAGCCTTCCTCGTAGCCATCCTCGCCGTAGTTATCTCCATCACCATCCATCTCCCAGAGAAAGAGATCCTCCGCAACAAAGAGAAACTATCCCTCGACCGATTCTTCCTCACCCGCGCATGGCTCCTCGCCATCAACATCGCCATGTTCGGCTTCTGCTGGGGCGTCCTCAGCAACTACCTCGCCATATACAGCAAGGAAGTCCTCGACATCACAGGTGGCACCGGCACCTACTTTGCCCTCCTCTCCATCGGCCTCTTCGCATCACGCCTACAAGGACGCAAGGCCCTCAGCAAAGGCCTCATCACCCACAATGCCGCCGAGGGCATGCTCATCTCCCTGGTAGGCTTCACCATCTTCGTCGCCATCCCCCATCCCATCGCCTATTACCTCTCCGCCCTCCTCATCGGTTTAGGCAACGGCCATCTCTATCCCGCCTTCCTCAACATGTTCATCCAGGTAGCCCGCCACGACCAGCGAGGCACCGCCAACAGCAGCATCCTCACAGGTTGGGACTTAGGCTTTGGCATCGGCTGCCTGTTAGGAGGCATCGTCTCCGAGCACTTCGGCTACACCGCCACCTTCTGGATTGTAGCCATAGAGAACGCCCTCTCCGTCCTCCTCTTCTTCCTTGCCTCCCGCCAGTTCTTCGAAAGCCGAAAAAGAACCATATAGCCCCCACGACAAAACACCCATATAAAAACATTGCGCCCAGTAAGACCACAAGTATCAACAAGTCTCCACTTGTCCTCGATACTTCCGACCTTACTGGGCGCAAACATACGAAGCCACCCCAAATCATCAGCAAGTCTGCACTGGGAGGGCGTGGCATCTTGCCTGCCCATAAGAAGCACCATCATCAGCAAGATAAACATTTGTCCCTTAACTTCTTGAAGAATTCTTCTCAAAAGAATCCCTCGTTGTTTATGGGCGGGCAAGATGCCACGCCCAATGTTTAATGTTTAGTGATTAATGGTGGTTGGGACATTTTTTTATGGGCGGGCAAGATGCCACGCCCTCCCAGTGCAATCTTGCCATATAATAAGGTTATTGTCCTTTAACTTCAGAAAGAACATACCATCAGCTGAAGTCAGCAATACATTTCAGCTGAAGTCAGCAGCCCCATGTCCATGCGGTCCCATCCCGCACAAAAAGCCTGGCGCAGATCTCTGATGGTAAATATTATGCAGTCTTAAGCAGCCCATCAGCAACCCCATGTCCATGCGGTTCATCCCGCACAAAAACCTGGCGCAGACCTCTGATGGTCCGCCAACCTTATAGCGTAGCGGTTTGAGCTCCGAGGAGGAGCGGTTACATCCCCCTCCTTCTGAGGAGGAGGGGGCTTGGGGGAAGAGGTGGAGCTCCCTTTGGAAAGGGAGACGGAGGGATTCGAAAAAATGGCACCGAGTAGGGCGGTTTCCTCTTCTTCCCTGAGATTTCTGTCCCCTACAAGGGGAACCGAAGGGGTCGTAAAGACTATTGACAAGGAGGGATTCGAAAAAAGCCTCCCTTAAGGGTAAGGGAGGACTGGTAGGTTTTCGAAAAGCCATTTTTATCAACAAAGGGATGACAGGTATTTTTTAGATATGTTCTAAAATCCTTTCATGCTCCATTATCACCTCTTCCGTAAATCTCATTTTGATCAATTTAGCAGGCACCCCACCGATAATACTATAAGGAGGAAAGGATTTTGTTACCACAGCACCAGCAGCCACTACCGAGCCATGCCCGATAGTCACCCCTTTAAGGATAGTAACATTCGCCCCACACCACACATCATCTTCGATGACGACAGGCTGGTCATATACATTCACCCCATCCACAAACTTCTCCTCTACAGTAACATCCGCCATATACTTACCCACAATGTCAATACGATGATCACCCGTGATGATAGTAGGATTCGGACCGAAGAGCACCTTCTTGCCTATCGTACAAGGAGCATCCGTACAATAGATTGTACTCCCCTTGGGGATAGAAGTTCCATCCCCTACCGACAGGTTCCACAATCCCTTGATATCCGACGACATCGGGCGAATATACACCCCTTTACCACAACACTTCATGCACCGCTTCCATACAGGCGCCCACATCTTGTCCCATAGATAAGAAGGCACAAGACTCATCTTTTGCAATATCTGAAAAATATTCATGATTTTATAAACGAAATAAAGAAACTAATTGGCAAGAAGATAAATCGAGTTCAGTTTCTCCACATACCTTTCAGGACAGAACTGATTGAATATCGTTTCTCTGGCAGCATTACCAAGCTTTCTCAATAAGCTTCTGTGCTCATTTAGTCGTTTGATAGTCAAAACAATAGAATCGTTGTCATGGTCAGTAATAAACAAACCATTTACACCATCTTTCACCACTTGAGGAATACTCCCCACAGGAGTCACCACAGGAGTCACCCCATAGCTCATCGTTTCTAAAAGTGACATGGGCAACCCCTCAAAATAAGTAGGAAGAATAAAAACATCCAGACTCCTAAGGAAATCACACTTCGATTTACCAAAAACCAAACCAGCATATTCAAAGCAATTCCCCAAGCACTGGTCAAACATTGGTAGATACTCCCCTTCTGTTTGTTCCTTACCTGCGATAACGAGCCTAAAAGGATATTTTTCTTGCTTCAGTATTTGACATGCCACCAAGAGTTCCGTCATCCCCTTATTAGGCTCTATACGTCCCAAGTATCCGATACGTAGCGGTTTAGATTCATCATGTACAATCAGCTCTTTTTCAAAAGCAGCAGCATCATTCAAATCTACACAATTAGGTAAAGAAACAACATTCTTAGCACCAAATTTTTGCATAAGAATATTCTTTTCCATATCACTCAAAACGATGAAAGGCAAATCCTGCCCAAACACCCATTTCATAATACGCATGAGATAACCTGGAATATTCGGAGCTGTCAAAAAAAGCCCTCCATGAATATGCACCACCATTTTTCTTCTCTTCCTCCATGCGTATCTCATAAACCATGGATCACGCAACAAAGAAGCCTTCGAAAGAGGGAAGTTATAGTGAATAATAGCATCAGGATGTAAAGACAACATTCTCTTCCATTCCCTATATTTTCCTATCAAAGCAGGAATACGATGCCATCCCCCCTTTTCCTTATCCTTCTTACCAAGTTCAAAATGCAAGTAGTTTTGCTTCCGGTTATTACTGATAATAAACTGCGTAACAGAAGAAATGCCACTTACATTCACCTTAGGATTCAACGAAGGAGAAGTTATGATAATATCCATAATCTATATACTATTTTAATATGAGTCTTTTCTTCATATTACTATATTCCCTACCAGAATTCAAGCAGAGAGCAAGCACCATAAAATACCCCATACCTTTTCCAGATAGATAAGAAGAGTCAGCAGTACTTTCCAAGGCCAAGGCCAAAATTGCCATTAGTGCCATGCGATAATAGACGATATTTGGAATCTTATTACACTCCCACAAACGTCGCTTCCAGAACCATAGGAAGAAGAACAATCCCACAACACCAAACTCCGCCAAAGTAGGATAAAATGCATCCGCCAAAAACATCGGGTTCTCAGGTCTTAGTCCCCAGATTTCATCTAACTGATATTCATAATACAATGGTGAATACTCCTTCGCAGCAGCTGCCGTACCAAATGATCCCAAACCGCTTCCAAACGGAATATAATCCTTAAACATGATTTTCATTCCTGTTTCATAAGTAAGAGGACGTGCCATAGCTTCAGCCTCATCTTGAAATCCCTCCACATAATAAGCATTAAACTTCGTCCACGTGAAGAATATAACGACACAACCTAAAGCTGCAACTTTCAACAAAGTAGAAACCGAAGTAAAATTGATTTTACCTTTCACGAATATCACCAAGGCTATAAACACCACACACTCACCGAAATACTTAGACTTGCCTGATATCAATCCTAAGAGCATAATCAAAATAGCAATATTCCGATTCTTCTTGGTTTGTTTAGAAAATAAATAGTAAATCATGGCGCAACTAAGAGCGATTTGCCCTAATTGAGCTGAAGACTCACCTCCAAATGGAGTTACCACGGAAGGTTTTATTTTAAATAAAATCAAGTAGCCAAAGAACGACCATAGCATAGCCCATTTAATATGCTTCTTTTGCTTGGGCGTGAATTCTGGAGCCATCATCCATGTCAGATAGAACACTGCGTATGGTCGCAGTTGCTGCAAAATATCAAGTATCACACCTCGAGGAGTCGTCACTTGAATCAAGAGAGAATAAAGCAGATAGAACAACATCAAAACGATATAGATATTGATTTCTGTAGTTCTACTCTTGTCCTTTACCAAGAAACGTTGTTTTGTAAAAGCATAGAACAATAATAATACTGTCAGAATTTCATCACTCCAGTCAAAATTAACAACATACGTGAATGCTATACATACAGGAAAATATATAATCCAGAACCAAGTATAAAATTTAGAAATCGCTCTCATTGTAACTTTATTTACTATTCTTCATTTATTTTATTTCCAATAAATCGCTTCAAAATCATGCTTTGGCACCTGCTGTTCTTTTGGAGGAAGCTTCATATAGTCACCATATTCACTACGCAAGTATACATCAGCATCTTTAACAGCCATGAATTCTCTATCTTCAAATTTTATCATCTGATACTCACTCCATATAGAACGTTCCATAATTTCTCCTAATGAGAGACATATATCACAAACCAGCCCCACATATTTAGACTTAGGGTTAGAATGAGCCATTGCTTTCTTGATATTTTCCAAAGCTAATGCATGAGCGGAGAAAGGTAGAAAAACGAATTTCAAGAAACTCACCGCTATCTTTTTATTCCAAGATTTCACTATCGACCATTCTCTATATTTTACTTTACGAGCAAACCAATTCCACTTAAAACTTTTAAAGTATGCTACACTGTCCTTATACGTATCACACAAATCATCTATAGGAAAGACATCTATACATACACCTAAGTTTTTGGTTTTTCCTCCTTCGATAACGATGGTTCTGGTGTCCTCCACCTTTCCAAATCCGATATGAACATCCTTATCCAATCGACATTCAGTAAACTTATAAATATCATCCTTATACGCTTGCATGAACTTTTCATAATCAGGGCGTAGCATAGCGATATCAATATCATCATCCCATGGAATATATCCTCCATGACGCACTGCGCCTAATAAAGTTCCGTATGCCAATGAATATTTGATGTGATGCTTCAAACAGAATTCATGCACATTTTGTAAAATATCCATTTGGATAGTTCTTAGTTCATCAAACTTTATTTCTTTCATGTCGTTTATTTTAATTTATTTTCCACTTCTTTCAATTCTTCAGGTGTATCTATCTCATAGATATCCTCAATCTCCTTCACATGAATATTCAACTCAGGATAAATATCCAACACCATGTTGTCCCAATAGAGATGGGTATAATCCTTAGTAGCATACACCTCCTCCATGTGAGCTATGATTTTCTGACAATCCTCTTTCTTCCAATAAGAGATACCACTCATCAGATATCCTTCACCAGCACCGATGTTGATTTTCACAAGGCGGTTGTTTTCGTCCACTTCCAACCCCCACTCATTCTCATATTTCTTCTTACGGGCAAAATAAGTAGATTGAGAAACATCTGACAGAAGAACATTCTTATCCATAAACACATCGCCTTCCAAGACGTAGGTATCATGGAAACGCTCTTTCACAATATAGAGAGAATTAATATTGTTGCAGGTATCATATCTGTCATTAAATACGATATCCACCCCATATTTATCTTTCAGATATGCTAAAGCTTCAGCCTTATATCCAGAAATCAAGGTGATATTATCTATCCCTTTCTCTTTCAAGAATTGTATCTGTCGCTCCACCATCGGAACTCCATTCACCGCCACCAGACATTTCGGGCGGTCATTCGTTAAAGGTCGCAGACGCGTTCCCATGCCTGCAGCTAATATAATTGCATTCATTTTTTTGATTATTTTTTCTTACGTGAAACCAAGGTAGCTACTACAACGCCAGTTACAACCAGGATAGCCCCCACTATAATATTGCTCGACAAAGCACTGCCTACTATAACAAAAGTAAAAACCACTGCCCAGAAAGAATAGGTAACATTCAGACAAAGTGCCTTGGCTGCACCTATCAAGTCAATGGCAGTATACCAACAGAAGAAGGAAATCATACCTATCAGAGCGGTAAAGAACATTGTCATCCAGCAAGCAGTATCCGAGAACACCGCTGTTGTACCCGTCACTAAATTGTCGTATCCACCCACCATGATGGGCGCAACCAATAAGATGTATACTACACCTGAAGTCAATTCCCTGATAAGCAAAGCCATCTGAGGGTCCACATTGCCAGCTTTCATTCCATATCCGCAGACCACACCTTCTGTTGCCCATCCTATAGCGGCAATGGCAGCTAACATGATTCCACCAATAATGTTGACATCAGTTTCACTCTCAGGAGTATAACCTATGTAGATGATTCCCATGATACAGATCAGCAATCCGAGCCAACCACGAAGACGAACCTTTTCTTTCAGTATCAACATGGCCATGGCAGAGCCCAAGAGAGGATAACAAGCCGTTACCGTAGCCGTAAGCGCAGCACCGCCGTTGGCAATAGCGAGCATATAAAAAGTCATGGCAAGCGGTCCGCCAAATAAAGCGCCCAAAGCACAGTACAAACCATCCTTCGATTTAAAGGCAGGCCACAGTTCCTTCAGCCTTCCCTTACATCCCATGATAATCAGCATCCATAATGCCGCAAACGCATCATGAAGCATACTACATATAAAAGTACCGCCAACAAGAAGTACAGGATTCTCCACAAAAGGAGCCATTGCCATAGCCACACCTATTAACACGGTGTCCAAGCCCCATGTCATACCAGAGAGCACTCCTGTAGTATAACCTTTGCGCATGAGCGCAGATGTATTTGCTTTCATTATAAATCTATTTTCTTTAAGTTTTCTATTGCACGATTATATCTATCTCTTCCGTATGTCCCAAAGTCATCCCCTTGTGCTTCCTTGATAACCGTCCATACAGCCCAAAGATAGTCCATCAGTATTTGGTAAACCAAAATTTTTCTTCTTGCATTTTCTGGTTCCTTTCCTTCAAAGTAATGGTTGAGAAAATAATCTTGGTTCTCTTCCGTAAAGTTATTCTCCAAGAACAAGGCTGCAATATCCCACATAGGGTCATTCATACCCGAGTACTCCCAGTCTATGAGATAGATGGTACCATCTTCGGCCTTCAAGAAGTTCTCTGCCACTAAGTCATTATGACAAGGTTTAACAGAAACCCCCAACTGATTGAGATAATCTTCCAGCAAGAACACCTTTTCTCTTATGGGTTCAAAACCATCATACATCTTTCCACCAGCTTGCTTAAGAAGAACCTCATAATTGAGAATCTCCTTGAACACATTAAACTCGTTACCAAAACGTATATGCGAATGATGCAAAGTATGGAATATCGAAGCTATCTTTTTCATGTTAGCAGGGCGCTGGATGGTAGCCCCGTTAAGCGTTTCTGCATTCTTCACATAATCAGCCAACTTGATACCATTCTCAGCATTAAAGTATCTCACTGGAGGATTGATGCCCATCTTACATGCCTGCATGGAGTTTTGTTCCTCGTTGCTTCTTACCACCATACCTTCCGAACCATTTCCTGGCACACGCAAGACATACTCCATCTGTCCTTTGCTCACCTTAAAGTTCTTGTTCGACATACCTCCTATCTGTGTAATCTTCACCTCATTTTCTATTTGCTCATGAGGAAAGATAGTCGTCAGATAAGATATCAAGTTGTCGTAATCAAAAGGATCTTCCTTTCTACGCAGTTTGGGGTATATATAATTGCAAAGTTTATTGAAATCCTCCTCGCAATCCACATCCCCCCAAATCAGATTGGTAAAGCGGATATAAGGTCGGTCAAGCACATCTGCCGAATCCAGCAACAGATATTCATAGTTGAGATAAGGATTATTGCTACTTTTCCACTTGAGCATCATCCTGTCAAACGTCAACTTCGATATCTTGACGATACCCAACAACTCACCCTCAAAGTTGCATATCTGATGACGATCCTTACTTACCTTGGTGATATACCCGTTCTTGGTTTCCACAAAAGCCTCATCACCACTACCCGACTCCTCTGTGATGGCAAAACAGTTTTCATTCTTGGTTTCCGACAAAGCCTTCAGCACCTTGTACTCATAGAAGGTATCCCCCTCTACCAGCAGAAAGTCCTCCTTGATATATGGAGCAGCACATGCTAAGGAGCCCATAGACGAAGTAAACTTATAATCGGGATTCAAAACCAAGTGTACATGTTCCGAAGCATACTTATGGTACATCTGAGCTTGCCCCCCCACAACGAGATAAATGTCCTTATAATCGAGAGCAGTCAATGCCTCGATGGTTCTGTCCATCAGGCAAATGTCCTTATGATAGGGTTTCAGAGGATAAGGAATTTCAGTATCCTTATCCTGCCTTGCAGATAAGATAACGGCTGTTTTCATTATATTCCAAAATAAAGTGAAAGAGTAAAGAAAGACTTGTTCTTATAAGGATTCAGAATGTAGCTGGCACTTACCGGAAGTCGGAAACTTCCGAACTTGAATGCCGTGCTATATTTAGCGTTAATGTTTACCACATTGAACCCACTCTGATATTCCGTATAGAACCCCTTATTCAGATTGGCTCCCACACAGAGCGCCATACTATTGTTATCATTAAAAGAGTACGTATACCCCACTTCAGCATAAGAGGAATACATCTGCTTCCCCTCTCCATTCTTATCGGCACCAAATACATAAGTAGAAAGTGTTACCCATAATGGAATCTTCTCTCCTGTCCATGTAGCATAAGCCTCCACCCAATGACCTGTGCTGCGATTACTCAACTTAAAATATCCATCCTTCTCACCTACAGCAGAAGGATAATAGTAATCAGATACCCCCACAGTAAATTCACTTACGGTATAAGACACGCCTAAATCCACCTCCTGATGGCTTCCATTCACCGCATAGGCACCCATGGCAAAGGCATTAAAGCCCTTATAGCCATAGCCCAGCATAGGAAATGCCACAGGTGCTGTACCATATTCAATACCTCGCCACATATACTTCGTAGAAAGTTCCATAGAAACCGAGAAAGGTGACGAAACCTTTGTACTATCTTGAGCAAACAAACTTGATACCCAAGCTCCCAAACTACATAATATTACAATAAATCTTTTCATTCTTTTAAGATGGATTCATAAACATCTAAGTATTTCTGTGCTGTTACAGAAACATCATAATGCGATTTTACATATTGATAGGCATCTTCCACCTGAGTTTCGTTCCTACCATTTAGTATAAACTGCTTGATTTTTTCCGCACAATCTGTTGCATCTTCATTTTCAAAAGACATACCAAGCCTACCATTGTCAATCACTTCCATAGGTCCAGGAATATTGCTCACTAAGACAGGAACTTTCGCAGCCATCGCTTCCGCGATAGTCAAGCCAAATCCTTCATCACGGCTCGACTGAATAAACAAATCATACTGGCAAAGAAAAGCATAAATCTTTTGTTGATTCCAACGTCCTTCAAACTTCACGATGTCACTCACACCCTGATCATCACAAAGCTTTTGAAGAATAGGAAAATCATCTCCATCCCCCACCAGATGCATAACGAAGTTATCTACCCCATCAGCTTTCAGTTTAGCAATAGCCTTTATTAAGACATCTTGAGCCTTTGTCGCTATCTCCAATCTGCTTACTTGAATAAAGTGGTATGGCTTTCTGCACAGCTTTCTTTCAGAATCATGACTGATAGCATTCACCCTTATCCCATTAGGAATAACAATACTATCATATCCTTGCTTCTTGGTAAAATCAGCAACAGCCTGTGAAATAGCAATCAATTTACTACAAGCCCCAAAGTCCTTAGGATCATTTCCCAAACCATGAATGGTTCTTATCTTGAATACGTTGTTACAAACTTTTATACAGTTGACACTTCGGGTCGAATGTAAATGAATAATATCTGGCGAAAATCTCAATAACTTCCAATTCAACTTGATTATAGGAAAAGGATTCTTGCTACCAGGCTTTCTTCCAAACAATTCAACTTTGCATTTTGGATTGAGTTTTTTAAGCATATACTCTTCTACCCAATCGTTTATCACAAATATACATACTTCATTGTTTTCAGCCTGTACACTGGCGATATCCACCACCATATTTTCCGTACCGCCTGTACCCATCGACCACAGGATGTGTGCTATTTTCATTTTTACGTATCTTCTTTCTTCATTATAGAACGATAAACGTTCAGATATTTGTGGGCAGTAACAGAAACATCATAGTGTTCACAAACATATTGATATGCCTGTTCGATAATCGTTTCATTTCTGCCTTGTTTTACGAACTCTAATATTTTATTAGCGCAATCCTCTACATTCTCATTTTCAAATGTCATTCCTAAACGACCTCCATCAATTATTTCGAGCGGTCCTTCGACATTGCTCACCAAAACTGGAACTTTTGCAGCTATAGCCTCAGCCACCGTCAACCCAAATCCCTCATATCGGGAAGGTTGGATGAAGAGGTCATAACGACACAGGTTTTCATATATCCAAGCCTGCTCTTTCAATCCTTCAAAAATGACATGGTCCTCAAGATGCAATTCATGCGTCATTTTAATTAGCTGGGATTTACCCCCCCCATTTCCAACAAAATGCATTTGAAAGTTATTCATTCCATAAATGTTTTTCAAAATCCCCAAAGCCTTTAGAAGGATATCCTGTCCCTTTTGTTCTAAATCCAAACGACTCACTTGTATAAAATGAAGCTTGCCATCAGCAAAAGGAGCAACTTTGGTATAAGCTATTCGGCTCACAGGAATACCATTATCAGCAACTACAGAATCAAAACCTTGCTTCTGTGTAAACTCATAAACTGCTTGAGATATAGAAATCAGTTTATCATACCTCGAATATTCATCGCTTACATTATAAGTATTATGTATAGTTCTTACTCGCTTACCAAAAGGATAGGACACAAGATTAATCTCCCGATAAGCATGAGTATGGATAACATCAGGTCTAAACCTCATCAAGAACAGATTCAGTTTGATAACAGGCCAAGGATTCTTACTCCCTTCATGCCTATTTATCAATACGACCTTCACCAATTCTTGATTCACCTTAGCAAGAATCGAAGGTTCCACCCGATCATTGATAATAATTAATACCACTTCGTTTGTCTTTGCCTGTTCATTGGCAATATCAGGAAGCATCGTTTCTATACCTCCAGTCCCAAGCGACCAGTGGATATGCGCTATTCTCATCTTCTTATTCTTATTTGATTACTATTGCAAAGATATGATTTTTCTGACAAATAGCCAAATTGTTATCATGAATATATCAATTGTGTATAATAGAAGTTCAAATAAACTTACCATATATCACCTTTTCTAACAGTTCGCTTTTCTTAATTAAGCATTAAGACAAACATTGATATAACTTAGAATTCAGCATAGTTCAGATTTTTCTTGACTGACGAACTTACCATTCAGCTTTGTACAGACATGATTCAAACCGCAATTCTTGTTATCTTCCCAGACGAGATGTCTAAATGACAGAGGGATAACAAGACCTACATCTTGCCATCCTATCATCATATAAAATACTTATCTACTTTCTAATTGCGTTTTTCAATGTATCAAATTATACAAAATTGTCCAAGACATATCTTATTGTACTATTCATTGTTGCAGGTGATTGCTTATAATGCATAAGGTATCATAACAAACACCTACACCACTCCTTCCACTAAATACTTAGGAGGATAGATTATTTGGTATTCTCCATTAATCAAATATGATTTATCAAGCACACAAAACTGTATCGGTGGAATTGTTTCCAAGTATGCCACATTGCCTCTATTAAACTTCAAACGAGGTACATCTTTCCAACATCTTTCAGCTTTAGCTCTAATTGCTTTATAATCTTTGAGAAAATCAGAATGACATTTCAGCATTTCCAAGACAAAAGGCACAGAAATAAACTTATTGGGATATTCCTTGGAAAGAGCTTCGCTCAAAGCTCTGAAATTAACAATATGCGTAGGATTATCATATAAATCATACGTATTTGGTAGAGAAGCTACACAATAAGAACGACAAATAACATAGTTATTTCCAAGAGATTCTCGCCCCCACCAATGCGCTAATTCCACAAAAGAATCCCAAAAATAATAACCTTCTCCAAGCCAAGCGTCTTCTCTTCTACACTTAAATGGTCCATTTTGCTCTATCTCATCTGGATTATCTAAATCCTTTACAGCTTGAAATAGTGTCCTTTTATCCATTTTCTACAACATGAGTGTTTTTTTTCAAATCTTCTTGCAAAACAGAAAGATTATAAGTTGGCAAAACTATAGGCGGAATGCCAGCTTGAATAGAGACAGAACTAATAAATGCTCTTACATAAGGGAACACAATAGCAATACTATTCGGATAGAAATAAGAAGGAATTTCATCAAAAGACAATTCATCAACAAAAACAAACTTACTCAAACATTCTATTTTTATAAGTTTTTCGTCCCTTTGAGTACTTGTTGCTGTAAAAACGAACTTCAATTCATACATTCTTTGTTTAGGCATATATGTTCCTGTAGTGGAAATATCAACAGTCATTTCCTCTTCTGGACTTGCATTACTGAAATCAAAAGCTATTCTTGTAAATTTATAGCCTAAGAAACGAAAAGCTGCTTCTCCCATACTATGCTGCTAAATCTAATTCATTATTACTATCATACGAAGCACAATAACCACCATCAATAAAATTGAAACTATTTTTGCTACTTCTTGTAATTATGTCAAACATGGCATCTTCTACAAACGTAAAAGCACCTATATTAGGCAAACCGAGATTAGAAATTCTATCCCACTCTGCTTCCTTGTTTTCCTTTGAAGTATTTCTTAGAAAATCTAATACTTGCTTTGTATATTTATCTACCATGTTAGTTCTATTTTTGTTATTGTCTATAATATAACCACTATGCAAAGATACATCTTTTATTTTGCAAGTGATAATTTTTCCAATAGATTCTTATGTTTTTTTATGGTAATTAACTAAAAAATGCCTTATTCAAGACATTTTTGAATCCATTCCATAGAGCTCTCCTTATATCCTTCGAGTCTTTCCCTAACTCCCTGATAATTGATTTCTTTGAATTCAATATTGTCTTTGGCATCTGCCAGTCTGTGTTCTAACCCAGCAACACCCAGGATGGTTTTAGCTCGGTCATTATTGTTCTTTCTCAATATGGTATAGAAGTTCTTCTGCATGATGAGAGAGAAAGATGTTGCATGGAAAGAATTGGTGACGACACAATCTGCATACTGAATATAACCAAGAAACTCTGCAGGAGACAACTCTGCACGTACTTCACTATGATAACGATGGAACGGATTCTGTACGGCACCTATACGAATTACCTTCTTACCCAACTGTTGGGCTATTCTATTGGCAAATCCTAACGCATCAGGATTTCCATCAAGGATAAATAAGAGTACATAACCCTCGTCCTTAGGTTTTACAGCCATAGCCTCGCACTCCTCCTTGGTAATCAGCAAAGAAGGATCGCAAACCACCTCAGAGTCTCTTTCCAACTTTTCTTTGAGAAAAGCCTGCATAGTCGTTTCTCTCACAGACAGTCCATCAAAAGAAGATATATACTTACGATATTCCTCTTCCACTTTACCCTTGAATAAATCCAGACGTCCCATACTCACCGCATAAGTATAAAACTTGGCATGTCCCTTTGGCATCTGACCAAGATAAACTTGATCTACACCCTCATTAATAGCAGGATTCCAAATCTGGTCACTACCAAAGAAAACAACGTCATAATACTTAGGTGCATCATTCACAGAAGATACAACCGAAGACAGCTGGATGTTATCTTTCAGAAAGCGATTAAACTTACTGACTGTTTTAAATCTTGAAACAATCAGCGTCATGCAGGAAAACAAATAGCGCAACTTGGCGATGCCCCCCCTGCATTTCTTAAAATCCTTCCATCTGAAATACATTCTGTATGCCTCTATCGCCTCTGGACGATAATCGACAACTTCAACATCATGCCCTAATCTTTTCAGAGCCGAATACAAAGACATACACTGCAATACAGCTCCATAATTCAACGCACGATGATAGGTTACTATTCCTATTTTCATAATTACCAAACTTCTATTTCTAATCTTGGTTTAACATATAATTGATTGATGACATCTACATAATCATCAAAACATAGATGGGCTGCAGAATCCAACCACATATAGCGGTTAAGACCGAAAAGATATTTTGCCAACCCAGGCTTACCCAACCATGTCATGATCAATTTTATTTTGACATCATTTCGTTTCTTTGAAGGAACAAACAATCCTACAAGACTGGCCAGACAACGCAATACCCTTCCTAACATGGTTCTGTCAGCTATGGATAATAGGGAAGTGGTTCCTAAATTTCTCGCAGCTCCAGGCTGGTTGGCCTTTCTCCATGCATGGACCATCTGCGCCTCATCCTCTATCTTCTTTTGATCTCCCTTTATTCTTTTCAAGCGACATGACAGGATAATACCATCCCATTCTTTTCTTTTTAAAGAAGAGGAACGGAAAGAGAATTTTAATTCATCAGGAGAAAAAGTTCTCACAGTACCATTCTTCAACAATATTTTCACGTCAACAAGCTGCTGAACTATACTATCTGTAGAGACACTGGCATTGCCATAGATGGCACCTCCAACCGTACCCGGCAAGTCAATCATACAAGAGTACCCTTTCATTCCATCCTTTACCATTTTTCGCACAATCTGTTTCACACTTGCACCACATTCGCAATACAAGAAATCATCTTCTACATAAAATTGATGAAGCAATTTCACAGAAATCAGATGCTCAATGTTGGTATTCGGACGAATATAGATGTTTGAGGTACTTCCTACTACATAAAACTTTTCTTTCCTGTCATATAAGTCTCTACACAACTCTGTCATTTCTTCCATTGTCTCAGGAAGATAGTAATTAGCAATGATACCTTGTGAACTACTTTGATCGTATGTATTTGCCAGCCATGTAACTGAATAAGACTTGATATTCGTATATAATTTCATATCCAAGCTTTCCATTTCACTTGGATTTCAAAAGAATAAGATATCAGGTTAAAAGAGAGATAAACTTTTAATCTACAAAGTTCAACACTTGCTCTATGGATAGTCGTCTGCTCTTGGCAATTCTCATATTCTCTGTAGGCATGCCGATACCGATAAAGCATACAGGTATCTCAGAAGCTTTCATACCCGTAATTTCCCTTAACTTTTTCTGTTTCTTAATAGACAGATGGGCATTCAGGGTACAAGCACAGATATGATAGTAATGCAATGCATATAGGAGATTCATGGTAAAGATACCACCATCCAAATAGGCTGAGGTTCTAAAATCTGCATCCCAATCTATTTGGTTGGATGTAACAACCAGCATTTGAGCGATATCCTCACCAAAGCCTCTATTACCATTCTGCAGACCTATTACCTCATCTTTCTTCTCACCAGAAACAGCATACACCTTAATACTTTGCCTGTTGCAAGCAGAAGGTGCTGTCCGTGCTAAATCTATCGCTTTAGAAATAAGTTCCTTATCTACAGGTTCTCCACTGTACCAGCGGCAAGTATGGCGACTATGTGCAAATTCCTTGAAATCCGAAGTTTGTTTGAATAATTCTTCTTTTTTAAACTCTAAACAATCAACTTCTCCAAGAGAATTTGCCCCCCCAAGATTGTCCTCTCTATTTTCGCTACCATATCAGCAGGCAGTTCATAGCCGTTATCTTTATGGATTTGCAGGTATTCGCGAAGGTCATCTATAGCAAATTGCAATTGTTCATTATCCGAACCATACCTTGCCATATATTTGTCGCACATAGATTGAATCAATCTCACAACACCTATACCAAAACCAAATCTTCTGTTAGGCATGGTAATGCCCTTTTCAATGATATGTCCGCCCACTAACAGGCGGTTTTCCAAATCATCCCGATTACGGCATAACATTCCATATTTGATATCACGAATAAACCAAATCCAATGGTTATATGTTGTAGAACACATCAACTGAATAACATGAGCTACTTTTTGAAATACACGTATCATACGCTATATCCTTTATTTTTTAAATATATCATTATATCTTTCATTCTCATCTCCCAGGATGCCATTTCCTTAGCAGTTTCGTAATTACGATTGACCAGATCCTGATATTTTCCGATATTCCCTAAAATATCAGAAACCAAAGGAGATGCATCATTCCCATCCCAATCAATGACTGGATTGTAACCGATCAAATCAATGAGTTCTTTCGGTGCACGACCTACCATCACGATACGAGACAACATACATTCCCAATATCTTTGAGTCAGCGTTTCTATGTTGCCAGCTGTCTTCTTGTCAACATCGCATCTGGGCACAGTAACTGTCACTTTAGTATCAGCAAGTGCTGCTCTAAACTCCTCGTCACTTTGGAATGTCCGTGCAAAGTTTCCTGTCTTAACATGGTTGATACCCTCAGGAAGAGGAGTCTTAAAGAAATTACCATCCTTACGTCCTATCTCAAGAATATCTATTTTTCTATCAGGTAATACCTTTCCTGGAGAATACAAATCTATTTTAATTCCTTCCGTTATTGTCAGGATATTCATTTGGGGAAATAAATTCCTAAACACATCAGCAGTTTGAGAAGAAGTAAATATCGCTGTTTTTACCTGATACTTACGGAAAAACGCAGCAACACTCTCCACCTGCTTAGGCCAACAATCCCAGATAACGGGAATCACCTCATAGAATGCATAATCTGGGAATGTATCAAACTGGATACTATATCCAGAAACAAACCGCAGCCTTGCCTCCCTCTTGCTTTTAAAGATAGAAGGCAAAGTTATTCTATATATCAAGCTATGAAGAAACTGAGGAGGATAGAAGTTCCTTGAAACCTTACCCCCTATTTTTTCCCATGCTTCACATGGATAATATTTAAAATTACTCGCACCTTTATATATATAAGGTGGAATGGCTTTTACAATTTTCATTATATCATTTTACGATTATATAATTCTTGCCATCAGGCACAAGAAGTTTGCGCTCATGAGGTTTTAGATTCTTGGCAAATACAGACCATTCTGGCTTAGAGTATTTCTTATCAATCGTTATATCTGCCATGTCACAGACAGAATAAAAAATATTATCAGAATTTACAGGCTTTTTTTTATTTGAAAGCAGGTTAGCTTTTTTCTGAGGATATTTGTCTCCCCACACCTTACTGTTCCACACGATAAGCGGAACATGATATTCTGCCTTTCGGGGATTACAATTACCTCCATGGTCACTCACACCTGTATCATAATCCGCACCATGATCAGAAACCATCAAGAACGCAGATTGATAACCCGGTTTATCTATCGCCTTGATAATATGATACACATTATAGTCAGTAAACAATACCGTATTATCGTATGCATTTACTACCGCTTGATGATCAGTCCAAGAAGAATTATCAAAAACAGGATTAGGTCTGTAGATATTCTGTTCCTTTTTAAAATTCCTATAAGGACTATGATTGCCAAAGAATTGTACGATAAAGAACGTTTTCGGATAGATATTAGATAAAGAATCTACGATATCTGCAAGTCTTGCATCTTCTCCCGCATTATAGTTGAATATCCCGTCACATCCTTTTACCAAATATCTATAAGCCTGATTACAAATGAGATTATCTGCACTGATAGCAAACGTTTTGAAGCCACACTCCTTAAAAGGTTGTATAATACTCTTTTCCTGATAGTTCAATACAAAATTATCAGCCGTGGCTCTTGTCACTATTTGGGGGACAGAATACATCGTAAGATTAGCAGCAGAATAATAATCGCTAAAAAGCGTGAGGTTGTCTAATGTTTCCAACAGAGGGGTTGTCTTGCGTCCATACCCTGCTATAGACAAATTATCATATCGCAAAGACTCACCTATTGCAAGAACATAAGATTCTTTTTCATTTATCTTTGGTCGTTTCGCACCAAACTTCATCTTTTCTGCTTCTTTTATATATCCTTTTTGAAATTGCTGCTCTATGGCATTATAGGACTGAAACCAGAAATTATAAGGAGGACGACTCAACACATTCTGCTCAACATAAAATCTTGTTGTAATATTGCCCCCCCACTTGACACGTAACTGAAAAGTTAGAAATACGATTGACAGAACAATAAACGAAGTTGCGCATAACAAGTTAGGAGCAAGTTTTTGTGGCTTCTTATATTTCCAAACCAGCAATCCGAAAACCAAAAACACAGGCAAAGCCCATGGCAACGCATGAAGCGAACTCATCACAAAGCCAGAGCCTTCATCTGCTGTGGTGTTCAGTGCCGAAATGATATTGCCCGCTATCAAGAAATTCTTATATAGCACAACCATAATGGTCTCGAAAAACGAAACCATCATTAGGAAGCTTGACACAACTATAAACAGCCATTTCTTCTTGATACATGCCAAAAGAAAACACACAGGAAGTGTGTACAAAACAGAGGAGATAATGCGACTCAGCGAAAAGCCTTCCTCTGATAACGCCTCTTTATAGACTATAGGTATTAAACATATTAATAACAACAGAAATACAGATAGACAGTTTATTCCTTTAAAAAAATGTACTAAAGTTCTTTTCATTATTTGACACATAATTTTGATATATACAAATCAACAAATATAAGATTAAAATTCTATTCAATACTTAACAATTATATTTGTCTCCACCATAATACCCTTTTAGTTTATCAATATCACAAAGCAATTTCCAATTTTTCTCAAACCATTCTGGATTATTGTTCCACCATTTTATCTTATTTAAAAATATTATTGTTTCCTCATCATACCGATAACCAACAATCTTTGCTGGTACACCACCTACTATAGCATATGACGGAACATCCTTAGTTACAACAGCATTAGCAAGAACAACCGCGCCATCATGAATTTCCACACCACCTATTAATGTTACATTTGCACCGATCCAACAGTCATTACCGATTCTATTCACTATTTCTCTATCTTTGTCATAGAACTTAAACTCCTCTATCATCTGCTCATTGGCAAAAGTCTTGCCTTGTGGATTATTCCCGTCGCTTTTAGAGAAAAACAATGGGCAAGTTGTAGCGAAAGGAGTTTTATATGCATGAGTAGCATTAATATAACGACAATTTGGTCCAATTGAAGAAAATCGTCCTATCTCTGCACTTACTAATCCATTCCCACCGACATAAGAGCCATAACCTAAAGAGCCAAAGAATGATGTTCTTGGTCCCACCATATTCATCCCCTCAAACTTGCAGCGATACGAAATATGAGTGGAATACCAAAACTTCACCTTATCACCATTATGCTTCTTCTGCCATAGATAGAGAAGAAGTTTATATAGAAAAGGGATTTTTTTTATTGCGTTTAATATCATAATTTTCAAATCAACAATACTATTGTTCACCGAAAGCATTCTGAGAATATTTCTGCACATCACTTTCATGAACCAACAAATCTACACGAAGATTTTTCAGCATAGAATATTTCTCCATCAATGGTTTAAACTTTTCTTTTCCATAGACCAAACCATTATAAAAAAGCCAAACCAACTCATAACGAGACAACTTGCTTCTCAATATGGCAACATACTCGCTTCTATTAGTCAAATCCGCAGTTTCATCTTGGTCAGCTAACACCTCTGTTTCATCCACAAGCTTTACAATTCGATACATACACCTAAAATAATGATCTAGATAGGTTGGTGAGAAAGAACCCTCATAACCTTCTAGCCCCCTATCACGCAAAAGCTGTCTCATACCCTTGTAAGTTGAATTATCAGAAGTTTGCTCTACCACTTCTTCAAATGCAAAACGGAAAAGACTTCTTCCTTTAACATATTTAATTTCATCCGAACCTTCTCTATACTCAAATTCCAGATTGTTCGTTATTTCCTCATGAATATTCAATAAATTATAGAAATTAGTATTGAAACGCTCCAAAGCTATGTCTTCACGTTGAAATTGGTTGGCACGAAATTGGACCCAAAAAGCTATAAAAGTCAAATAAGACGCAATAATAGCTACAAAAGGACTTGTTATACCACCAATAGTATCACCAATTTCACCAGTATTCGTATAATTACCAAACCAAGGCTGAGTAAAGAGAAATGGTAGGCCAAAAACTATAATGAAACTTAATACTCCAAATAAAATAGAGTAAGCCTTAAAGCGACCATCATAAAAGTGCATAACTTTCATTTTTCTATCAATTTAGTTTTTATCACATAATTCATTCTTTCTTCTTCAGATAGTTCAAGAATGAGGAACAAGAGACTAACATAAATAGTGCTTCTTCCTGCCCTGGGACATACTTACCTTCGTCATCCATTAAAGCATGACGAATGCCTGTGTCAGGTTGATTTGTATAAGCATATAGCTTTTCAAAAGAATCTTTCAAAATCTTAGGGAACACAAAACCAGCTTCTTCCATTTTCTTTAAAGCTTTTCCTAAAGTATTCTCCCCTGTTTGCTCTCTACAATAAGCCTCTACTGCAGAGATTGATTCTTTTATAGAGTTTCGATAATCACCATTAGGTCTTGTTGCATAAAGTTCCAATGCAGATGCTAGATGTTCCTTTACATTGTCCTTTGCATGTTCTAAAGCATCCTCAATCGCCTTAACTTCCGTTTCCGAAGTTATTTCTATAATTTCTTTATTTACAACTTTATATGAATAGTGTAACTTAGAAAAGAAAAAGTTGATGCCAAAAACAAAGTCATTGGCTATTGCTAGATTTAACTTGTTTGAGGCAACCTTAATATATAAATATTTAATTGCAGTTTCCAACATATCTAGTTTCTTATACCAATCTATATTGTCGTCTAACATATACGTTGTTGCAACAATTTGCTCTCTGCCATAACTCCAAAAATCATTTTGTCTTTTATTCAAAAAATATATCCATAAATACTGCTCTAAATCCGAATATTTAAAACTAGAATATGAATCTCGATCTAAAATTCTCTCCAATTTATCAAAACAAGTACACACACCATTTGCAACTTCTTTTGGAAAACATTCACGCAGAAGTACGTCTGATGGTTTCGTAATATTATATCTTTCTGAAAATAAAGTCATAATCATTAATTTTAAAGGTTTACTATTTCATCCACCCTATCACCTTATATATCAGTAACCAATCGTATCTACGATATAGCCACGGATAGAGCTTTTTGCACTGTTCTTCATAATACTCTCTCTCGCCAAGGAAGAAAGAATACAATGCCATTTTCTCCCAAAACGACTTGCCTTTGAAATCAAGATAGCCCAAGAAATCCTCCTTGATGTTCTTGCGAGCATGAGATGCTGCGGAAAACGAAAGGTTATTCATCAGAACAGGTTCTTTAATTGTCAAAACAGAAACGTGTTTATAGATATTAAACAGCCATTCCAAGTCTTCAAATCTTCGTATTCTCTCATCAAACAAAAACTGTTTACATTGTTCACTTTTACAAACAAAAGCACCTGTTCGTGGAAAAAGACGCCCCAAGCAATACTCTTTGAACGGATTATCAATAATCTTTTCCGTATAACTATAAGCAAAAGATGTTTTCCCTTGAATTCGGCGATAGAAAGGAGCACAAATAAAACCAATTGATGGATTTTCTATAATTGCTCTCTCAAAATTCAGTAAAGCTTCAGGCAAAAATTCGTCATCAGCATCAAGAAACAGAATCCATTCTCCCTTAGCATTTTTCACACCAGTATTTCGAGCCTTGCTTGGTCCTCCATTCTTCTGACGAATCAAACGAATACGAGAATCTTGTATTTCTTCTACTTTAGCCACAGAGTTATCTGTCGAGCCATCATCCACTATCACCACCTCAAAATTTTGGTAAGACTGAGACAAGACACTCATCAGCGACTGTTTGATGGATGCCTCCTTATTATATAAAGGTATTACTACGGAAATCATAAAATCTTTTTAATCTATTTTCATCACTGCTTTACAAACTCAAAATAAGCACTATTTAAAGTAAATCCTTGCAAAGTTTTTGAAGCGCTATCATGCCAAGAATTCAAGTCTGAAATAACATTGCCAAGATTAGAGTAAGCATTGTAAAGGTTCTGTAAATTCTGATGATTATTAAAATAAATTGCAGAGAAATATACAGTATTAAATCTGTTATTCCATTCAATATCACCATTACCATAAATAATAACTTGTTTCTTTAAACAATCAACAAAGACTTGCGCATTTTGGCAAAGATAATCAACAAAAGCATATTGCCAACGGATTGGTTTTTCATCTAAGTCACTAGCAAATGGACTACCAGTTATCTCCAACAATGTATCTATAACGCCATCCGTTATTTTTTCATGATTTTGAGCCATTACCTCGTTTATAAAACGCCGAAGCAAAATATAATAAACATCTTTTAAGTTTTGTGGCAAAAACAAATAATCAGCAATGTTTTCTCGCATAATATCAAGGCAAACCAACAATGGGCAAATCATATCTACGCCACAACTTTCACAAGTATGTTTTAAGTTTTCCAAATATGTCCCCGATTTCTTTTTGTCGAAGCCTATATTTTTGGAGTCATAAAAGAGTTTTAAAATAGGCTCCAACTTTGGCTTTACCTTGTCTGAACTTACATATCCCTCTCTTGAATGAATCGTATTTCTGTCTATAATGTTATCCATTGAATATTTGTAAGAAATATTTATATATGTCAAGTATTTGAGTAGAAGTTTATCAAAAGAAATTCCTGAAGAAGCTTGAAATACGAAAGGAAATTCATTCTGAACAGACAGCCCTTTTCCTACCATGAAAAAATAATGTATCTTTTTCTCAAACTCTACGTCTGATAAATTTAAGCATTCCAGCAATTCCATTCTATCAATGACGTTTTTGGCAATATCATTTGCAAAATATTTATAAAACATATTCATTCTGCAGATATTGTTTGCACCAACACGCTTTGATTTTCCAAATAATTCATTAAGTATAACCATTACTATTTCTTCGTCCGCTATCTTTGCATTAGCAACAAGCTTGCTATAAACATTGACACTTTGTTCATCTTTATTTGAATAATCTGTCAAATATTCGCTTTTCAAAGACAACAAAGAATCACAGCCGTGAATCAGATTGGTCTCTAAGATTCTTTCAAAATTATCCCGTAAAAGAATATAAAATTCTGGACATCTAAATTTAAGCACTGTCAAACAGAACAAGTCATAATAATCAAAATTTATGCTTTTGTTTGATTTTATAAGATCGAATTGCATATTCAGAACATTAAGAAATCTATAAACTTCTCTCATGTTAGCGAATATATACTGAGCAATATCGAGTTTTTTTATTCTATCAAGACAATCTTGTATAGCATTGGAATCATCTAACATCTTCTTTAAGAGGGAATTGATATGATCTAATAGAACGTCCAAGGCTATTTTTTCATTAGCAGGCATTTGAAATTCAAAGTTGAAGAATTTCTTCAGATACTCAGATGGATTCATGACATTTCTTGACTTAAGCATACTTTCCAAATAGTTATTGTCTGCCGCTATGATATAATAAACATTTGGAAAATCTGCCACATCACGAATCAACTTTAACACCATCATTAATTCTGAACTCTGCAAACGATCAACATCATCAATTGTTACTACTATTGGTCTATCTATATTCAATAGTTCATTGCGAATTTCATCATGTACGTCTTTTATTGTATCATGGTGTTTAAAAAAATTCAAATCAAAATATAATCCATGAAATCCCTTGACTGATATTGCATCAAGCAAAAGAGACATATATCTTCTTACACTATGTTGAATTGAAGGTAAGCGAAAGGAGACATTAGCAATGAAAGTGTTAAAAAATTCCCTTATTATAGACTCCTCATTATCACATAACCAAGGCAGAAACTCAATATATATCACTTTGGTTGGGTTATGTGAAGCATACTTTTTCAGCATTAAAAGAAAAGATGACTTACCATGCCCATAATTTTCTCCTATGTGAATGACAAAAGAGTGATTTCTATTTTTTCCCTTTTCGTTTTGTACATAATATGTCTGGAAAATTTTATCCAACAAATATTTAGCATACCTATCACGTTTCAACAAATCTGTATCTGATGGAGTATCTGACATAAAAGCAACTACATCTTTCCTGTAAATTTCTACATCATTTTTAATCAACGCTTCATATTTTTCCTGATTACAATACATAATGAAAACGAAAAGAAGCACAAACAACATAATCGTAGCAGCTGCCACAATAGCATTGTAGTGCAAATAAAAATGCAACGTAATTTCATTAAAAAGATGAAACAAATGGTCATGAAATAGCAAGCACATTATCATAAACAATACTATAAACAATACAACATGCTTAAAACAAAAGTCTTTCATAAACATGAACTACAATTATTTTATCAACTTATCAATAACATATCCACTCAGGCTGAACAGATGAAATTTTATAAACGGAATCAAAAATCTAGTTTTGATTTTTGAATAGACAAGAAGACGGAGTGGACAATCCAAGAAGGCATCCAGTCTCCTCATTCTTAGCTTCTTATCCAAATATTGTTTTTCTTTTGCGATGCCAACTAAAGACATATAATAAACTGCCCCCATAATGAAATCAAGCCCTTCGCTCTTTGTTCCACATGGATGGTATTTTCGATAATAATCAAACCAATAGGTAGCTGTCAAAGAAAGCATATCTTTCAAGAATAAGACATGCATTAACTGTTTAGTCTGTAATTGAAGTTTTATTCCATAATAGCTTTCAAGTTTTTGTGATAACATGAACAATTGCCCATCAACATAGTCCATCTCCTCAAAAGACAAATTATATCCCGCTCCACCCTCATCGGAAGACTTATGATAATCTTTTTGAGTAGTATCAATACGAAGAGAATTGATATGACAAAGATATTCCCAATTAAAGACATTGTCCTCTGCAAAGCGCATTGCCTCATCAAATCGAATATGATAAGTTTCAATGATGGAACGTTTAAACAAACGTCCCCATGGATAGCACAGCTGGTCAGCATTAATTAATTTCGACAATTCACGCCCCACGGCTTCCCTATTAGCCAGTTTAAGGTGAAAAGAAGAACTTTCGGGAGTATTTTCATAGCAAAAGCCTGAAATAACGATGTCATAATCCAAACCTTGAGATAAATGCTCCAGATAATCAGCTTCAATGAAATCATCGGAATCAATAAAAGCGATATAATCACCTTGAGCAAACTTCAATCCATGATTACGTGCAGAGCTTACACCTCCATTCTCTTTGTGTAAGACTCGTATCCGGCTATCATCATAAGACTGACAAATGTCTAAAGTATCATCCTTGCTACCATCGTCAACAATTATCATCTCCCATTCTGTGTATGTCTGATCAAGAACAGACTGTATACATCGACGAATGGTTCTAGCTGCGTTATAAGCAGGTATTATAACGGAAATCATTTCTTTCTATTAGATATTTTATGAATTTTTTCAAGAATTATTGCAGCTTTAAGCATAAGTGCAGATGCTATACCACCTTCCTTGTAAATTTTATTAAAGATTTTGCCAGCAGAAGAGAACAAAAAGTACATCTGGTCAATGCCGACCGGCATACTTGGCGAAACAAATGATTGTTTGCAATTACGTATCAGCCAATCTGTTTCTTTACTAATTCTTCGTTCTCGTTTGATGGTCTTATATATTGATTGAGAAAAGTATGGGGAATAGTCTTGATTCTCTATGAAGTTCATGTGCCACCAATGAACAATCGCTGCATCTGCAAAATACTTTAAGCTCATTTGCACTTGAGCATTATAAATTCCTGGCAGTTCCTCAATAATGTTACCAAATTCTCGGTTCGCCATTAAGAACGAAGGTTCGTCTTGAGAATTTCCCTTTTCAAAGCAAGAAAACTTCCAATTTTCATTCCACTTCTTAAAGAAAGAACGTATAAGATCGTTATCCGCAGCATATATGACACCAGAGTTAAAATAGAACTTACTGTCAGATGCGTCTATACCAAACACAGACTTTACAGAACCTAATGGTTTAAATGGCATCTTGGCAAGAGGCAAATGGTTTTCAGGCACAGCAGCGATGTCACACATTAGATTGTCTATATCATCTAACGGCTTGCAGATAACAGTATCGTTGTCAAGAAAAAGCATAGAACCATCTACATAAAGTCTCGTTTTGGTCTTTAATTCTCTTGATTTTTGTTTGGCGGTATATTCCTGTGGAACAGGAACAACCTTTATTTCTGTTATCAACTTACAGAACTCTTCAAATTGCTCTATGTATTGTTTTGTATTTTGATCGACTAATAACACCACACAAGCATCATCGTGGAATGTTCTTAGAGAATATATCGACGTCCAACACTCTTCCAAAAACAAATCATTTTCAGAAGCGATTAAGGCATATACAATTTTTGTTTTCATAATTACAAAGTTTACATGTATTTGTTAAACCACTTTATATATGTGTATGCCGTGAAGAACATACGTGAGCTAATATCCTTGCCGTTCACAAACGCATCTCTTAGAGCGATGAACTTGTCTGCATCCAATTCTGGCAATAATTTCGTGAGGTTATCATGTGACACGGTATCAAACAAATCTTGTTTCATTTCGCCTCTAAACCAATCCTTCGTAGGCGGAACGAAGCCGCGTTTCGGGCGATCGAGCAACTCTCTGGGCACCATCTCATAGAGAATGTCCTTAAGAATGCGTTTCAAACCGAGATTGCCATTTATCATATACTCATAAGGCAGGAGACGAGAGTATTCAGCAACACGATAGTCCATGATAGGACTGCGAAGCTCCATGCTACAACGCATTGTGGCACGGTCAACCTTCTGGTTTACGGCGTTCATGAATGTCTTCATGTCGTAATCGCTATATGCAAGGATGCCACGCGGTTTGTTCTGCAGGTATTTCATGTCGGCCTGTTGCTTGCCAAGAGTGATACGGTCGAACTTCTCCGCCCCTCCCATATCGTAACAGAACATGCCAAGACTGCGATATACGTCGGCATAATCGTGCTGGGTAGACTGCATCACCTCTTCCTCACCGCCCTTATGCTTGAAGTATGGCGTGAATAGCTTACGAAGCCAATATGGTTTCTGATATTGGTGCAGACGTGCCTTTGTCCATTCGTATTTAGGATAGCCATAGAACAGCTCGTCGCCACCATCTCCACCAAGAATCACCGTAACGTCCTGACGTGCCTTTTCTGCGACGAGGCTGCTCGGTATCAGACTGTCGTCGGCAAACGGTTCATCAAAATAGGTGATGTAATCGTTGAAGACCTTCATGAGGTCGTCGCCGGTGCACGGACAGACCTTAATAGGTACACCCAGGGAGCGGGCTACGTCAACAGCAAAATGACTCTCGTTAAACTGCTGGTTGTCGAAGCCTGCAGTATATGCACACAGGTCTTTGTTGAACTTTGAAACTATGGCGCAAATCAAAGAAGAGTCGATGCCACCGGAAAGGAATGTACCTACCGGCACGTTCGCATTGAGGCGCAGACGAACGGCATCGAAAAGCAAGTCTTTGACCATCTGCTTCGCTTCGTCATAGCTTTTGGGTGCCGTAAAACCACAAGAGTTTGTGTCAACATCCCAATATGTCTGTATGTCGAGTTTACCGGAAGAAAGGTTGAAGGTGAAACATTCGCCTGCCCTCAACTTCTTCACTTCCATAAATGGGCTGTATGGGTCAGGAATAACACCTTGAAGAAGATAGAACTGGCGAGCCTTGACATCAACATGAAGATTATTGCCATATTTTATAACCTTTGGTTGAGAAGCAAACTCGAAGTCTTTACCTTCATGCCAAAAATAGAACGGTTTCTTGCCCAAACGATCACGAGCTCCTACCATGATGTTCTTACGGCGGTCATAAATAACATAAGCGAACATGCCGTTGAAAAGCTTTACCGAATCAAGACCCATTTTTTTGTACATAGCACAAATAACTTCTGTATCACTCTCGGTTCTCAAAGTAACATCACTTAAATATTGTTTTTTCAGTTCCAGATAATTATATACCTCTCCGTTGAAAACAATACTTATGTCATCATTATATACGAACGGTTGATTACTTCGAGGGTCCAAGTCTATGATAGACAGGCGAACATGCCCTAAAGTTATTTTATCACCATCCGAAACCAGAATTTCCTCTATACCTGTATGATCAGGACCACGAAAATTCATCAAATCCAGTTTATGTTCTACGACACTCCGCTCATAGCGTCGTGTCGTTCCAAAAATTCCACACATATAAATTTAAATAAATCGTTGATTAACGACCTTCATTACTTTTCTTAATACCCATGCAAAGAAGAAAGTCGCTAAAAAAGTTAATATAGTAAAGACATGCCACCAACGAGGAATGTACGTATATGCCATACCAAACAACACGCTGATAACAGCTCCATGTATCAAGTATATTTCAAAAGAATGCCTCCCAAAGAATGTCAATAACCTATTGCTTTTTATAGGTCGGAGACACAATGAAGAATATATCAACAAACCTACTACCAGACTTAAAACCATCATACCAACTGGAAAATTATCTGTTTCAGAGCAACTCGCCCAATAAGCAGATAGAAAAGTCAGTAGAAACAGCAGTAATACGACTGCCCTTTTATACTTATACAGAACATTTCTTATTGCAGTTTCATAATTTGCCAACGTCATGCCTATATTGATAGATAAAACCATTTGGTACCACCAGTTGCAAAAGTCCATAACCTTAAAAAGGAAGACATATACGAATGAGAAAAGCCACATACTATATGCTACTTTTATTGGAGAAGACTTGAAAAGCAAGGCTGCAATATAGAACGCAAAATAATAGATTATGATTGTAACACAAAACCAACAATTGGGCAGAAAAGGCCAGTCCTTTCGAAAATCAGCGATTTGCCCCCCCACAGGGTTATTGATATTGCTTCAAAAACGATAGAGCACAAAACAAGAGGCAATACAATCTTTAATAGTCGCTTCTTTAGAAAACCATCTAAATATTTCTGACCTTTCGTGATAAGACTAACCATTAATCCATAACCAGAAAGGAAGAAGAATACTGCAACTATCGGTGCTCCCCAAAACTGAAATTGGGAGAAAATCCATATATCATCAGGTGTTGCATCTACTATTCTTAGAGATATATGATGAATCACAATCCCTATTGCTAACACTCCACGTAGTGGCAGCGTGGCTTCCATTGTAAATGACGTTAATGAAACAGAACAACGGGGAAGCCCCAAAATAGCCCAAATAAATAAAATACCAAACAGTAAAAGCATATTATTTGATTTTTATGTTCTTAATTATATGTTTCTGCCATTTCTCTGCCCAATATCTGAATTTCAAACCGATACGATCTACGAAATTAGCACATTGATAAGTAAAGCCATATCGCTTTTGAAGTTTAAAGCCAATAAAGTCATGCAAATTTGCATAATACAGAAATTCATTCTGGTAAGGGTTTTTACATTCTGTAAACCAAGGCTTCTCAGCCTCGCAAAAATGCACAACTACAGGATCCTTACCACGTTCTCTAATTTCATTCCACTTGCTATAGTGCATATAATGGACTAAGGAATCTCTAAACCACCATTCTTGATAATTGTATGTGTAATCTGCATAAACAATATATCCATCCAGTACTTTGTTCAGAGCATTCTGATCAGGCAGAGAACATTTATCAGGGTTATCTGCCACCCATTCGATAAGTCTTTTTGCAGTATTATTTTGGCGCCAAAAATCAAGATTTAACAGCAAGACACCAGAATTGAAATACTTTCCTTTGAGTAAAAGTATATTCTCAAAAACAATATCGTCACAACTCTCTGCAACAACTGCTGCAAGAGCATTACTTGAAAGGTCTATATCATAAAAAGGCTTCAATGAATGACGTACAATAATGTCGCAATCAAGATAAAGTACTTTGTCTTCATTCTGAAGCATATCAGGCAAAAGAAAACGATAGTACATAGAAATCGGGAACCGCTCGTTGACTGTCAATCCATTAAAGCAACTTTTATCTATCTCTTTTATAATTATCTTCTGACCATATTGATTAGCAAGCAGAGAAAACATACCCTTTGCCTTATCTGTAATGCCATCGGTAAGAACATATACAGAAACATTCTCACCTTTGTTGTTTTCAAATATGGAGGTGATACATATCAGTGCAGGCTTGACAAAATTATTATCAGTACATAAGGAAATGTTCATATGTAAATTATATCTTTATTTTATTTCGTAAATAATGAGCCAGCATACGTGGCTTGAATAAACCTATATCATTAGGACATTTAACCAAAAAGCACAAGAAGTCTTTTACATAACAGCTATAAATATAACTTTGTACATTTGTATATATCTTATATTTATACTCCCCTATTATAGTTGACAAAAAAGTCTTGTCTGCATAGCAATCAAATCTACTCATATATTTTTTCATCCAATGATAGTTCATATAGGTTGCAATCATTTTCTTTTTGCTATCTATTGGGTTGCCCCATTGACCTGATATATTAACATCGGAATTACGCACATTAAATATTGTATGCTGAGTCATGCAGCACCCCTCGTCTGCCATAAAAAAATTGGTAACATCATCAGAGAACCATGCAGAGGGGAAATCAACAAAATTACCAATCTCCTTCAGGTGTTTTGTGCGATAAACAAAACTTGCAATTCCTCCAACCCAGTCTTTCTGATAGATACGATGTATGAAATGAAGGTTGTCGAGCCATTCATCCGTGACATTCTCTTCGGCTTTTATATTTCCTTCTCCGTCTATTACACGAGAACGAGCACGCAACAAATTTACTTTAGGATACTTTACAAGCAATTTATCTGCTTCAACAAGAAAATTCGGTTCATATACATCATCATCACTCGCCATCACAAAATACTCCGTATCACACATATCAACAAGAAGGTTCCAATGAGAAACAAGACTCTTACCGCCCATATTCTTCACATTACGGCGGAAAACGAAGCGTGGGTCGTCGCCGCAAGTCTTATCAAATATTGATTTCAGATCATGCGGTGAGCAGTCGTCACTTACTATCACCTTGAAATCTGTATATGTCTGTTCTTTAATACTCCTTAATGCCTCAGCCAAGAAATTTGGCTTGTAGGCAGGGAGTAAGAATGTATATTTTATCATTATTTAAAAATTATAGTTTCAACCATTTGTATGCTTTTAGTATTTTAATTTGAACGCAAAGGATAGCTTGTTTTTTACTTTTCTAATAACCTTCTCACGCATTTCTGCATCCAAGCCAATGTAGAAAACAAACGTGGCAGAAACCATTGCACAAACAGCAGATGTCAATATAAGGTTAAGCCAACCGTCTTCAAATGAATTTGAAACAAAAACTGGTAATATTGCAGAAAGCAAAATGATAAGAATACTCTTTAATGGGACATTTAACAAATAGAACTTGATGTCAAATCCAGAGAATTTGTTAAGTATCCACAAGTCACATGCCATAGCTAAAGGATATGAAACACATGCAATGATATATGCCACAACTGGTGTTGCTCCCAGGAGAAGGCAGATATAAGTGAGAGGCAGAACCGAAATGTAGGCTATAGATGAGGTAATATTTGGTAGCTTCATCTTGCCAAACGCATGAATACCATTTCCTATAGGAAAGTCTATCGCTTTGAAGAACAATTCTATCAAAGTTATTCTGATAAAAGGAATAACATATTCAGGTATGTTGCCGAGCCATAGTTTTATTAATATTTCAGTCTTGATAAAAACAGGCAAACCTATTAATATCAACAGATACGAAGAGTATTTGGCTGTATTACATACCAAGCGGTTCATTTGTTGGTATTCTCCTTTGGCATACAGTTTATAGATTTGCGGACCTGCTGCAACCTGGAAATTCATAACAAAGCCACTGACCTGACTGCTTACCGTTGTTGCGATACCTCTGGCTGCATTTACTACAGTAGAGAAGAACATGTTTAAGAGAATTGTTATACCTTGATTGTTGGCCATGAAGGCAAATGTGCCGATGGAATTCCAACCCACATAGTTCCATATATCTTTGTATAATTTTGGATCCCATCGTAAATGCATATTACATTCTTCAAATTTGCGTAAGCAATAGATGCGATACATGAAGAACATAAACAAATTAGTACAGAAGTAGAATGTAGAATACATGATCAACTTGTCTGTATCTATATAAAGCAACATCACCACAATCGTAAGTTTGAACACCACATCCAAAATACTCATAAAAGCGAAAGTGGACATCTTTTCATGAGAAGTGATGCTTGCTATGTATGGAGTCTGTGTGATGCCAAGGAAACTGGAGAAAAGCGTTAATTGATAGATGTAATTGGCAGCAAACATTCGGTCGGGATCTATAACCAACTTATAGTTAACGAACCAAAGACCTACAGTTTCGCCAAGAATCAACGTTACAAGGGCCAAAACAATATGAATCGTACCACAAGCAGAAAAAATATTTCTTAACTGTTTCATATCGCCCTTACCTAAGCCTACGGTAAGAAAGCGAGAGGTACCTTGACTCAGAAGAGAACTGAAATATGCTAAAAAGCCCATTACTCCACCAACTACATTCATCAATCCGTAGTCGTGGATACCAAGTGCATTAATCGTAACACGAGCTGTAAAAAGACCTATTACTAATGTAATGAGCATTCTCATATACAGATACAACGTGTTCTTTGCTATTCTTTTATCATTAGCTGAAATATCAGACATTACGTAAAATTAATTTTGAGATTTTCAATATAACGTGTCCTGCCAACATGCAGGATACAATGATTATAAGACTATGACAGAACCCAATGAATAGATTGCTGTCGAATTCGTTTGCCAACTTTTGGTACGAAACAAAACCACCAACCTCTGTTATTAAGTATATGAACAAATTGGCTGAAAGTATTTTATTGAGTATTGTATTCTTTATTTCCGGTAGATTCTTGACTATATAGAACAATGATACTGACATTGCGATAACAAGCGGATTAGAATAACCTAACAGAGGAAATATAAGTTTGGATAAACTATTATGACCAGTGAACATGGAAATGTAGTATATACCAACAATACAAACGAACAAGGTTACAAAGGATATTACATATAAGCAGATTGGTTTTCCAACAAAGTAATTACCCCCCCAGCTTTGTCGTTTAGCATATCGTCCAAGTAGATAAACCATCAATAAGCCCATAAAGCTGCTACCGCAATTTGACAATAGCGCCAATATTCCGGCAGAAGAAAAAACAAACAATATGAACAATGTTGTTTTCTGTTGCTTCTGCGATAGATGATCAAACCCAACATTGAGTATAGGTGACAATATATATAACAGAATGAAATTTGTCATAAACCACCATTTGTTAGTTGAAATGGGCAATAAGCTTTCCATGAATTTTGTAATCTCAAATGGAGCGCCAAAGCATATTGTTTTGTAAGACCATGCGGAAATACTCACAATAAAACATCCCAACAATAACGAGAGTAGTTTCTTTAACTTAAAAGTTATACCATAATAACCTGAAATAAAAACAAAACAATATGTTGCAGGAACAAAAAGGGTCAGCAAAAAGCCATATAAGAAAAAACTATGCTGAACAGTGACTTCGTCACCGCCTAATTGCTTCAAATTGTAGCCATGAACCAATATATGCCAAAAAAAGATAAAGCACATCAATATGAAGCGCAAAATTTCAATATTGGTATTTCTGCATTTTGAATTCTGTTTATCTTCTGTAAATCGTTGTGTCATTTTTTATTATTTGTTATTTTGTCATGTTCGATAATTTTGTTCACAATACATGATGTGTGATAATCTTTAAGTTCTATGATTTCTAAAAGTTGCTTAGTTGAGAGTCTAATATCATCTTTGTCTTTGAAAGACAAAACAATTGTGTTTTCCTTACATAATTGCCTTAAACCCATTTTATTATAATACATATTTGAAAACGCACCGTGCTTAAAGTCAAAATAAAATTTAGACATTATACTATCCATAAAATGTTGTATGTATAAATCTCTCATAGATTCGGACAAACCAGGGGTATTAGAGTTCCGATAAATCGGATCTGGATTTAATGCATACAACAATGCTGATGGCGAAAGCTTAAATATCTTTTTGCAATCTTCCCTATATTCCTCAGGCAATATAAAGCCAAACTGAATAGCCCATACTTGATTCAGCAAGTCGTTATCAATATGTCTTTGATAAAACTCCGACGAAAACAAATCGATAGGAGTTTCATTTGATATCACAAATCTATAGAATGAGGGAATATCAATTTTTTTAATATCACATAAACAGACCTGCCCCTCATTTACTTGTAAAAAAGCGCTTTTATCAATAATATCTATTAACCAATCCTCATTAATAGTCTCATTGGTTTGAATATTTTTTATACACTTAGCGATATCTACAAGTCTTACGTTACCATTATTGCAAAGAACGTTATTCAATATAAGTATCTCGATTTGTTTTGCCTGTTGAACAAATTCAATCGTATGAATAACATCCACATAATTCGTAGACTGATAAGTAGTATAATTAGGAAGAATGGACAACACTTCACTTATCTCCGATTCTGGTACGAACTTTGTAAAGGAATTCAAAAAAGTAAATTTTCCATCAACGAAACCTACCAGCCACCATATATAATGTTCGTAATATACAAGACATATTTCTACAATTCTCCCAATATTTAAATTTTCTACTATTTTTTCGACCTCTTTTTCACTTGATAAAATATTAAATATAGAAAGAAGTTTAATTATATCGTCATTTGCAATCAATTGTACTGTTGAATCATTTAAAAAATCGGTTTGATAAGAACCCATCACAGAACCATTGGCTCCGCTTAAAGCAATCATCAAGCCTATTGCATTAGGATTTTTCTTTCGCTCTATTGCCAATTTGCCTATAAATTTTAACCAATCTGTCATATTAATAGGCGATTCATGTGCTTTACATTCGCAAATTACAGGTGTTTTTATATCTTTAATGCCTGTTTGATTGGATTTTTGCGCTGTTACATCAAGTTCACTCGCTCCTGAGACTTGCATGTTCGGTATTATGTCAACATATCCTTGCGACCTCAATATCTGAATAGCAAGTTGCTCCAACTGTGTTCCTTTATCATCCTTGTTCTTACCTAATATCAATAGTTTCATATTTCTCCATTTAATTATTACAGCTCTGTAGTGTTCCATTAAAAATGGGGCAACTACTCAGCACCCATGGAAGCCCCGATGAGTGCTGAGTAGTTTCTTTTATAGAGGTGCTTCTATATAACATGTATCATCCCTGCGTTACGGAGAGCTTTCGATTGAGTCTGTCTAGTGTTATTTGCGCCAAGATAATTTTCCTTTCAAGGAGTTGCTTTTCATCAAGTCCTACTTTGCTTTCGTCATAATGCTTCTTGCTCACTACCATTGTATAGAATATTCTGGCAATCTTATTCGCGGTCGCTACAATAGCTTGCAGATGACCACCTTTGGACTTCTGCCTCCTGAAATATACGCCGAGTCCCGTCTTGACACTTTTCACTGAGTTGGCACATAGTCTGAACACCTGTCCAACTCTGTTCTTCTGCTTCGGCACCTTGCTCGAGAGAAGTTTGCCACCTGAGATTTTGTTGTTCGGAACGAGGTTGCACCACTTGCAAAAGCTCTTGGCCGACGTGAACTTTTCTGTGAATCCGCTTCCAAGTTCCCCCATCAGGACAGCCAGCGCACCAAGACTCATGCCCGGTATCTCCATGGCGTTCACTCCCCACATAGAGAATGCATGCTTCTCCGCGTCAAAGGATATGGCATTTTTTTTGGCCACCCGCTTTTTTGTCGCCGTATAGCCTTGCATATCCGTGCCGCATCCATCCGTGTATTCGTCCAAAAGCCTGTCCATTTCCGCCTCGCAGTCGGCTATCTGGGTGTGGATGTACTTGTAGAGATCATAGGACTGCTTGAGCTCAAAGAGATGAACGACATCCCAAGTGCCTTCGAGCGACTTCTCTATTGTTTCCTTGCTGGCCTTGCAGCGCGGGTCGACCAGTTGGACAAGCGACTTGGGGTCATGGTTGCCGTTTAGAATTGCCTCTATGATGGCTTTGCACGATTTGCCGAGGATGTCGCTTATGACAGTATCCACCTTGATGTTCATCAGCACAAGTGACTTCTGCATGTGCTGGACTTCCTTGCTGGCACTGCGGAGCATGTTGTCACGGTGGCGGGCAAGCTCACGGATGCTACGGGCTGCGGCATCGGGGTGGAAACTCGGCTTAAGCAGCCCATAGCTGTGCATGAGCATTATCCACTCGGCATCTGCCTCGTCCGTTTTCTTGCCAGAGACGTTCTTCACGTCCTTCGCATTGGCCAGCAGGACATCAAAACCTTTCTCCTCAAGGAAGAAATACAGACCTACCCAGTAGGAACCTGTCGACTCCATCGCCACTGTGGTGATGCCACAGGCCTTGAGCCATGAGGCAATCTCCTCATAGTCGCATGTGAAACTGCCGAAACAGCGATTGTTTTCGCCATCACGGTCCTCGGGTACGCAGACTTGCATTTCACCATAGGCGATGTCTATGCCTGCTGCATTGGGATTGACTATCTTTAGCTTCAAGCCATCCTTCGTTTTTTCCTTTTCTGCCTTACGTGCCATAGCCTTTGATTATAAAACAGCAAGTCCGATGCTCCTAAAATATGTACTCTTCTATAAGGTCTCCAACAACCAATTATTACTCTACGAGCTGACGGAACCAAACTGAGTATTGGACTCGAAAGTCCATTGCCAATTATGGCCTACTTACTTGCCTGTGCAAAGGTAACTATTTTCTGGCGAATCTGTAGCGCAAAGATGGAAATGTTATTTCCCGTTTTGCTCAGGGGAAGGCCCCTGTGGTGAACTGAGTAGTTACCCCTAAGCATCACTGACATGTTGCCAAACAAATCCCATCCCGAGAACTTTAACATTGGAATCATCAATTCTTTTCGAAAAGACAATCTCATGCTACATTCCTCAAAATGTTTAATGGCATACCACCTATATATCGTCAACACGAATAATGATACGCAAAAAAGAAGAATTCCATACGTAATAAGCCTATCGAATGGAGTTATAACAATCGCATAAACTATCAACAATTTCAACAACAAATCACCAACCCTAAGATAAGCAAACACATCCATTTTTTCGTGAGAAATTAAACATGCAGAAAATGGAACCTGCGTAATACCTACCATAGAACTAATTGTTGACAACTGGAACAATATCCGTGCCGCATTCATTCAATTTCCTGGTATCACCAATTTATATTCCAATAGCCCTACAGTCTCACATAGTATAAAAATAAATATGGCAAGGACAAGATGTATAGTGAATGCCGCTGCAAATGTTTCTTTAAGTTTCCTTAAATCATTTCGTCCTAATTCTATTGTTAAAAAACGAGAAGTTGCTCCCGACAAAGAAGCATTTAAGAAAGAAAACATAGCGGCGACTCCGCCAACTACATTGTTAATACCAAAATCTGTTATTCCCAATGTTGCGAGAACGACACGACTCGTATAAAATGACACTATCATGCCGAACAACATTCGTACATATAGCATCAAAGTGTTTTTTGCTATTCGCTTGTTATTTGCTGAAGTTTGAGTCATAATGCAAAAATATCATCGTTATTTTATAAACATTTTCCATTTATTCAAAGTATCATATTGGTTAAAACCTGTTTTTCCATCACCAACCCAATAACCAACATAATTGCAACTATCGTATTCGAACAAAGTGTAGCCTTCGGAGTTCTTTACTGCAAAAAAGACGCAAACACTGTCACTATCATAAACCAAATAAACGCTCTCATCCAATATAGCTGGAATTGCATAATAAACACAAAGCATTGAAGATACCTCAAACAAATAAAAGCCTATAAAATCAGCATTGAACGTTGGGTTTATCGAATGATTGAACGTTGGGTTTATCGAATGATTGAACGTTGGGTTT
>OLGY01000304.1_pt1 | contig 38535 bp, 33 predicted proteins | sample 1605951 | NCBI WGS metagenome assembly OLGY01 (sample SAMN03283280) | human gut metagenome | biome: human-associated habitat; material: feces | host: Homo sapiens | place: Peru | collected 2012
TATTTTATAATGAATTAGTCTGTTTTGCAAGGAAAATCGTGAGACAAATTTCGAGTTTTTTCGTAATTAGTCTTTGTTTGTAATATTTGCTTACTGCCTCATTCAATATGTCCCCCTTTCCTATCATAGAAAATAAAATTATAAAATTAATCAAATCTATTTTACAAATTTTTTTTATATGTTATAATTTATAAAAAAATACGACAAAAGAAGAGGTAATTATGAATTCAATTTTAAAGTATGAAATAAAAAGTGATATTCGTGATATTATTGCAGAAATAGACTATGAAGAATATATGTTTAACAAAATATTTAAAACACATGTCACTTTTAAAAATTCTTATAAAAAATTTAATTTAATATATGATATTTATGGCCCTCAAGCATATAGAAAATTTGTACCATCTTCATATCAAAAACAAGACTTAGTAAATTTAATAAATACTCAAAACTATCTTATTTTATATGATAGACATGGTAAAAAAATTTTTAAGAACTTGGCTTATACTGTAAATTTATATAATTTTAATAAATATTATAGTAAATTTAGGGCATTTTTTTATAAACTATCTCATTTATTTACAAGAAAAAAATTAAAATTAAAAAGTGAAATTCCACTTATGTTACCTGAATCTATACCATCTATAGATGATTTAAAACTGTCTGAATAAAAAATAAAGCTTCAATTATATTGAAGCTTTATTTTTTATATATCATAGTCATCTAATATCGTACTACTATTTTCATTGTTATAATTTCTGTATGTATATGATTTAGTTTCATTATAATAATTATTCACATCTGCATCATATTTTTTTATTTCATCTACAGCTGTTCTAGCAAATATAAACAAAAATATATACATAATATTATATATAACATTTATTACAATTCCAACAGAGCCACAAGATATACCTGCTATAGAAAATCCCTTTCCTTTATTTATAATTTTTGAATTTTTTAATCCCTTAATTGATAAAATTAAAGCTATTATTCCTAATACCAATCCAATAACAGGAACCCAACATAATATAACAGATAATATACCTAAAATCATACCAACAATAGCATTTGTATCAGTTATATTTTTATTTTCTTTATATTCCTCCATAAAAAACCTCCTAAAATTTTCTTTATTAATTTTACAACATAATTGACAAAAAATCAATAAAAATCTTCAATCCATAATTTACATATCTTTTGCATATTTTTTTATAATTGGTAAATACTACAATTACTAATTTTATTTTACGAAAGGATTATATATGAATAAGTTTAATAATTTTATAAAAAATCTTTTCACTTATAAACCTAGTGAATCGTATAATTTCACTCTTGATAATGAAAGCCGGGCATGTTCAAAATGAAGATGGTAGTAATTACAATTTGGACAATAACACAACTAAAGATGTTGAACCGAAAAAGATTTTTACCGAAATAGATAAAAATCTTGATTTTTTGAAATATAAGTATAATGCTTTAATTTGCAACGATGTAATAATTAGAGAGTTTTCTTTACTAGCACAAAATATAGAATACAAAGCTTTTGTTATGTACATTGATGGAATGGTTGATTCTCCTGTTATAAATGAATTTATTTTATCTCCTTTAATGATGAGAAACAGGGCAAATATTTTTGATGATAAACAAAAAAAATTTGTTTCTGAGGAAAAGATAGATAATGTTACTTTAAAAAATTTTAAAAAATCTAAGGAAAAAAATTTAGTAGATTTTATTTATAATAGCCTAATTCCTCAAAATAGTGTAGATAAAGTTACAGATTTTTCTGATGTATATTCTGCAATAAATATGGGAAATTGTATGCTTTTTGTTGATTCATTAGATACAGCATTTAATTTAGATGTAAAAGGATTTAAGCAAAGAAATATTGACTCGCCAAGCAATGAAGTAGTTGTTCGTGGCTCACAAGAAGCCTTTGTTGAAAATATTAGAACTAATACATCTATGATTAGACGTCTTGTTAATAATGAAAATCTTGTAATGGAAACTTTAACAGTTGGACAAATTACTAAAACTCAAGTTTCTATTGGTTATATAAAATCATTAGCGAATGAAGATTTAGTTGCTGAGGTTCGCTATAGAATTAATAACTTATCTGTAGATTATTTAATTTCTTCTGGTCAATTAGAGCAATTAATACAAGATTCACCTGAAAGCTTATTTCCTCAAATGGTTGCAACAGAAAGACCTGATAAAGTTTCAAATTTTTTACTTGAAGGAAGAGTTATAATTATTGTTAATGGTAGTCCATATGTTTTAGTTGCACCTGGTGTTTTTGTTGATTTTATAACATCTCCCGAAGATTTAAATTTAAAATACCAATTTTCAAATATGCAAAAATTAATAAGACTTCTCGCAATATTTCTCTCTTTATTATTACCTGGAATGTATATTGCAATAACCAACTATCATCAAGAGCTTATTCCTACAGAACTATTATTCACAATAGCAGCAGCTCGTGAATCTGTTCCTTTTCCTACATTTGTAGAAATATTACTTATGGAAATTTCTTTTGAATTAATTCGAGAAGCTGGTCTGAGAGTTCCTACTCCTCTTGGTTCTACTATAGGTATTGTTGGTGCTTTAATTTTAGGTGAAGCAGCAGTTTCAGCATCACTTGTTAGTCCAGTTTTAATAATTATTATAGCAATAACTGGTATATGCTCTTTTAGTATACCTGATTTTTCACTTAATTTTACATTTAGAATTTATAGATTTATTTATATTATACTTGGATATGTTGCTGGATTTTTAGGAATTAGTGTTGTTTTATTTATTCAGTTAGTAATAATGTGTAAACTAAAATCATTTGGTTCGCCATATATTAACCCATACATTTTAAATAAAAATAAACGTAGCATTTCATCTTACTTTATTCCTCCTATTTGGAAAAGGGAACGTACATCTGTATTTTTGCATGCTCAAAAGAAATTTTCTCAAAAGAAAATAAGTATGGTTTGGAGGAAAAAATAATATGAATTCATCAAAATTAGAAACACTTGAAGCAATTGGACTTGTTTCGGTTGTTATGATTAATAAAATAATTTTAAATTATCCTAAAATTATAATGAAAACATCTGGTTCATCAGCATGGATATCCACAATTATAATATCTTTAATTGCTATATTTTTTGCATATTTAATATCAATGCTTTTTAAGAGATTTCCAGGAAGCGATATTTTAGATGTTTCCAATTATTTGGGCAAACGCTGGTTAAAAGTACCTGTTGGTATAATTCATATATTATGTTTAATTACTGTATCTGCACTTATTGTAAGAAATTTTTCTGAATCACTTAAAATAATATATTTTAACTGTTCACCAATTATTTATTTAATTTTATTTTTTATTATTTCGGCTTATGTGGCAAATAAATACGGAATTAAGGTTATATCAAAGGTTAATTTAATGATTGCACCTATTATATTTGTGAGTATTTTAGTTATCGTTATTTCTACTTCAGAGAACTTTGTTATTCAGCGATTATTGCCAATTTTCGGTTATGGAATTAATGAAACTTTTTTTGGCAGTATTACAAATGTTTTCGGATTTACTGGTTTAGCTTATTTATTATATTTGCAACCATTATTAAAAAATGAAAAAGATTTAAAAAAAATTTCTATATTATCGATGATTATATCTGGCATATATTTACTATTAAGTGTTATTAGTTTACTTTTTGTATTTTCATTTATAACAGATAGTAATGAAAGCATTACTATCTACTTATTAGCCAAAACAATTCGATATGGTGAATTTATACAAAGAGCGAATGCACTATTTATTTTTATATGGATTTTATCTATGCTTTCATATATTAGTATAGTAACATTTTTTATACTATATATAACAAAAAAACTAACTAATTTATCAAATACAACATCAATTAATTATTGTTACTGCTCTTTAATATTTGGATGTGCATTATTATATGAAAATGTTGCTCAATATATAAATTTCATTGACGGATTCTTAAAATATGTAATTTTAGTATTTTTATTTATAATTAACGTTGGGATACTTATATTAGCCAATATAAAATATAATAGATTATTAATCTAATAAAAATTATAGTTATATTTTTTATTAACAGATGAAAGGATTTTTATATGAAAAAGTTATTAAAAAGTTGCTTTGTTATATGCACTTTACTAATTATTTTATTTAATTTCACAGGTTGTTATGATGCACATGGTATTGAAGAGCTTGCTTATGCAGTTGCAGTTGGATTAGATGTAACAGATAATAATGAATTAGAGCTTACTCTTCAATTTGCAAAAACTGGTAGTAGTAGCTCAGAAGGGTCGGAAGGTTCGTCACAATCTGAAGGTTCCATCATTTCATCTGTAGTTTGTTCATCTATTGATTCTGGAATTGCACTAATTAATAGTCATATTTCAAAAAAGATTAATTTGTCACATTGTCAAGAAATAATTTTTTCGGAAAAAATAGCCACAATTGGGATTTCTGAATATTTGGACACTTTTGCTAATAATGTGGAAATTAGAACTGATTGTGCAATTGTAATTTCTAAGGCAAATGCAAAAGATTATTTAAAAAATGTAAAACCTTCATTAGAAACATTAACTGCACGTTATTATGAATCGACTTTAACAACAAGTGAATATACTGGATATACAGCTAATATAAAATTAGCAGAATTTTATTCAGCTGTAAAAGATGATTATTCTGAAGCATATGCTATCTTAGGTGGAATAAATTCTAAACATTATACAAATACAGCTAAAATAAATGCTGATTATACTGCTGGTGAAAATCCTGTATCTGATAGCGATGTTATTGAAACACTAGGTATTGCCGTATTTTCTGGTGATAAACTTGTTGGTGAACTTACTGGATTAGACAGTATTTGTCATTTAATTATTAATAATGACCTTGATCAGTGTACACTTTCAGTACCTAATCCTTTTGAAAATAATAGATATATAGATTTATTAATAACCTCAACCAAAAATACAAAATGTTCCGTAAATATTATAAATAATTCACCTCTTGTAAATATTAATGTTCATTTAATCGGTTATGGTTTATCTTTGGATTCTAAAACATATTACAATACAGAAGAGTCTTTGAACAAAATTCAAAAATATGCCCAAAAATACATTCAACGTAAACTCGAAAATTATTTATATAATACTTCTTTAAAATACAATTCGGATATTTCTGGTTTTGGTAAATATGCAGTAAAGAATTATTTAACTCTTGATGAATGGCATAACGCTAATTGGCTTGGAAATTATAAAAATTGTTTTTTTAATGTAAATGTTGAGTTTACATTGAAATCTGGATCTTTATTTGGAGAATCTTAGTGAGGTGATTGTTTATGATTAAATTTATTGTTTGTATTGTTACGGTTTATATTTTAATTAATTCAATTAGTTATGGTATTTATGAATTGAAAGAGCAAAAAAATAAAGTTGGTGGAATTACTTCTGTTGCTCTTGGAATTTTTCAGTGTGTGTTTACTAATACTATTCTGTTTATGCTTAATAGATAAATTGTTATTATAAGGTAAAACTGGGAAAAGAGAACCGTCCCCTTTTCCCTTTTTTCTTATTTTAGTTTTTTTAGTAGCCATTTTCCTTGTTGTGAGAAGTCGCTTTCTTGGAAACCTGTTGTTTTGTTGCAGTTGCTATTTAGTATTGCTGAGGTTTCGTTTTTGTTTGATAGGTTCCAGCATACCCAGCTTATGTTGTAGCTGTTTAATAGTTCTATCCATTTGTCGCCTTCTTCTTGGCTTATTGTTCCATTTCCGCTGGCGTCACTTATTCCGAATTCTGTTACAAATATTGGTAATCCTTTTTCGTGTGCTATTTTTAATCTTTTTCTTAATTCGTCTTTGTGTGTTGCTGCATAAAAGTGTAGTGTGTACATTATATTTTCATAATCTGTTATTGGGCTGTTTGCTACAATATCTACATCTTGTGACCATTTTGGTGTTCCTACTATTATTATTGCATTTGTATCTATTGCTCTTATTTTTGAAATTACTTCTTCTGCATATGGTTTTATATCTTTATCCCATGTAACATCTCCGTTTGGTTCATTACAAATTTCATATAATACATTTTTGTTATTTTTGAATTCATTTGCCATTTCTTCGAAAAAGCTTATTGCTTCATTTTTATATGTATTTGGATTATTGTCTTGTAGTATATGCCAATCTATTATTACATATAACCCTAAGTCTGTTGCGTAATTTACCGCTTCTTTTACTTTAATATGTAGCTCTTTTGTATATCCATCATTTGGATTACTATACATTGCAATTCTTATTACATTTATATTCCAGTTATCTCTCATTTCTTTAAATGTTTCTTCATTTATGTATTGTGAATATATTGCTATGCTATGTGTACTTACGCCTTTTAATTGAAATTCTTGTTTATTTTTATCTACAATTTTAGTTCCTTCAACTGATAATTTTCCGTGTTTTCCTACTGGTGTTGAATTAATTTCTTTTATCACTTCGGTTGCTCCTTTTTTCATTATTTTTATTAAAATATTGTTTTCAATTTTACTTGTTTTATCATTACTTTTATTTTCATTTTTTTGAAGTACATTACTTTGAGTTTGACCTGTTGTATTATTAGTTAAAATATCGTTTTTTTCCTTATTTTCTTTTATTTCATTGTTGTTATTATTATTTGTGTTAACTTTTTGCCCTTCTGAGTATGTTTTTATATTTTCAAGTTTTTGCTTTAAATCTGATTTAGCAATAAACCCTAATTCAATTTTCTGTTGTGGCTGTACTTCATTATTATAGCTTTCTGGGCTTAACTTTAATATGCTTCCATTTATTTCATATTTTGCATTCCAAACTTGTGTTATTTCTATATCAGTAATATCAATTAATACCTTCCAATTTTTTATTGTTTCACTGCTATTATTGCTTAAATTTACTGTATATTGAGCATATTCTTTTATTCCATCACTCCATGTATTTGTAATAGATAATTTTATATCTAACTTATTTTCTTGTGTTACAACTTCATTATTTTCTGTTATAGAATTTTTATCATTATTTATAATTTCATTACTTTTAATTTCATTATTTGGTATTTTTTTATTATTGTTGTTTTTTACAAATATAAATCCTATAACTGCAATAGTTATAATAAAAAAAAGTACTAATATTATAATAATTTTCTTTTTCATATGTAAATATCTCCTCTATTTTAATATTTATTTAGTATATTATGTTTTTATTGTATCTTCGATGCATTTTAATTTCAACTACAAATTGTAGTTATTGATTATGTATATTTTCCACATCTTGTACTATCTTTTGTCTTATTCCTTTGTCTGAAAATTTATAGTAATATGGTTGTATATTTGGTAATAAACTGTCAAAGTATACTATTTTTCCATCATTATCTTGTAATTTTAAGTTTGGAAGAGTTTTTATCATTTTTTCATCTCCCCAATATTTATATATAAAATCTGCCTTCTTTTTATTGCCGTATATTTTATCATATTCTTTATTTATTGTTTCTACATTACTAATATTGATATTATGCTGTTTTACCATTCTTATATAAAAAGAATCTAATGCATATGCTGTTAATAAACAATCTACTATTAAAAATATTGTTGTTATTATTTCAATTATTTTTAGTGCCTTGTATTGTATTTTTCTTTTTATAAAGTTTATTAATTTATCAATTTTAGGATTTATATATGATACTAAATAAATTCCAAGTAATCCCCAAAAAATTGAAAAATATACACAAACTCTCCCATTTATATTTAGTGGCATGTCCGAATAATCCCACCAAATAACATGAAATATTAACTCACCTATTAGACTAACTAAATATTCTATTATAGAGCCAACAACAAATCCGCCCCAAAATAATGTATTATTATTCTTTTTAAATGGTTGCAAACACAGTATCATAACAACTGCACCTAAACCATATATTGCACAAAAAGGACCATATAAAAAGCTTTTTCTACTTTCTATTACTCCTTTTGTTACTGCACCAAATATAGTTTCTATTATAAATCCTAAAACACTATATATAATAAGATATGCTATTAATCTCCATATTGAAAAACCAAATATAGTCTTACTTTTCTTTACTTTATTATCTGCATTGTTTTTATCTAAATTATTTTGTACAATATTTTCATTTGTTTTTTCCATTTTAATTCTCCTTATTACTACTTATTTTTCTTCTTTTTTCGTTTTTCTAATTTATTTTGTTTTATTAATAAATCCTCTAATTTTGTTTCTTCTATTTCCTGAGCAGTTTTTCTTTTTGGAATAAACCATTCTGCAAATTTGTATCCATCTCTACCTTTAATATAACAATAACCTATAAGTGAATACACTATTGCACCTACAAAATTGACTAGTAAATCTTTCATGGTGTCTTTTATACCTAAATCTAAATATCCACCATCTATTACTTGTTCTTTTTGTTCTCCATTTTGATTAGTGTAATATATTACTGTTTTATTTATATTATTTATTACAATTGCATTGTTCTTTTTATCTGGATTAAGCTCCACTGATGATATTGTCTGCACAATTCTATCTTTTTGCATATCTGTTTTAAATACAGTATCCATCCCGAACTCAAAAAATTCCCATAGCACTCCAATTGTCATTGAAAAACAAAATGCTACTAAAGCTACAAAAATTGGCTCCATTTTAGCATGGAATTTTTCTGACCTGTTTAAAATATCAATCATTGAAAAACCTATTGCAGCACATAAAAAACCATTTATCGTATGAAGCATTGTATCCCAATTTTTAAATATCCCATAAAAATTTTGAACCTCTCCTAAAATTTCTGCAGAAAAAATAAATAATAATATTATTTTTTCAAGTGTATCTGGTAATTTTATGTTTAATTTTCTATCAATAAATATTGGAATTAAAAATAAAATTAATGTAAGTACACACATAAAAACATTCTCGAAATTTCCCCTTAATAATTGAATTATCATTGTTGCAATTACTAAAACTCTTAATATTATATATATTGTAATATCTTTTTTCTTATACTCACCAATTTCAATTTTTTTCATTAATCAACTTCCTTATAAAATATTTTCTTTTTTTTATTATATGCTAATTATAATAAGATTATTTTTTTGTATTGTATCATATTGTATTAAGAAAAGCGACTAAATAAAAAAATTTAGTCGCTTTTTTTAAATGCAGTCTCCTGCATTTTTCTTTTTTGATTTTTTATATTTATCTCCATCTTTTTTTGATAATTTTATATTTTGTATACCTAATTTAGTACATATTTTAAATTCAGTATATCCTTTATTAATTATTGGATGTCTTAATATTCTATTATCTGCTATGTTTACAGTTTGTTTTGAAAATGCCACATACGAAAATTTTTCATCTTCATATGATAGTTGACCATCTTTAAAAAGTTTATGTATTTTGCTTCTTTGCACTCTTGCTGTAAATTGACACCAATCATCTTGTGGTAATTTACATTCATTTTCATGTGGACATGGCGCAATTATATGTGCATTTTCTTGTAATAATTGAGAGCGTATTTGTTTTATATTTAAAAATCCTCGTGGTGTTCCTGGCTCTATTACAAGTAGAATTTTATTTGTTGCTTTCCATAGTTTTGAAATTATTTTATTTACTTCACTTTTAGGTAATTCATTTATCATATATGATACCATTACAAAATCTGCTGTTTGATTAATTTCATCTTTTATAATATCAAACTTTTTCCATTCTGTGTTTTTCAATTTTTCAAAATATGACATTAAATTTTTACCAACTTTTATCATTGCATCTTCTCTTTCAAAACATGTTATATTAGGTGAGTTATCCAGTAATTCTGTAATTGCCCATGTTGCAGATCCTGTTCCAGCTCCTATATCAAATACGGTATTTATATTAAAATTGTTATTTTCTAAAGTTTTGTTTATTGCACTATAATCAGCCTCATATGTTGCAGGCATTCTTGAAAGAGCATATGCTACTGCTTCATCTGATTCAGTTAGTAATCTTTTACCATCATTATCATTTTTTCTATATCTTTCACTTATTGATTTTGCTTTTTCATTTATATTTTGCATATTTATAATTTGATTTAATTGATTTTCTAAAGCATTGTTTAAATCTATTGGAATTGCCATTTTATCTCCTTATTATTTCTTGTTATAATTATATTTTCTATATAAAAAATGAACGCTTTAACATAATGTTAATAATACGCTCATTTTATTAATATTAACTTATTAGAATTTATACCAATCTGGTACCATTAGTAAATCAAGTTCCATTACACCTAAAACAATGTATAAGAATATTGTAACCGAAATACTTGCTATGCCTATAATTAGTCCTGCTGTTCCTATACCTTTCTTTTCAATAATACAACTTACTATACCAAGAACTATTGATAAAACACCAAATATTATAGATACAACTATGTAGCACATTGTTACTACAGATAATATTCCTAATACTAGTGATGCAATACCCAATCCGTAATTTTTCTTTTCTTTAATAACTTTTTGATTTTCTTCCATAAAAATTCCTCCTTTATGAAGTTTCTACTGCTTTATTTTAATATATATTGTTATTTTTTTCAAGTTTCAAATTTAAGAATTTGCTATTTCTATATTTACATTTTTTCCTTTTATTGGCTTATCTTTCATACCAGTTAAAACTTCATCTACATAGTTTACTGGTACATCAACAAAAGAAAATTTGTCTAATATATTTACTTTTCCTATTTCTTTACCTGATATTGCTGTGTTTGCTGACATACTTCCTATTATGTCTTTTACCATTATTTTGTCTTTTTTACCTAAACTAAAGAATAATCTTACATATCCATTTTCATCTGGTTCATAGCTATTTTTTGAAGTATTGTTTTGCTCTTGCTTTCCATTTATTATTGTAAACATTGCTTTTGCTAAATCTTTTAAATCTATATTTTGATTTGATATTAGTTCATCAAAAATATCTGATTTAATAAATTCTTTTTTACTCATTATATCTGTAACAGATTTAACAAATTCTGTATCTTTTGCTTTATTTATTTCAGATACTGTTGGTATTTTTCCATAAGATATTTTTGTTTTTGCATAATGCTCTATTTCTTGTAATTTATTTTTTTCTTTACCAACAACATATGTTATTGCTTTTCCTACATTTTTATTTCTACCTGTTCTTCCAATTCTATGTACATAATACTCATTTTCCTGTGGAATATCATAATTAATAACTAAATCTAAATTTGCAATATCAATTCCCCTTGCAGCAACATCTGTTGCTATAAGAATTTTTACATCACCTTTTTTAAACTTTTTAATTGTTCTATCTCTTTGATCTTGTTTTATATCACCATGTATAACATCAACATTATATTTTTTAGATTTTAAGTAATCATGTAATTGGTCAACTTTTTTCTTTGTGTTACAAAATACTATCAATTTTTCTGGTTTGTATAAATCAATAACTCTTGTTGTAATTTCGTCTTTCATATTATTTTTCGTTTGAAAAGCTATTTGGTCAATATTTTCTACAGTTAGCTCTTTTGCTTTTATTTTTATTTTTTTAGGATTTTTTAAATATTTTTTTGTAATTGCCATTATCTTTTCATTCATTGTTGCGGAAAATAACAATGTTTGTCTTTCTTCTGGAACTTCTTGCAAAATTGTTTCAATATCTTCTCTAAATCCCATATTTAGCATTTCATCTGCTTCATCTAATATAACCATTTTTACATTTGATAATTTTATAGTCTTTTTTCTCATATGATCCATTATTCTACCAGGCGTTCCAACTACAACTTGAACTCCTTTTCTTAATGGTATTATTTGTTTTTCTATTGGTTGACCACCATATACAGTAAGCAATTTTAAATTTTCAGTATATTTTGTAAATTTTCTTAATTCATCTGTAATTTGGCAAGCTAGCTCTCTTGTTGGTGCTAATATTAATATTTGTGTTTTTTTATTTTTTACATCAACATTTTCAATTGCTGGAATACCAAAAGCAGCAGTTTTTCCTGTACCTGTTTGTGATAATCCTATTATATCATTTCCGTTCATAATTTCTGGTATTGATTTTTCTTGTATTTCTGTTGTCTCATCATATCCTATATCCTGTAATGCTTTTAATAATTTTTCTGATAAATTTAATTCATTAAATTTCATATTTTCTCCCCTACTCTATTTTTTTATTATGATTATTGGCTAAAAAAACAGACTTAAAACAAATTTCAAAATATGTTTTAAGTCAAATTTTTTTCTTTTTTCATTTATATGATATATTTTTACATCAACTAATAAACATAAATTTTACATATATTAGTATACCATGTTTTTGAATTTATGTAAAGTTTTTACTCGGCTTTTTAAAAATACTATTTGGATTATATTTTTTTGCCTTTTCTTTTTCAACTTTAATTTCATAAAATTTATGAAATTCTTTCATTATCTTTTTTTGATCTTTATTTAGTAAATACTCCATATTCAAATATGACAACATAGCTATTGTTTTTCTATTCATATTTTGTTCATTTAAATTCTTTGCTTCATTATATGTCCATTTGTATGTGCTGTCTTTTTGCTCTTTTATTGCATTTCTTATTTCATATGGTATTTTTATTAAATCTTCTTTTCTTAAATGATTTAATATTTCATCTAATTCAACTAGACACTTTTCATATTCCATTATTTTTCTCTCCTTATATCTTGCTTTTCTGTTTTCTCACTAACATTATCTTTTATTATTCCAGATACAGAGCTCATTTCGGATGTTGTTAATTCGTTATCTTTATCTAATTGAGCTATGCTTTGTGGAGTTATTATCCTGTTACCTGATTCTCGTAATGCATTTCTATATATAATCTCTGAAAACTGTTTTCTAAGTCCTGGTAATTTTGGCACTTTTAATTTAATCAACATTTCATTCAAATATAAAAAATCGTCTCCTACTTGTGTCAATCTTAGCAATTCCAGTTTGGTTAATCTTATATTCTCATATAAGAAATCGTCTCCTACTTGTGTTAAGTTGGGCAGTTCTAGTTTCGTTATTTCCTCATTACCACTCAAGAAACAGTCTCCTACTCGTGTTAATTTTGGCAATTCTAGTTGGGTTAATCCTTCATTCCTATATAAGAAGCAATTTCCTGTTTCTTTTAGTTCTGGCATTTCCAGTTTGGTTAATCTTATATTCTCATATAAGAAATCGTCTCCTACTTGTGTTAAGTTGGGCAGTTCTAGTTTCGTTATTTCCTCATTACCACTCAAGAAACAGTCTCCTACTCGTGTTAATTTTGGCAATTCTAGTTGGGTTAATCCTTCATTCCTATATAAGAAGCAATTTCCTGTTTCTTTTAGTTCTGGCATTTCCAGTTTGGTTAATCTTATATTCTCACATAAGAACTCGTCTCCTACTTGTGTTAAGTTGGGCAGTTCTAGTTTGGTTATTCCTTTATTATAACCTAAGAATTCATCACCTATATTAGTTACATTTTTGTTTACATATTCTACAATTTGATTATTTTCATCGATTCCAATTAATACAGGTTCTTCTATATCTTGTAGGTATACTTTGATTATTCTATTTATGTTTTCATCTTCAGATTTTACCACTTCTATATTTTCGATTTTTTGTAAATCATCAACAAATGAATCCTCTATATCTCCACATACTTTTATTGTTTTGTTCTTTTTATCTATATAAAAATAATCAATTAATATTCCTTCTTCTGGTTTTCCAATATGTGTTACTTCTCCATTTTTAATAACTATGTTTCCTGGACAATAATAAGCTCCATGTATTTCCATATTATATTTATAATATTTTCCATCATTTGCTACTACATATCCAGGTAGCTCAAAACTTTCTAGATTTGAACTATTTAGCTCCAATCCATATTGTCTTTGCAATAATTTCTCAAAACTTTTTGTTAGTCCTGGAGCTATTCTATCCAAATCGTTTCCATATGTTGCATCTGGATTATTTACTGTATGATTGTATCTATTTTTTATCGATACTGTACATCTTCCATGTTTATTGAATTGTATTCCCATAACAGATGTTCCATATTCATCCTCTCTTTTAGGGTTATCAAAATCTTCTCTTTTTATATCTTCAGCATTTTCTTTTACTGCCCAAAATACAACACAACTATTTAGTCTTCCACCTCTAAATGTACATAGCTCCTCTCTTGGTTTATAATATCTCTTAAATTTTTGTATTTCTTCTTCAGTTAAACATTCTGTTAAATTATATCCTACCTCTTTTAAAAGTTCATATGGTGTTTTTTCTTCTACCATTTTCTTTTCAGGATTTTCTACATCAACTTTGCTATATATATAAGATTTAAATTCTTCTTCACAATCTGCTTTTATTATATCTTCATATAAATTCTTACAATTATCTGAAAATGATGATGATAGTATTTCATATAACATTCCTTCTTGCTCCAATAAGGTTGGAAAAAGATCTCTACATGATTTCATGAAATTTTCTCCATACACTTTTTTTATTTTCCTTAATTCATTTGATGCCCCCATTTTTTCTCCTATCCATATAACCTTTTTAAATATATTTCCTTTTTGTCTATTATGACTTTTACTACGTCAATATCATTTATTGATATATTTTCTTTTCCATATTTGCTTTCGAGATTTCCGAATGTATAACTCGTACTATAGCCTTCATATTTTGAATCTAATAATTCCTTATTCAAAAATATATAATTACCAATTTTGGGCTTTTCCGCTAAATCACAAAAATCTAAACTTATAACATACTTATGTTTCTCTTTATCTTCTAAATTATATTTGTAACCATCTATATTTACAATCTTAAATTCCATCATTTTATGAATTCACTCCTCTTATTATATATATTAATTATCATTTATGAATTTTTATTATTAAGTATAATATTTTTATTAAATTTGCCTTGTATTATCTTTATTTTGAGTCTCTTCTATTATTTTACCTGCATCTACTTCAGTTGTTGTTAATTTACTATCTTTATCTAATTGAGCTATGCTTTGTGGAGTTATTATTTTCACTTTCAATTTTTGTCTATTGCTATATAAAAAATTTCCTCCTACTTGTGTTAAGTTTGGTAGTTCCAGTTTGGTTAATCCTTTATTCCCATATAAGAAATGGTCTCCTACTTGTGTCAAGTTTGGCACTTCCAACTCATTTATTCTTTCATTCTTCTTTAAAAATTTGTTTCCCACCTGTGTTAAATTTAGTAGCTTTAACTTAGTTAATCCCTTATTAGCTCTCAAGAAACAGTCTCCTGCTCGTGTTAATTTTGGCATTTCCAGTTTGGTTAATCCATTATTCCAATATAAAAGATCGTCTCCTACTTGTGTTAAGTTTGGCATTTCTAGTTTTGTTAATCCTTTATTAGTTCTCAAGAAATGGTCTCCTACTTGTGTTAAGTTTGGCATTTCCAGTTTTGCTAATCTTTTATTCCAATATAAAAAATCGTCTCCTACTTGTGTTAAGTTTGGCATTTCTAGTTTTGTTAATCCTTTATTCCAAGATAAGAAATTGTCTCCTACTTGTGTTAATTTTGGTAGTTCCAGCTCAGTTATTCCTTCATTAAACTCTAAAAATTTGTTTCCTACTTGTGTTAATTTTGGTAATTCCAATTTTGTTAATTTTTTATTCCAACATAAGAAATGGTCTCCTACTTGTGTTAATTTTGGCATTTCTAATTTGGTTAATCTTTTATTCCAAAATAAGAAATCGTCTCCTACTTGTGTTAAGTTTGGCATTTCTAATTTGGTTAATCCTTCATTTTCACAAAAGAAACAGTTTCCTACCTGTGTTAAATTTAGTAACTCTAACTTAGTTAATCCCTCATTAGCTCTCAAGAAACAGTCTCCTGCTCGTGTTAATTTTGGCATTTCCAGTTTTGCTAATCCTTTATTGCAACATAAGAAATTGTCTCCTACTTGTGTTAAGTTTGGCATTTCCAGTTTGGATAATCCTCTATTCCAATATAAAAACTCGTCTCCTACTTGTGTTAAGTTTGGCAGTTCTAGCTTGGTTATTCCTTTATTATAACATAAGAATTCATCACCTATAATAGTTACATTTTTGTTTACATATTCTATAATTTGATTATTTTCATCAATTCCAATTAATACAGGGTCTTCTATATCTTGTAGGTATATTTTGATTATTCTACTTATATTTTCCTCTTCAGATTTGACTACTTCTATACTTTTGATTTCTTGTAGAGCATCAACAAATGTATCCTTTATATCTCCACATACTTTTATTTTTTTGTTCTTTTTATCTATATAAAAATAATCAACTAATAATCCCTCTTCTGGTTTTCCAATATGTATTGCTTCTCCGTTTTTAATGACTATGTTTCCTGGACAATAATAATCTCCGTTTAATTCCATATTGCATTTATAATATTTCCCGCCATTTGCTATTACATACCCAGGTAGATTAAAACTTTCTACATTTGAACTATTTAGCTCCAACCCATATTGCCTTTGCAATAATTTTTCAAAACTTTTTGTTAGACCTGGAACTATTTTATCCAAATCGTTTCCATATGTTGCATCTGGATTATTAACTGTATGATTATATCTATTTTTTATTGATACTGTACATCTTCCATGTCTATTAAATTGTATTCCCATAACAGATGTTCCATATTCATCCTCTCTTTTAGGGTTATCAAAATCTTCTCTTTTTATATCCTCAGCATTCTCTTTTACTGCCCAAAATACAACACAACTATCTAATCTTCCACCTCTAAATGTACATAGCTTCTCTCTTGGTTTATAATATTTCTTAAATTTTTGTATTTCTTCTTCAGTTAGACATTCTGTTAAATTATATCCCGCCTCTTTTAAAAGTTCATATGGTGTTTTTTCTTCTATCATTTTCTTTTCGGGATTTTCTACATCAACTTTGCTATATATATAAGATTTGAATTTTTCTTCACAATTTGCTTTTATTATATCTTCATATAAATTCTTACAATTATCCGAAAACGATGATGATAGTATTTCATATAACCTTCCTTCTTGCTCCAATAATGTTGGAAAAAGATCTCTACATAATTTCATGAAATTTTCCCCATACACTTTTTTTATTTTCTTTAATTCATTTGATACTCCCATTTTTTCTCCCATCCATATATAAAGTTTCTTTTATTTTAACATAAAAATCCCATTTTTACTACACTTTTTAGTAACTTTTTATGTAATCTTGATTTGGTGAAACATATATGATAAAAATATTTTATAAAATTTTTATGTGAAGGAGAATAAATATTATGATTAATATTGTAAAAAATCTTGATAATGCAAATTTTGTTACACATGCTGGTAAATTTCATGCTGATGAAATTTTTGCTACAATATTGTTAGAGGAAATTTATAGTGAAATTAATTTAATTAGACTACCTGAAGTAGATGGTCTTAATTTAGATAATAAATTTGTATATGATATTGGTGGTGGAGAATTTGATCATCATCAAATTGGTGGAAATGGTCAAAGAAATTCTGGTATAAAATATGCAGCTTTCGGCTTGGTTTGGAAAGCTTTTGGTAGAAAACTTTTAGAGCAAAAAAATGCAAACAATATTGAAGATTGTTTTTACATGTTTGACAAAAATTTTGTTCAATTTATAGATGCAGGAGATAATGGTCAAATAAAATATGAAAATATTGATATTAAATTAGTAACACTATCTGATGTAATTGAAGGATTTAATCCTAACTGGAATGAAGATATTGATTCTGATGAAAAATTTAAAGAAGCCTTGCAAATTGCCAAAAAGATTTTTAATAATAAAATTGAATCAACAATTGCCAAATGTGATGCTAAAAAGTTTGTTGAGCAAGCAATTGAAAAATCCGAAAATGGAATAATGATTTTAGATAAATTTATGCCATATCAAGAATTTGTATTAGAATCAACTAATCCTAAGGCACAAAATATATTATATGCTGTTTTTAAATCAAATCGAAAAGGATATACAATAAGAGCAATTCAAAAAGAGCTTGGAAGTTTTGCAAACAGAAAAAAATTCCCTGATTCATGGTGTGGCTTAAGAAATGAAGAATTACAAAAAGTAACTGGAGTATCAACAGCAACCTTCTGCCATAATGCAGGATTTATATGTGTAGCTGACAATTTTGAAGATGCCTTAAAATTAGCCGAACTCGCTGTCAAAAATTAAACTGTGGGAAAGGGGGACGGTTCTCTTTCCCATTTTTTTTAAGATTACTACTTGATTATTAAAATTACCTTAAATTTTTTTACTTTTTTTGCTAGTTTAAACTCTTGACATATGTATTCTTTAGAAATATAATTTTCGTATAAATTTTATAAGGAGGGACACATATGAAAAAATATTTATGTGAATTTATTGGTACTGCAGTTCTTGTATTATTTGGTTGTGGAACAGCAGCAATAACTGGAGGCTCATTACTAGTAACAGCATTAGCTTTTGGTTTATCTATAGTAGCAATGGCTTATGTAATTGGTAATGTTTCTGGATGTCATATTAATCCAGCAGTTTCTTTGGCAATGTTAATAAATGGAAAAATAACATTAAAAGACTTTGTAGGATATGTTATAGCACAATTTTTAGGAGGTTTTGCTGGAATTGGACTTTTATTTGCAATAATGTCTTTTACAGCATATGATATTACTACAGTTGGATTTGGAGCAAATGGATTTGATACAGCTTCATCTCTTCAAATTAGTATGATTGGTGCTATAATTGTAGAAATTATTCTTACATTTGTATTTGTTTATACTGTATTAGGTGTAACATCAGATGAGAAAAAATCTTCAGTTGCCGGAATAACTATTGGTTTAACTTTAGCTTTTGTACATATTTTAGGAATTCCATTTACAGGAACTTCAGTAAACCCAGCAAGAAGTTTAGCTCCAGCTGTATTTTCACAAATATTTATTGATAACAGCGAAGCTTTGTCACAAGTATGGGTATTTATATTAGCTCCATTAGTTGGTGCAACAATAGCTGCTTTTGTATATAAATTTTTAAATAAAAAAGAAGCTTAAAATCAAAATATTATTTAGAAAAAAGAGATTTGAGTTAACATTACATTAACTCAAATCTCTTTTTATTAAAGTTCAAATTGTGAATTATATAATTCAGCATAAAATCCTTTTTGTGCTATTAGTTGTTCATGGTTTCCTTGCTCTATAATGTTTCCATCTTTCATTACTAGAATTAAATCAGCATTTTTTATTGTTGATAATCTGTGTGCTATTATGAAGGATGTTTTTCCTTCTGATAACTTATCCATTGCTTTTTGTACTAGCTCTTCTGTTCTTGTATCTACATTTGATGTTGCTTCATCTAATATTAAGAATGGTGCATCATGTATCATTCCTCTTGCAATTGTAAGTAATTGTCTTTGTCCTGCTGATACACTATCATTGTCTGATATTTTTGAATCATATCCATTTGGTAATGTTTTTATAAAGTGATGTAATCCAACTTCTTTACATACTTCCTTTACCATTTCGTCTGTTATATTTTGTCTGTTATATATTATGTTTTCTTTTATTGTACCATTAAATAACCAAGTATCTTGTAATACCATTGTAAATAAATCATGTATATTTTCTCTGGTTAAATCCTTTGTTGACACACCATCTATTTTTATATCACCAGAATTTATATTATAAAATTTCATAAGAAGATTTACCATTGTTGTTTTTCCAGCTCCTGTTGGACCTACTATTGCAACCTTTTGTCCCGGAAGTGCTGTTGCTGTAAAATCTTTTATTGTTGGCTTATCATTATTATCATATTGGAATACAACATTTTTAAATTCTATTTTTCCTTTTACATCTTTTCTATCTAGAGTTTTTGTTATATTACTTTGATTTGTCATTTCTTCTTCATCAACAAACTCAAATACTCTTTCACTTGCTGCAGCTGTTGATTGTAATGATGTCATTGCTTGTGCAATTTGAGATAATGGTGATGTAAATAATCTTACATATGTTATAAATGCAACTATTACACCAAATGAAATACTTCCATCTGCTGCCAATAATGCTCCAACTATACATACAGCTACATAACCAAAGTTACCTATAAAGTTCATTATTGGCATCATTAATCCAGAGAAAAATTGACTTTTTCTATTACTGTCACAAACCTTTTGATTTAATTTATCAAATTCTTCATCAGCCTTTTTTCTACCATTATATGCTTTTACAACATTTAGTCCAGAATATACTTCTTCTATATGACCATTTAAATTTCCTAAATTTTCTTGTCTTGCAACGAAATACTTTTGTGATTTTTTTAATATTAAAATCATTCCAATAAATCCTATTAAACTTGCTACAATTGCTGTAATTGCTAATATCCAATTTGTAACAAACATCATTATAATTGTTCCTAAAAATAATGTAACGCTACTTACCAATGTTGCAAGTGATTGGTTCATTGATTGAGCTATTGTATCAACATCATTTGTTACTCTTGATAAAATATCACCAGTTTGATGTCTGTCAAAATATTTTAATGGTAATTTATTTATTTTTGTAGAAATTCTACTTCGTAAGCTTTTTGCAAATTTATTTGCTACTATAGTCATTGATATTGATTGAATATATGTGCATGATGCACTTGCTAAATAAATACATACTAGTATTAATGTTATCTTTTTTATTTTATCTATATTCATAAATGGTTTAACAACTTTTTGTATAGATTCTGGCATTTTATCTATTTTAGCATATAACTCGCTTGCACTTGTTCCTTCTGTTAAAGTACTCATTTCTGTTATATATTTATATTGATCATCTGTAGAAATTTTTGTACCATCTATTTCAAACTCAGAAAATAAAATATCTTTCATACTTTCAGGTATTGTTATATTTGTATTTTTTTCACCATCTTGCATTTTTGAAATTAATGTTAGGAATTCTATTTTATCCTTAGAAGAAATTTCTTTTCCTTCATATGTAGAATCTGGTAAAATTATATTTAAAATACTTTCTGGTAACTGAGCAATACTTTTAAATAATTCATCTTGCTTTTCTAATTCGCTTGATTGTTTCATTACATCTTGAAATTTTTGTTTATCTTCTGTACTAATATCTTGTGATGACATTATTTGTGTAATAGAATCTTTTGATAAATTCATTTGTAATATTTTAGGCATTACATCTGCCATTTTTTCTTGACTAAAATTTTCAGTTATTTTGCTTGAAAGTTCTTGCATATTGCCCTTATTAACTACTAATCCTGTGGAAATTTCATCTGTTAAATCTGATAATATATTTGGTGCACTTATTGATAAAATTGAACCAGCTATTGCTAAAATTAATGCAACTAATATAACTGCTTTAAAACCATGCAATTCACTAAACAATCTTTTTATTGCACTATTAAAATCTTTTGCTTTTTCACCTGCACCAGCTCCTGGACCTCCCATTGGTCCTCTTGGCATTCTTCTAGGAGTTTTTTCATTATTATTTTCTATTCCGCATTTTCTAATTCCTCCTTTGATAATTGTGATAGTGCTATTTCTTTATATACATCACAGTTTTTTAATAGCTCTTTATGTGTTCCCATTCCTACTGAAACACCATCTTCTAATACTATTATTTTGTCTGCATTCATTATTGTTCCAATTCTTTGTGCTACAATCAAACTAGTTGCATCTTTTGTGTATTCTTTTAATGCTTTTCTTAATAAAGAATCTGTTTTATAATCTAATGCTGAAAAACTGTCATCAAATATATAAATTTCTGGATTTCTTGCTATTGCTCTTGCTATTGCTAATCTTTGTTTTTGACCACCAGATACATTTGTTCCACCTTGAGCTATATGAGTATCATATTTTTCATCCATTTTTTCAACAAACTCTTTTCCTTGTGCTACTTCTATAGCTTTTTTTATTTTTTCTTCAGATATTTCGCCTTTTCCATTATCACCATATGCTATATTTGAATTAACTGTACCATTAAACATTACAGCTTTTTGTGGCACATAACCAATTTTATTGTGTAAAAATTCTTGTGTATAATCTTTTACATTAACTCCATCAACTAAAACTTCACCTTCTGTTGCATCATAAAAACGAGGTACTAAGTTAATTAATGTTGATTTTCCACTACCTGTTGAACCTATAAAAGCTACAGTTTCTCCTTTGTTTGCTTTAAATGAAATATTTTTTAATAAATATTCATCAGCATCTGGATATTTAAATGAAACATTTTTAAATTCAACAGTTCCAACTTCATTTGTTTTATTTGTATTTATATTTCCATCTTTTATTGTTATGTCTGTATCTAAAACCTCATTAATACGGTTTGCAGATACTTGCGCACGAGGTGACATCATAAATATCATAGCCAACATTAGGAATGACATTATTACTTGCATTGCATATGAACTAAATACAACCATATCTCCAAATAAACCTAGTTTATTAACCATTGAAGCATCTCTTATTAAATATGCTCCTATAAAGTAAATAGCTAAAGTTAAAAAATACATTACTAAATACATTACTGGTTGCATTATAGCAAATTTCTTTTGATTGTACATTTGTTGGTTTGTTAATTTTGTATTAACATCTTCAAATTTATTTTCTTGATAATTTTCTGCATTAAAGGCTCTTACAACTCTAATTCCTGTTAATTTTTCTCTTGTTACTCCATTTATTTTATCTGTCAATTTTTGAACAATTTTAAATCTAGGCATTACAATTATTGTTAATATTGAAATTACTGTTAATAAAATTAAAACCGCAATTCCTGTTGTCATACTCCATTGCCAACTCTTATTTAATATTTTTGTAATTGCCCATATTGCTGTAATAGGTGCTTTTATCATTAATTGCAAGCCCATTGCAACTAACATTTGAACTTGTGTTATATCATTTGTTGTTCTTGTAATTAAACTGCTTGTAGAAAATCCTTTTACTTCGCTCATTGCTAGGTCTTCAACCTTATCAAATAATTTTTTTCTCACTGATTTCGAAAAATTAGCCGCAACTGTAGCAACTAAATATCCAACAATTACTGCAGATACTAAACTTCCCAATGCGCAACTTAGCATATATGCACCATTTTTTATAATATCACTCATTTGACTTCCTTCAGTTTGAACTAATACAGTAATTTCTGACATATAATCAGGCATTTTTAGCTCTAACCATACTTGAACTATAATTAATATTAAACTAATTAGAGCTAAAAACCATTCTTTTTTTGTTAAATTTTTTAATAGTTTTATCATAATTTCATCCTTTCTATATATTAAATATGTAAAATACAAACATTATATTTATATTTTTTTACAAACGCTTTCTGTTTCTTCAGACATATTTTCTATATTTTCTTTCATTTTATCAATTACATTAGAAAAAATTTTTAAATCTGTTTTTGAAATATCTTTTATTACTATTTTTTCCAATTCATCTAATTTTTTTTCACTTTTTTCAAATATTTCTTCTGCATTTTTATTTAAAATTATTTTTTTAATTCTCGTATCTTCTTTATCTGTAATTCGTGTTATAAAACCATTTTTTTCCATAGTTTTTAAAACACCAGATACTGTTGCTCTTCTTAATTTTAAAACATTTTCTAAATCTCTTTGATATATATCTTCATTTTTATGTTTCAATATATATGCTATTATTTGCATTTGTGTAGGCGTAGGAAATATTTTTTGTTTTTTTAAATTACATTGCTTTGGAATAAATTCTTTTTCGTCAATAAACAGCCTTATTATCATTTTTTCTAAAGACCTTATTTTATATAAAGTCTCATGACTTTTCATAAAATCCCCTCTTTTCATTTTTGTAAGTTGCCTTACGTTATATCTTATTATCTTTTTTAGGAATTGTCAATTGCCTTACAATTTTTTCACTAAAAATTCACATTTAGAGCAAAATAAAAAGCCCTCCTCGAAGAGATCCTGATTCAGGTTCTTCGAGAAGGACAGTCTGCCAAGCTGGTTATTTACTTGTCTTTTACGATGGCGTGAGCCATCAACATAGTGTCCATCGGAATAAACGAAAGGAAAATTCCAAAAGTCACTGCATTGGCCCAGTGCAACAGGGGACTAACATCTGTCGTGAAGATTTGATCCATATACTGAATCATAAAGAAGGATACCAAAGCACCTCCAATCAAAAATCCTACAGTCGTTTTCTTGCTCTTCTTGAAAAAGAAAATAACTGCAATCACTGTCCAAAACAGTGCGGTCAACCCCCATACGAGATTTACAATTGCAAACTCATTAGTTGTCATACGTATTACCTTTCTGCCACAATACTGTGGTCTTTTTTTGACATGTTTTTTTTGACTTTCTATATGTAAACACTCAACCACCGGCTTGGCAATTGGGCGGATAAAAAAGATTAAAGGCATTCGCCTAAATATTTATTCCCTCCCTTTTGAATAAATTATTTTGTATATGTATATATATTATCATATTTATGTTAACTTGTCAAGTAACATCTGATATTCCTTCACCAAAATTCACAAAATCCCAAAAAAGCATTATGCTAGTGCTAATGCTTTTTTGGGATTTCTTCATTTAGTTTCTTTTTTTAATTTTCAAATTGATGTATTCATTTGCAAGAATATTCTTCTATTTTATTGGCAATTTCACTATCATTCGTGTTCCCTTTTCTATATTTTTATTATCTACTTTTATTGTTCCTTTATGCAATTTTACTATATTGTATGCTATAGATAAGCCTAATCCCATTCCACCTTTTTCGCGAGCTCTTGATTTTTCTGCTCTGTAAAATCTTTCGAATATATGCTCTTGATCTTGTTTGCTTATGCCTATTCCTGTATCTATTACTTCTATTATACATCTGTTTTCTTTTTTGTATGTTTTTATCTTTATTGAATCTTTTGGCTCTGTATATTTTAAGCTATTATCTAGTAAAATTATTAATAATTCTTTTAATTTATTTTGATCTGCATAAATATAATCTTTATAATTTAGCTCTAATGTTAATGTTTTTTCTTGAGTTTCTGCAACTTGTTTATATAATCCTATAAGAGCACCTATTTCTATATCTAATAAAAACTTTTCTTTATTTAATTTCATTTCTCTAGAATCATTTCTTGCTAATTCCATTAACTCATTTATTAGTTTTGTCAATCGTTGTGTTTCCTTTAAAGTTGTGCTTATATCTTCTGCATTGTCTATTATTTTGCTTTCAGGTCTTTCTAACAAGGTTTCTTGTTTTGCTTTTATTATTGCAAGTGGTGTTCTAAGTTCATGTGATGCATCTTGTACAAATTTAGTTTGTTTTTTCCACGATACAATTATTGGCTTTAATGTTCGTTTAGATAATAAATAGCTTGCAATTACTATAACAATAATACATATTATTATTGTTACAATTAATGTTTTCTTAAATTGATTTGCAATATCTTTTTCAGCATCAACATTTATTAACACTTGTCTATATGTTCCATCTTCAAGTTTATAATTTATGGCTCTATATGAATACTCATTATTTATATTTACTTCATATATTGTGCTTAGTAAATCTTTATTAAAATCTACATCTTTAAATATTTCACTTACATTTGAATCCTTGTTTATAGTACCATTTTCAGATCTTTCAATAAAAACTAACCTTGGATTTTGAAAATCATGATTATCTCCATCATCCTTATTATCAAAATCATCATTTGATGGTTTAGGATTATCATTATCTTGCTCTGGTATATTTATTTTCATAGGCTTTTCTTTTTCACCCATTTTTTTGTTTTGTTGATGCATAACCTTTTCTAGCTCTGAATCTGCTGACATATATAAAGAATTATTAAATTTACTATATATAACACTTCCTAACATATAAAAAATTATTGAAAATGTTATTAAGTTTAAAAGCATATTTTTTATTAATTGTTTTTTTACCTTTTCTTCTTCATTCATAATCTTTTTACTATAATTAAAATAATTATATACTCCTTTTACAAAAATTTAAGATAACATATACCCTACTCCACGTATAGTCTTAAAATATTTATCATAGTCATATTTTTTTAGCTCTTTTCTTATTCCACTTGCATATACTTCTACCACATTTGTTGTTGTTTCACTATCGAATCCCCAAATTTTATCAAAAATTTGCTCCTTTGTTATAATTCTGTTTTGATAATTTATTAAATACTCTAACATATCAAATTGTTTGCCCTGAAGTTTTAATTCATTATCTTCAATATAAGCTTTTCTGTTACTTAAATCTAGTTTTAAGTTTTTAAATTTTAGCTCTTTTTTGTAATAATGAGGATTATTTCTTCTTATCATAACTTCAATTCTGGCTTTTAGCTCTTCTTTTGCAAATGGTTTTGTTAAATAATCATCTGCACCTTTTTGAAAACCTTTTAATTTATCATCTAATGAATCTTTTGCAGTTAATATTAAAACTGGTGTAAAAATTCCGTTTTTTCTTATTGTGTCAAGAACTTCATAGCCATCCTTTATTGGCAACATTAAATCTAAAATTATTACATCATAAATATCTTGATTTGCATATAATTCCGCTTCTGCTCCATCAAAAGCTTGCTCAACTTCGTATTCATCTTCTAATGAATGTTTTATAGTATCTGATAATATTTTTTCATCTTCAACAAGTAATATTTTCATATGACCCTCCTTTTTATGTTTTCTATATCTATTTGGTATTATATCATAATGTTACTAAAAAAACATTATTTGTCTGGCATTTGAGGTGGCTCTTCTCCTTGCATTTGTTTATCTGAAAAATCTGACTTTTCTTTGTTATCATCTTTTTCATCTCTATTATTATTTCTTCCATTCATTTTGCTTTTACCTGTTTCTTCATTTTCTATTACTACTATATCTCCTTCATTTAGACCTCTTTTAATTTCTGTATATGCATCATTTTTTATTCCAGTTTCGATTTCAGTTTCTTCTACCTGACCATTATCTTTTTTTACATTTACATATTTTTTTCCATTTTTATTTGTAATAGCTTCTGTTGCCACTGCAATAGTATTTTCTGATTTTTGTAATATAATAGAACACTTTGATGTCATTCCAATTAATATATCTCCATCATTTTTAGTTTGAGAATTTTCATTTGTATTTTTATTAGATTTATTTAATACTTTTCCTATAAAAATTCCTGCTATAAATATAGCTATAATTACCAATATTATTAGGCATTTTCTTAGTTTTTTCTTTTTCATAATTCACCCTCCAATTTTTATTGGATTTAGTATAATAGACAAATCTTAAAATTTTCTTAAAAAGCAAAAAAAATTCACTTCAATGTGAAGTGAATTTTTTTCATTTTTATTTATTTAAATTATTCTTTTTCTTGTTTATAACTATTGCAGCAACTATTGCTATTACAGCTATTATCAATGCCAAGCTTATTTTTTCACCTGTTTGTGATAAGGCTTTATTAGATACTGATTTATCTGTTTGTTCTCCTGGCCATGTGTATTTTACATGTGTTTTGTCTGAATCGCCTGTTTTATTTTGATATACAGTAACATCTTCGTCTACTTTATCACCTTTTTTATATGTTTTGCTAATTTTATGATTATCTGTGTCTGGAACTATTGTCCATCCCTCTGGTACCTTATCTGGATCCATTGGTAAATTAGTTTCTATTGTTACTGTTACTTCTTTTGTATCATCTGTTGGTGTTTCAGGATCATATGTTTTGTCTATAATTCTAAATGGCCATTTTATTGATACATTTTGTTCACTTGTTTTATCATCAGATGATGTTAATGTTACTTTTTCTGATACCATTCCATTATCTGTTGAGTTATCATATGTGTCAAATGGATATTGTTTTGCTACTTTTGTTTTATCTTCTGGGTTTGGATAATACCAAGGTTGATCTTTTGATGGTGTATCTGTTACTTCTTTATCATTTACTTTTACTATTTCTTCCTTGTTTTTTGAACTAATTGTAGCAGTTACATCTGCATCTTCTTTTATATTAGTCTCATCATATGATGGCATAAATGTACCATCTTCTGTTTTTCCACCAACATCTTTTGTTCCTATAAATGCTTCATAATTTAATTCAGTTTCAAATTTATTGTCGTCTGGTACTGGATCTAGAGTTTTGTCTGTTACTAAATAAAAATTACATTTATATCTTCCATTTTCTGCTTTTGAATTTTCATAACCAAATACTAAGTAAACTTTTTTTCCATCTGCTTCATATGATATTAATGATGATTTTGCACAATTTTCTAAATTGTAATAAAAACCTGCAACACCGTCATCATCACTCCAGCTTTGTTTATATTTTCCTCCAAAAATTTCAGATTCACTTGGTAGGCTTTTTACAGTTCCTCCAAATTTTTTTACAATATTAGCTGTTTCAGTACTCATTTGTGTTTTACTTGTTTCTCCACTTTTTTCATCAATATAATAAGATACACTATCTGAATCTCCAATTACATTTAATCCTAATTTTAATTCACTTATATTATCACTTATACCTAATTCTTTAGCATTATTTTTTAAGATTTCTTTTACAGAATTGAATTCTTCACGCATATCACTATCTACGGTACCACCAACTATTCTGATTGTATAATAACTAATTAGGAATATATCATTATGATCAATAACGTCATTATTTGTTTCATCTTTACATTGTTTTGAATTTAATTTTATTACAGTCTCCCCATTTTCTTTAAGTTTATCAATGTTTACGAAATGACTCTCAACTTCTTTGTTATACAAATCCGCACTAATACTATTTGCACCAGCCGTTGCAGCAATTTGCTCAACATAATACATGTTAAAACTTGATACCCCATTATAGTTTCCCGCAGCATTTGCTTTTAGTGGTATTACTACACTAAATACCATGCTCATTAAAATAATTAAACTTACTAATTTAAATTTTTTCATTAGATTTTTCTCCCTTCATTTGTTTTATCATAAAAATAACACTACAAAACAAAAAAGTCAATATTTGTATAAATTTGTAATATTTTTGTAATATTGTAATGTTTTTGTAACTTTTTTGTAACATTTTTTTATAATTTATTATCTTTTTATTTTTCAATAAATATATTGCCCACTTTATACTTAATTTATTTAAATTTGTAAATTTATTTTTTATTAAAATATTTTTTGTATTTTTTTATTAGTAACAATTTTTTTAAAATTTAATAAGATAAACTGGGGTGATTTTTATGGGCTTAACTTCCTCTTCTACTGGCAATAATTTAATAAATAGTACTTCTACATTTGATAACTGTGATTTTGTTATTGGTTTGGCGGGTAATCCTAATGTTGGCAAATCTACTATATTTAATAGTTTAACTGGAATGCATCAACATACTGGTAATTGGCCTGGTAAAACTGTTTCAAATGCCTCTGGATATTTTGAATATAATAATAAAAACTTTTTAATTTTTGATATTCCTGGTACATATTCCTTAATGTCAAATTCTGAAGAAGAAGAAATTGCTAGGGATTTTATTTGCTTCCAAAAACCAGATGCGACAATAGTTGTTGTTGATGCTACTTGTTTAGAAAAAAGCTTAAACTTAGTATATCAAACTATGGAAATTACTTCTAATGTAATTGTTTGTGTTAATTTACTTGATGAGGCTGAAAAAAAGGGTATTAATATTAATTTAAATTTATTATCAAAAGAGCTAGGAGTTCCTGTTGTTGGGACAATTGCAAATAAAAAGCATACTTTGGATAAATTAAAAAGTACTGTTTTTAGCTTTTGTATGAAAAAAATACAATTTCAACCCATTTTAGTTACTTATCCTGATAATATTGAAAAAAATGTTTTAGAAATTTGTAATAGTTTAAAAGATATTTTACCTAAAAAATATACATATCTTTCTAGATGGATTTCTTTAAAAATTATAGATTATGATTATACTATAATTCAAAGTATAAATGATAAAATTTTTAAATCTAATGCAATAAACGTAAACTCATTAAAATCATCTAATGAGAATACAAAAAATATAATTGTATCTTCTATTGTAAAACAATGTGAACGCGTTGGAAAAAAGGTAATATCTTCTACTCGTAATTCTAAAAATAATGATAGAAAAATTGATAAAATTCTTACTTCAAAAACATTTGGTATTCCAATAATGTTACTATTTTTAGGCATAATTTTTTGGATTACAATTATTGGTGCTAATTATCCATCGCAATTACTTTCTACTTTTTTTAATTTTTTACAGGATAAATTAATAATCTTGTTTAATAATTTGAATATACCAAGTTTTATTACTAATCCACTAATTTATGGTGTTTATCAAACTACAACTTGGGTAATTAGTGTTATGCTTCCTCCGATGGCTATATTTTTTCCAATTTTCACACTATTAGAAGATTTAGGATTTTTGCCAAGAATTGCTTTTAATTTAGATAAATGTTTTAAACGATGTTGTACTTGCGGAAAGCAAGCATTAACAATGTGTATGGGATTTGGTTGTAATGCAGCTGGTGTTGTTGGTTGTAGAATTATTGATTCAAAAAGAGAAAAAATTATTGCAATGTTGACTAATTGCTTTGTTCCTTGCAATGGTAGATTTCCATTTTTAATTACAATTGCAACAATTTTTGTTGGTGGATTATTTAGTGGTGTTTTTTCATCTTTGGTAGCAACTGCAACAGTACTTCTTATTGTTTTACTTGGTATTTTTATGACAATTATTGTTTCAAAATTCTTATCAAAAACAATATTAAAAGGTAAACCTACATCTTTTGTATTAGAGCTCCCACCTTATAGAAAACCACAGATTGGAAAAGTAATTGTACGTTCAATTTTTGATAGAACAATATTTGTTTTAGGTAGAGCTTTAGCTGTAGCTGCACCTGCAGGTTTAATAATTTGGTTATTAGCCAATTTACATATTGGCGATATAACATTGTTATCATTTGTAGCAAATATTTTAGAACCATTTGCAAAACTTATGGGATTAGATGGATATATTTTAACAGCTTTTATATTAGGATTACCAGCTAATGAAATTGTATTACCAATTATTTTAATGTCATATCTTGGTGATAGTGCTCTTGTTAATTTAGAAGATACTTTTTCAATTGGTAATATTTTAATTCAACACGGATGGACTTTTATTACAGCAATAAATGTTATGATATTTTGTTTATTACATTTTCCTTGTAGTACCACTTTAATTAGTATAAAAAAAGAGAGCCGGAAGTTTAAAATGGTGCGTGCTTGGTTTTGTAATTCCAACTGTTTGTGGTATAGTTTTATGTATGTTTACTAATTTAATTTGGAATTTGTTTGTATAAAATTTTTATAAAAAAACAGCGATTGAATAAACCAATCGCTGTTAATCCACTTACTGTATCTTTTTATTTTTACTTTCTTTTAAATATGCGTGTTTTTCCATCGTCACTGTTCTGTTCGTCCGAACTAAAATCAAATGTATCTTCCGCGCATTCACTTACATCTGTTTTTGGCATAGCTCTATAAATATCCGTTTCAGTATTGGTATATCCATTTCTGTATACTTGCCATTTGTTAGGATTTTGATTACCATATACCATCTGCCCAACATTTCCATTATTATGAGAATCTACTTTTGGAATATATACCGTGTTTTCACCATCAGAGTTTTTTGCTTTTGAATGATGATTTATGTGTTGTTGTACATTAGCTTTCTCTGGATAATCATAGCTATAGTCATCATCATACTCATTATAGCTTAATTTGCCATTGTCATCGATGTACTCATTCGAATAGGAATATTTAACTTTTTTCCGCTTCTTTTTTCTGTTCAATTTTAACTTACTAAATAACTCAGAAATAAGACCTCTCCTTCTTTTAGTATTTCTCTTCTGTCGAAAACTTCTTCTGCTACGAGTTCTTTTTGCATTGTTGCCGTATTTCTTTGGTGATTTTCTTTGTTGATTTCTCCGCTTGTGTCTCCTTAAGTACTTGTATAAGATACTTACAATTTTCTTAACAAGCCAACAAAAAATTATTACCATCAAAACATCAATTACCATTGTAATGACTGTATTTACGGTTTCCTCATCTACGGCGTTTGATTCGAATATGCTTTTAATTCTGTCATTCTGTTCAAAAATTAAAAGCTTGTTGTTGATGAATTGGTTTAATGTAGAGAAAACTCCTTTAAACCAAACCAAAAACTTCTCCATATGCTTTCTTCCTCCAAAGTGTTACAGTAAATGAATTCATGATTTTACTTCTCGTAAATCACTATAATATAATACAGTTTTTATTATGTTATGTCAAGTATTATTCGTTTTTTAAATTTTTTATAAAAAAACTCTTACACGCTCAAAAAAAATTATGCTATAATAAAATTTAGCTAAAAAATAGTTTACATATTAAATATGTATCTATTTACATTAGCAAAATAATGAAAAGGAGTTTTTATATGAAAGAAACAAGATTACCTCAAAATGGAAAAGAAGGTTTACTTTATGGTAGTATTATCTGCTTAATAACAGTTATTGTAATGCTTATGCTAAATATAGGAACTGCATTTGGTGGATTAACTAAAGATGCATTTTTAGTTATTTTAAAAATGTTGCCAATTATTTGGATTGTTGCAATGCTAGTAGAATCAATTAATGAACCAGATTCAATAAGTGAAGATTTATCAGAATAAAAATAGGCAAAAGAAAATTATCTCTTTTGTCTATTTTTTATTTTATCTTTTAATAAATTTTCCAGTAATCATTTTTACTATTCCTTTATTCATTAACATTGCATATATAACAGTCAATACTAATGCAATCGCTTGGAATATTACATTATTTGAATAATATGATACAAATACTACTAATGTAATTAATATAGTCATTGTTAAATCTTTTGAGTGTTTTAATTTTACAAACTCTTTCATTTTATTTTTTCTATACCAGTATAAAAAGATTGATGATAACAATGTTGATAACGCTGCTGCATATATTCCTATAAATTTAATTAGTACTATATCTACAACAAGATTAATTATAGCTGATACAAGTGTTGTAGTTCCGATTATTTTTGTTCTTTTGTATGCACTAAATATCCCACCATAAAAACTTGCCATATTAGAAAAATATACAGAAAATACTAGTATTGGAATATATAAATATGCTTCTTTATATCCCCCATTAATTAAAATTCCAAATATAAATGGAACTACTGCAATAACTCCTACTGTTGCTGAATATACTATATTTTTTAATGATGTGTATATTTTATTATAATATTTATTACTATCATCTTCATGAAGTGCCTTTGCTGCTGATTCTTTCCATGCTATTGCGAAATAATTATATACTGTATTTATTATTGTTGGAAATTTATTTGATACAGCATATATACCATTACTTGCTGGACCTAAAAAAGATGTTATTATTACTCTATCTGACAAATTTATTATTGTCCATGATAAGCTGTGTGGAATTAATGGTATTGAGTATACAAGCATTTCCTTCATTAATTTTTTATTTATTAATTTTACATCAATAAATTTTAATAAATGAACATTTGCTGATAAAAATACAACCATTACCATATTAGCAATAATTACTGATAATAGTAAACCATCTACTTTTAAATTTGTTCCTAATATAAATACTATATTTAAAACTATTGTTATTACACTTAAAATAAAATTAGATAAAGAATATAATTTTATTCTTCCTAGACCCCTTACTAAAGCATTCATTAATGCCATAAGTACAACTGCTATAACATATGGTATAAACAGTTTTGTTGTATTAATTGAAAATATTTTTATTACTGCAAATATAATTACACATGCTATTACAAGTGTTGTAAGTATTGTTATTACAGTTTGCGTTATAATACTTTTTTCTTCTTTTTTATTTTTAGCATCTATTAAAAATCTAAACATAGATTCTTCTAATGTTAATGTAATAAATGGTGTTATAAATGTTATTATTGTTATTATTAAATCATAATTACCATACTGCTCTGTTGTTAATTTAGCTGTATATAATGACACTAATAAAAAAGATACTATTTGAGTACTAAACTTTCCAATTGCTATTATAAAAGTATTTTTTATTAATTCCTTTTCTTGTTTCATTTACAATCCTTTCTCCTTTCAAAATTAACCGCCTAGGCAAAATTTTATCATATTGAATTTTAAATTACAATAAAAATTATATAAATAAAATGTATTTTGTTTGCTATTTTTATTGTAAAAAATTGTTTTTTATGTAATAATTGTAACATAAAATAAATAAAGGAGGATTTTTTATGAAAAAAGCAATTATTATAATTGTGTCAGTCTTGGTTGTAGCTATTGCTACTTGTACTGGTTTATATTTTTTTACAGATGTTTTTAATTTTATAAAACCAGCAAGTGCTAACTTTTCAAGCCAAGCAAAAAAATTATTAGGAACAGATAAGGATAACAAATATTCAGATTATGAAGCTATGTTAAAGAAATTAAAAATATCAGATAAATCATATACTTCAAATGCTGACATTAGTATGAACGTATCTGTACCAAGTTCAATTGTTGACTCTTCAACACAAAAATTAATCAACTCATCAAAGATAAAATACAATGGTAGCTATGATGCAAATTCAAAAGCTATGTCAAACAATGTTGGATTGTATAAAGACAATAAAGAATTTTTAACACTTCAACTTGTTCAAAAAGACCAAACTGTAAGTGTAGGATGTAAAGACTTATATGATAAAACATTAAATTTTGATTTATCAAAATATGATGAATTCTGCCAAAAGAATAATATTACTGCAGATGAAGAAACAAAAGCTTCTATTGATGCTTTAAAATCTATGAAAGATTCTAATTATACTGATTTTCTATATGATCTTTTATATCTTTCAGAAGATGAGTTTAACTCTTTAAACAAAACTTATGGAAATTTATTATCAGACCTTATAAGTAAAGATAATTATTCTACTAAGAAAAACGAAAAAATTACAGTTGGAGGAGACGATGTAAAAACTACAGCCTACTCTTTAACATTATCTGGTGAAGATGCATACAATTTTATTAATAAATTAGTAGACTTAGTAAAAAATGACGATACTACAAAAAAATTAATTATTGATAAATATAATATCTTAAAGAAATACAATACTTCATTAATTGCAGCATATGATGAAGTAGAAGCTAAATCTACAAACAAAAATACTGAGCTTCCAGATTTAACTGTTGATAATATAAATTCATTTTTAGATGATTTAGTTAAAGATTTAGAAAAATCAAAAGATGATTTTACAAACTCAGATAAATGTTTACAATTTACTATATATTCTGACAAAAAAAGTGAACCTGTAAAATTTGAAATATCAGTTTTAGATGATAAAAAAGATAAAGAAGGAAAAGTTGTTTTCACAGAGGAATTATCAGATGGAAAAAATAAATACACTGTTAATATAGAAAATATTAATAAATTATCTGGTAGTAAAACTGAAGAAGATACTACTGATGACACTTATTCAAATACTGTAGATGATATATTAAAAAATTCTTCATCATATACAAATGCATTAAATACAACTAAATCTACAACTTCATCAAATAAATCAAAAACAACATCTTCATTATCTACTACATTAGATCAAATTGCAGATTCAATTTCTGAACTTGTAATTGAAGATTCTTACAAAAAAACTGATGATTCAAGAAAAGGTACTATAACAATATCTGCAAAAGCTTCTGGATCTAAACAAGAAATGTTAAAAATAGATTACGAAAATATTAACTCTAAATCAGAATATAAAACAAGTTTTTCTGTTTCTAGTCCCTTAAAATCATCTATATCACTTGACTATACTTATGATATAACAGGACTTGATAAAGATACTCAAGATATAAAATTAGAGCTATCTGGAAAATATACTTCTTTATATTCAGCAAAAATATCAGCAACAGGTTCTATTACATATGGAAAATCAGATATTCCAGAGCTAACTGCTGATAACTCTGTAGATGTATTTAGTTTACCACAAGCTGATTTACAAAAAATTGCTTCTGATATAGTTACAAAAGCTTCTGATACTTTACCTGCAAAATTATCACTTTATGGAGTTACAGTAACAAAAGAAGACATTTTGTCAATACTACCTGCAAATACAGCAACACAAGATGTGGCAACACCAGATACTACACTACCAGATGCAGAAACACCAGTTGTAACTCAACCTGCTGCTTAATAAAATAAAAGAAAAATCTTCATGATGAAGATTTTTCTTTTATTTTTTATTATTTTCTTCTCGAACACCATTATACTCTTTTATAAAATACAATGGTCTATTTTTTGTTTCATTAAATATTCTTCCTAAATATTCTCCCATTATTCCAAATAACATTATTTGAATTCCAGCAAAGAATAATACTAATAATATTATCGCTTGAAAAGCTTGTATTGCAACACTTTGTGTTATGCATTTTATTATTACATATATAAAATAAACTATTAATGCTAAAAATGTTGGTATTGATAAATATGTTGATATTCTTAATGGTGATGTTGTAAATGATGTTATTCCGTCTATAGCCAAATCTATTAATTTTTTATAATTCCATTTTGTTGTACCTGCGATACGTGGGTCACGATCAAATAATACTTCTTTCTTGTTATATCCAATCCAACTAAACATGCTTTTTGAACATCTTTGTGTTTCTCGTAGTTGTTTTAATGCATTTACACATCTTCTATCTAATAATCTAAAATCGCCTGTATCTTTTTGAATTTCCACTCTTGTTAGGCTTTGTAATACTTTATAATACATTTTTGATGTGAATTTTTTTAAGAATGTTTCACCTTTTCTTGATTTTCTTCTAGCATACACATCATCATATCCCTCTTCCCAGTATTTTATTAATTCTGGAATTAGCTCTGGCGGATCTTGTAAATCTGCATCTATAAATATTACACAATCGCCTTTTGCATAGTCTAAACCTGCTATCATTGCTACTTCTTTTCCAAAATTTCTTGAAAAATCTACATAACTTACTCGAGCATCTTTTTCTCTTAGCTCTTTTATTATTTTTAACGTATTATCTTTACTTCCGTCATTTATAAACAACATTTCAAATTCGTAGTTTTCTAAATTTGATATTACTTTATTTAATCTATCATATAATAAAGGTAATGATTCTTCTTCATTATATGCAGGTATTATTATTGATATTTTTTTCATAATTTTTCTCCTTTTGCTTTATATTTTATATAATAGCATATTTAGAATAATTATTCAATTTTTTCACTAAAATTTCACCATTGGTTGTTCATTATTACAACATCAATATATTTTACTTTATAACAAAAAAATAACTTTAAGAAATATCATCTAAAAGTTATTTTTTGACTTAATATAATTTTTTAGTTTTGACTCATTTCAATATAGTGCCATGAATCTTTGCACATATCATCTAGATTTTTTTCAGCTACCCATCCTAGCTCTATTTTCGCTTTTGTTGGGTCTGCATAGCATTTTGCTATATCACCTGGTCTACGAGGTGCTATTTTATATTTTACTTCTTTACCAGTTGCTTTTTCAAATGCTTTTACCATATCTAAAACACTATAACCTGTTCCTGTTCCTAAATTATATATAAATAAACCTTCGTGCTCTTTGTCAAGTTTTTCAAGTGCTTTTACATGTCCTTTTGCTAAGTCTACTACATGTATGTAGTCTCTTACACCTGTTCCATCTGGAGTATCGTAATCGTTTCCAAATACTGATAGCTCTGGTAAAATTCCAGCTGCAACTCTTGCTACATATGGCATTAGGTTATTTGGAATTCCTTGTGGCTCTTCACCTATTAATCCACTTTCGTGTGCTCCTACTGGATTAAAGTATCTTAGTATGCAAATATCCCATGAGTTATCTGAATTGTATATATCTTTTAAAATTTGCTCTATAAATAGTTTCGTTGTTCCATATGGATTTGTTGTTCCTCCTGTTGGAAATTCTTCTGTTATTGGTACTGTTGCTGGGTCTCCATATACTGTTGCTGATGAGCTAAATATAAACTTTTTACAATTGTGTGCTCTCATTACATCTAATAAAACCAGAGCTCCTGATATGTTGTTCATGTAATATTCTATTGGTTTTTTTACTGATTCTCCAACTGCTTTGTATCCTGCAAAATTTAAAACTGCATCTATTTTGTTTTCTGTGAACACTTTATTTAGCTCTTCTTTATTTGAGTAATCCATTTCGTAGAACTTAAAATCTTTTCCTGTTATTTGTTTTATTTTGTCTAGTACTTCTGGTTTGCTATTTGAAAAGTTATCTATAATAACGATTTCCTTTCCTGCGTTTAATAATTCGACTGCTGTGTGGCTACCGATGTAACCAGCTCCGCCTGGTAATAAAATTGCCATAATTCATACCTCCTTGTTTTTTTGCATTATATAGCAATTTTTATTTAATGGCAAGTATTTGGGTATTGTTTTTTGTTATATGTTTGTGTCAAGTAAAAGTAGGCAATTTTTTTATCTTTTTTCTAATCCTTCAATG
>OLGY01000305.1_pt1 | contig 38420 bp, 43 predicted proteins | sample 1605951 | NCBI WGS metagenome assembly OLGY01 (sample SAMN03283280) | human gut metagenome | biome: human-associated habitat; material: feces | host: Homo sapiens | place: Peru | collected 2012
TTACAAGTTTCAGGATTGGCGATGCTTTCTTAACATCATCCAGTGTACGATCAATGATTTCTGTCGGAATAATGTCGATCTGGTTTGCTGTGAACGCCTGTTTGATGTCCTTAAAGTTCTCGTAGAATTTCTTTTCTTCCTGTGAGAGATTTCTAAGTCCGAGCTGCTTCTTGTATTCCGCATCTCTGTTGGCCCTCTCTGCTTCTGCTACAACCTTCTGGATTAATTCACCGTGTCTCGCTTCTTCAATCATTTCGATTGACTGCATGATAGCTTCGGCTTTTTCTTCTGCCGGAGCGTTATCGAGAAGCTTTTTTACTTTTTCTTTAACTTCTTTGCTTAAATCTTCAATTTTCATTTTTTTCATTCTCCTTTTCCTTTGAAAAATTCTTCCCAGCCGGAAGTGCTTTTCGGTTCTTCTTTTTCCTGTAATTTAGGTGATAATTTTTCTATGATTTTTTCCGCCAGATTGTCTATGTCTATTCCTTCTGTTTTTTGCGCCGGCGCAATTTCGTTTTTTAGCAATTTTTCTCGGATGCTCTCAAATGCTGACTGATTAACATTTCCATCCTCTGTTGTCTCTGTCTTTGTCGCGAAACCATATGTTATAGCTTCATCAGCTGTGATCCACGTTTCGTTATCCATAAGTTCTTTTATTTTTTCTTCTGATATACTCGCTTTGCTTTTGTAAGCGTTCACTGAGGCTTGTGTGATTTTCTCCAAATCTTCCGCTTGCTTTCTCAGTTCGTTGGAATCTCCTCTTGCGTAAGTCCAAGCATTATGAATCATTAACAGCGACGCGTCTTTTACGATTCTCTCATCACCTGCCATAAACACAACAGATGCTGCCGAACATGCGAATCCTTCGCACACCGTAGTTACTTTCATTTTGCTGTCTTTTAGCGTGTTGTAGATTGCTAATCCTTGTGATACTTCTCCACCATAACTGTTGATGTGTACATTGATATAATCAACATCTAATTCTTTTAGTTGTTTTAATAAGGTATTTGCCGAAACATCACCTTCGTACCAATCATATGATGTTATGTCGCCAAAGATATAGAGGTCTGCTGTCTTATCTTCGTTTGTTTCCAACATGTAATATTTTTCTTTCATATTGTCCTCCTCTCTGTTATTTGCTGTTTAACGGACAGCTCCGAGATATCTGGATCACCTCCTGCTATTTAATCGTTGTTAACACTTCCATTTCCCTCCTCTCCATAGTTTTTCGTCAACGCTCTCGCTTGACTAAATTCTGTATATAATGCCGGATAACCTACCATCTCCAGAATCTCATCGAAATTGAATCCTATTCCTCTTAGCTTATCCAGGTTTACAGCACTATCTACTACATCCACGTGTTTGAACCGTGCAAGCCATACCAGGACTTTTTCTGTTTTGTTGCAATAATCCTGTTCGCCCACTACGTAAGCCGTCAGTGTATCGTTTATTACTTCCGCTACCGGACTTACTGCGTAGGTGATGAATTCATTAGTTGCATCTGATTTTTCTGTAATATTTCCGTTAAACACAGCTTCCGGTATGTCAAATGCATTTGCAACTTCATTGTTTATTTGCAGTGCTAACTTTGCTATTTCCTCGGCTTTTACCGATGCGTTCACCACCATAGGGTCAATTGATACATTATCTTGTTCTGTCAATACCTCTACTCTCTCGGACTCTAAAAGTCTTTTGATTTTTCTTATGTATTGATCTCTTGTTAATTCTTTTTCTGTTCCATTTTCTTGTCTTTCCCGAAAGGATAATGCATTTGTTCCCAGCTTCAGCTTAAATCGTGGGTGATTTGCCAGTTTCATCATTGCGTTAAGTGAATCCAGCGTCTTATCGTATTGTTCTACAACACTTTTCAGATATAATCTTATACGTGCGTTATCATACTTTAGATGGATTACTTCTGATGAACGGTACCCTTTGATTATTGTGTAATCATGTCCTGCACACTCCAATGTAATATTGTTATATAATCTCTCTGATAAGACCTCTGTCGTTGTTTGCCATGCTGAAGCTATGTAATATTTCCCGCCAAGCGGGATAATCAATGCCTCCTGGTTTGTTAACAACTTTTTTACCACTTTTGTCCAAAACTCAGTTCCACATTCATGGTCATTCGGTTGGATGTTCAGTCTATATTCTTGTTTTCTTTTTTCTGTGCTTTCTGTCTGGATTATAATGTCTGATTTCGCAATTGCTTTCGCAATCATTAACACAGCTTTTTCTATTGCTAATTTCGATAAATTTATTTTCTCTAAATCGACTGCTATTATTTCTGCCAATGATAGCATCTCTTTTTTTCTGTCCTGAATAAAAAAATTAAACATGCGTTTCTCCTTACACGTATACAATTTGTATTTCTAGCTCGTCTTTACAAAACATTGCAACGTCAAAAGCCATAAATCCGTCATTCTTTCTTAACTTTGGCTCAATTTTTCCAAAATTTTTGTTTCCGTATTTGTCTTCGCTTACGCTTGTATTGTTTGTGTACCATCTCATAATTGCGGATGGTCCAAAATTAATTAACCCTTGTGAAAACATAGATTCTATAAACGGTGCAATAATACCAGTTGCCGATGTAATCTTTCTGATCAGCCTTACTATTCCATGTGGATTCTTTCGGTCTTCTATCGTCAATCCTCTTGCTTCGAACGCTTGTTTGAATAGTGTATATCTGTATGTATCCATTGCAATTTTCTTGACATTGTATTCGCTCATCCTTTCTATGCACCAGTCGACAATTTGATTTACATCTATGACAGGACCCGGTACAATTTCAAAATCATTAAATTCTTCTTGTCCTGCATTTTGCAGCGGAAATTTGATTGATTCTAAAAATGGCGAATCTGCGCATATCCATGTGTGTTGCCTCCATATCCATTCTCCATCATCTGTTTTTGTTAGAGTTCCAGCTGATGCGAAATCTCTTACGTCTGCGTAGTCAATGCCAATCACTGCCGGCCGCCCTCTTGTATCTATTGTTATTCTTGGAATCCTGCGTTCCAATTCTTCCATTGTCTCACCTTCGTAGCAGGCTCTTAGTACGTTCTGCCACGAAGTCACCGTTTCTTCCTCTTTTCGCGCTGCTCTATTCATTCTCTTTGTCACAAATTCTGCACGCTTGGATGGAATTTTTTTCATTTCCAGATAGTCATGCATAATCTGGTTTGCGAGAATCGGCATGTATTCCATCGATGGATTTGCTTTGTGCCATGCTACTGGGTCATCTATTTCTTTCATATCGTCAATTTCGCAGATAAACGGGAAATAGCCTAACAGATTTTCTCCTGTTTCTAAAATTTCCGTGCACATTGCTGAAATTTCATCTAATGGTCCATCTCTGACATATCCATCCGTTGTGATGATGAACTCTCTCGAATGCTTTACCTTACCAAATGATGATTCAAATACATTAATCTGGTCGTAGTTCTCGTAAGCATGAATCTCGTTTAAGATAAGGCATCCTGTTCGCTTACCATCCTTGGTATTTGCATTGGAGGTGTTGTACTTCATCTCTGATCCTGTTGCAAGGTTCGTGATAAGTTCTTTTGTTACCGAAAATTTTCCCTTGAATTTTGGATTATCATGTAACATGTCATACGCAACTTTGAAAGTATCCTTTACCTGGCTTTCAGAATTTGCCACAATTTCAACATGGTAATTCTTGACTCCATACAGAGGTGTTTGAAAAAAATTGGCCAGCGGCACGATGAATCCATCTTTGCCGTTTCCACGACCTTCTTTGATGAAAAATTTTGGAAATATTGGTATGTCATCCTTGTACATGAATGCAAATGCATATATGAATTTCTGAAAAGGAAAAAGCTCATAAAAATTTGTTTCGCAATACTGCAAGCAATCTCTGTACGTTTTTTCGTCAAAAAAAACATCGTCCCGTTTCAATGTCGGTTTTACGATGTTTTCAATTAATAATTTTCTTTTTTTGTTTATCCATTTTGGATGTTCTTCGGCATATTTGAGATAGTCGTCAATCTCCTTACAGGTAACCATCTTTTGGGTTCTCCGGTTCCGGTATCGGTTCTTTCAGTTTTAATTCTGCTAGTATCTTTAACATCGTCGCTGTTGTTTTTTGAAGATTTATCACAGATTCGTTTGTTTTTTCTACCAGCATTCCATTTCCGTTAATTGCCTTGTATCGTATTCCTTTGCTCTTGATGTCTGTAATCAATTTCTTTTTGAGCGACCAATAATATATATAATCGTCAATCAAGTCCTTGTAGAAATCTGCATTCATTCCTCTGAGTTCTAATTGTTTTATCAGTGAATTTCTCATCTCTTTCTGTGTCAATCCTCTCACCCCTTTCTCTCAAACAATGCCATTTTTTATATTTTTTAGCCGATTTTTTAAAATAAAACAGCGATTTTACTTGTTTGAAATCGCTGTTTTTTCTGTCCTTAAAAAATTTTCTTACTTATAGTAAACTTTAAAATTGTGCCCCCTACCCTTTTCACGCGAGATTTGAAAATTTCTCCGGAGTCTTGGCTACATCCCCGTTCTTCATTTTTAGAAAAATTGCGGAGAATTGACCGGGGGGTCTATAAAAAAATTGAGGACAGCTACGGACTCGAACCACACATGCGACGGCTTGCACTGTCCGCTTGTCTCCTTCTAAGCTATGTCTGCCCTCATTGTAGCTACCACATTTCTTTGCTCGCAAGTTTCTTCTTTCTTTTGAATTTTCTTGGAGTTCTTCCATGTCTCAGATTATGGCATTCAGCGCATAGACTGATCAGATTGTCATCATCAAGCCCGTGTTCTGGATGTTCTTTCAGTTCTAAGATATGATGCACTTCATTAGCTCTTCTCAGTTCTCTATCTCTTCCTTTCAAGATATCTCCTGCTGCCACTGCATCTTTCAATCGCTTACGGCAATCCTGACACTCATATCTATCGCGCATTAATATCTGCAATCTCTTCATTTTCCACCGTGTCGAGTTGTAAAACATCTTTGCTTCTTTATCTGTCATAATATCATCCTTTTTACTTTAGAAAGCACTCAAGATGGGGACTTGAGTGCTTTCGTCTTTTGGAGGTTCTCAAATGTTCTTCTACATCTGTATCGGACGATATCATATTAGCACATCTATAACTGCCACGGACTGCCAACTTTTATATTTTCTTCATTTTTCTTAATGCGCTTCCATGCAGTCTGTATATTGTTCGTTCACTTCTATCCATTACCTTTGCCACTTGCCACCATTCATATCCCTTTATGTATCTGTAGAATAATACATCTCTTTCATCTTGATCTTCTAGTTGATTGATCCTTCCTTCTATCCCTTTATATGCTTTTACAGCTTCGACTCCCTCTTGATACAGCATATCTTCTTTCTCTCTCAATTCTGCTGCGTAGCTCGATAAATCGCTCTGGTTTGTTCCATGCGGCATTCCATCATTGTTCATAGACGGATACATCTTCATGTTTCTTATTTCCTCAATCTCAGCCTCTATCCTTTTTATCTTTCTTCCATGTCTCCTGTACCCTCGAAGATATTCTTTCTTTCGATTGTTCTCTGCCTTATTTTCTTCTGTTCCCATTGGCATCCCCTCCAACCTTCTAATATCTGTTACTCCTGCTGCCAGCTCATTTTCCTTTAGCTAGCGGTTTCTTAACAGGTGGTTTTATTCTCACTTGGTCTCTGTATATTTCTTTGCATGGTTTATATTTTCTTGCTTTCTCACTTTTCATTTTCTATCTCCTTAGCTGAATGGTAACTCCTCATCTATTCCTTCCGGAATATTCATAAAACCATTTTCATCTATATCCGGCGCTGCCCCTGGTCGTTCCTGCTGCCGTGGTGCAGGTCTGTTCACATCATTCTCTCTTTTGCTTTCTGCAAATTCTTGTTCCTCTATGACAACATCCGTGTAATACACCTTTCGGTTCTCTCTGTTGATATAGCTTCCTGTTCGGATGTGCCCTGATACAGATACCCTCATACCCTGATGAAAATATTTCTCCGTAAACTCTGCCATCTTTCCGAATACTACGCACGGAATGAAATCTGCATTCTGCTCGTTTTCTCTTTTGAATCTTCGGTCTACTGCTAATGTGTATCTAGCAACTGCTGCCTGACTATCATTCTGTGGATGTCTTACTTCCGGATCTCTCGTGAGTCGTCCGACTAATATTACCTTATTCACTGCTTTTCTCCTTTTCTATTCCGTATTTGTCTTGAATATATCCCAATACATCAAATGGTTGTCTTCGGAATGTTTGGATCGCTTTTTCCGGCGGTTTATCCTTTTCTTCCTTTGTGTTTTGTTTTTTTCTGCTCTCATATACTTTATTCCAATCGTTCATCTCTTTCCTCCTTTTTAGACGACATATTTCTTGTGCGCCTGTTCTAATTCATTTTCTGCTAAATCCAGATAGATTTGTGTTGTTTCCAAACTTTCATGACCTAGCATTTTAGATACCTGTTCAATTGGCATTCCTCTTCTAAGAGCCATTGTTGCACATGTCCGTCTAAATTTATGTGGATTTGCTCTTTCTACTCCTGCTTTTTTCGCTATTTTTCTCATCATGCATTCAATCGTTCCCTTGTCGCTGTAACCTTCCGATACATTCTGTGGATTTTTCCACCACTCTTTCAGATCTGATCGTTTTCGTACTTTGATATCTTTAACGTTGACACTATGAGGCAGTAAGTAAGGATTTGCATCTTTTCTTTGCTCCAGATATCTTTCCATTGCAAACTTTGCTCTTGCGTTCAGATATACATATCTTTCTTTCTCTCCTTTTCCATTCACTATGATTCTGTCTCCATCAATTTCGCTTGTCATAATCTGCACTAATTCGCTCACTCTGCATCCAGTTGATAACAGCACTTCAATGATCATTTTTTCTCTTTCACCTTCTGCTGCCGCTCTTAGTTTTTCAATTTCAAGCTCTGTAAGTGCTTCTTTTTTATTTTTTTCTATTTTGATTCGGTCAATTTTTGTCATCGGATTTCGCCTGATTTCCTCTTCCAGGTATAACCACGAGAAGAAACTTCCGAAGTTCCGTATCTCATTTCCGACTGTTGTTTTTGATACTTTGTCCTGTCGAATCCTTATGGCCATGTAGAATCTAATATCGTCTGCTGTAATATCATCTACTGTCTTGCCTATTTTGTTTAGTATTGTTTGTATGCTTTGTCTGTAATAATTGAGGGTTCTATCTGTGCATCCTTTTACTTTTTTCGCAATTAAAAATTTTTTCAAAAGATATTCATTTCTATTTTCTTCGATTTGTGCAATTTCGGTACATCTACTTGTAATTTCTACATTGTTCAGTAGCATGTAGAAATCATATTTTGCTTCCGTTGAATCGATTCCATGTGATATAGCCCACGAAATCAGACTGTTTAGCACATCTTCTCTACAATCTCTTGTCTCTCCCATTTTGCATCACCTAATACATAATCAATCCTTTTTCCGCTGGGGTATACAACACCCTTTCCGGAGGATAGTATTTTCCATACGGAGTGCTTAATGTATCTCCTTGAACTACAATCGCCTTGATTCCAAGTAGGCTTAATTGTACGTATGTCATGTACACACCTTTCCAGTCAAGATCTTGTGCTGTAACTCTCATGCACCTCTGCGGATTAATTCCTCTGTCTTTCAGCACTCTTGCAGCTGCGATTATCATACCGCCACCGCCTGTTGATGGCTCGTTGATAATATACGGGTTTTCTTCGCTTACATCTTCCGGAATTGTAATTTGTGCTGTTAACAATGATATGTGGAACGGCGTGAAGAACTGTCCCGTTTGTTTCGCACCCCATGCCCCTTTCATGAAAACCGCACCAAGTACATCTTGTATTTCCTCTTCCAGTGAAGCGGCCAACATTCCGTTAAGCTCAATAAAATGTTTTATCATCTTATTTCCATGCTTTTTGACAATCTCCAGATACTGTCTTTCTCTATCTTGCCATATTTTCCCTTGTAAAATATCCGTTGAGTTGCTTATAGATAATGCAAGAGCTTTTATCCAGTCAGAGAAAATTTCATATCCTGAGTATGTTCCAGATATCGAAGTTATTTTCTTTACAATCTCATCTATCATCCAATTCCTTCTTTCTCTCTTGCTCCCTTCGAATGTCCTCCAACGCTTGACTGTAACCTCTTCTGTACATCATTCTCCTATATTCCCGCTCTCCTAGAACGCTTGCAGTTATGCAGACTATAATTCCAATACAGAATCCCGTAAAAGCTGTCATATTGCATTCCTCCTTATAGTTCTATTATGTTTTTCCACAGCTTCTTTCTCCTGCTTCAGTATCTTAACTGCTCTCTCAATCCCCTGCGAGAATGTATCGTCATATTCTGCATCCAGACAAGGTTCTACTTCTTTGGCGTACTCTTCAAAATCTGCATTAGCATATTCTTTTTCTTCCTCTAACTGGTCAACGATCTTATCTACATCGTAGATTTTGGGTTGTTCTACTACGCTTTCCGGTACGTACTGTGGTAGCCGTTCTAATTCTCGCTCCATTGATTCATAACAAAATCTAACAATCTCTCTTGTTGCTCCGTCGTTGTAGCATGCCAATGTTGTCTCTCTGTCCTCTTGTAATGCTCTCATTACCTCGTCTTTTCTCGTGTATCCCATAATGTTATCTCCTTTCATTCCCGCTCCTCCAAATAACTTTTTTTGAAATTTTCTCTCCATTCTTCTCGTGTATGGGTTTTCTCATATTCTCTCTGAGCTTCCCTGCACAACCACTCTCGCATCTCTCTGCTGCCATGTACACCCTCTCTTCCGGTTCCATGGTGCTTCAGGCATAGATACACTTTGATTCCTTCTCTTTCAGAATCTTTTCTTTGACCAGCTCCGAAAATAATGTGGTGCTCCTGCGTTGGCTTATAGCTCCAGTCGTTATACCGGTGTGCGCATATATAGCACACACCTTTGGTTGTTTTAAGGATTCTTTCTTGTTTTCGTGTTCTTGTTTTGTTTTTCCATATTTTTTTCGGAAACATCATTCCATTATTCTTCGACAACTTGTATTTCCTCCCCGTTTTCATCTACCTCTGCCATAAGCCATTGTTCCCAATGCCTCGGAGAAACAAGCGTTGAGTAGGTTGCTGAACGCATTTCACTCAGTGAAGCAGCTATGTACAATGCTGCTTTTATTGTGTTTAGGCTGTCCAGGTACTGTTTTCTGCTGCCATAGTAAGTCTTGATTTCTTCTTGTTCTTCTTTCTCCTCTGCCGGATCCGGGCAATATTCCGGAAAATCTTTTTCGATATCCATTTGACCTGGCAGGTTTTCATTGTTCGATTCCTCTTCAACCCTAGTATCCTCTTGGGTTTTTGCGCCGGCGCAAATCTCTTGTTCTTCCGGTTTTGGCTCTTCCTGTTCTTCTTTCTCCTCTGTTCCTTTCTGAACAGTCTCATTTTCCATCGTTTCCGGTACGGTTTTCTCTGTTTCTGGCGCGTTTTCTACTGTTCTATCTGCGTTTTCCGGTGATTCGTTCACTTTTTCGGCTGTTTCAACTACATTTTCAGTTGTTTCGTTCACTATCTTTGTCTGCTCGAACCCTAATGTTTTCTCGTGTTCTCCGAAATGTTCTTCCCATGTTCTGTTTCCGGCATCTGTGAAAATTTCTTCTGTTATGCTGAAGAACTCTTCCCAGCTCATTGTTTTTGGTCCAGCTGTTCCAAATTGTTTGATTTTCAATTTATCCTCATAGAACATCATGAAATAAATTCCATCTCTGAAGCTTCGGTTTCCTGATGAATTTACAATTTCCGCCATTCCTTCTGTGTCTTTATTTTCCTTTTCATCACTTGCATATAATTCATTCAATAGTTCTTTGTTTTGTTTCCAAAATTTTTCGATGAGCGAGTAATATTTTGATTCCGGTTCATCCGGCTCTGTGCTGACCAGTTCAGGCTTCTGATGTTCAAATTGCTTCAATTCCCTGATTGTTTCTCTTGTCGTGTTCTGTGTGATCAGCTCTATGTCATTGTCCGGAAGTGTCAACATCTCTGATAGTTTACTGCTGCCAAAATTTGCAAATTCTGGCTGGAGTCTGTCAGAATATCCCTCTACGGAATATCTTTCATTTATTTTGATGAATCTTGATACTGTTGATGCCGTCAAGCCATATTCTGCCTTAGCAAAATCTGCAATGCTCTTGTATCCGTCTTTTTCGTATAGTTTTTCATCTGCTATTTTCCGGAGCTTGTAGCCGATCCGGACAAAGCTCTCTTGTACTCCTATCAGGTCCTTTTTCAGACTTTCTTTCATGTTCATCCAATCGTCTAGTGTCATTTGCACGTAATCCATGTGTTACCTCCTCTTTATGCTGTTTTTGGTATTGTTTCAGATTTCAGAAATTCCAGATAATTATCCAGCCATGCGTCTATGTTCTCCTTGTCTGGTTTTGTATCTCTCTTGCCGTACCACTGTTTTATGTACGGTCTCCCGGAATCTATTTCAACTGTTATGTATGGTTCTTTTGGTTTTTGCTTGAATCGCAGCATCAGGATATAGGTTTCTCTGTTATTATGTTTCCGCAAATAGCCGTCACCACCTACGCAGTGATGTAATAACCTTCCTTCCATCACTATCTCTTCTGCTGCCCTTGCCGGCCGTATAATATAATCATCGTCTTCGTAGTAATATTTCTTTCTAAGCTCTCTATATATGTGTTTGATGTTTGGAAATTTTTCTGTGACTTCCCTGAAGCGTTTATCCATTTCCTCTTTGTGCGATTCCATAACCATCTGTTCGTGAGCTGCTCTTAGGTCTCTTGGGTATTGGTATATGGTGTTGTTTAAGTCATATCCTCTTTGGATTCTCATATTCAGGTAATCTTTATATGTGTCCGCTGTCCCCTTAATTGTTGCGATTGCTCCTGTGCATCCTGTCCCATATTCACATCCAGCGTATCTTTTAATTCGATTCAAGAGTTGTTGAATCGACATGTATCTAGTTGCCGTTTCAATGTCTCCTTGCCTTAATCCTGTTTCATGCAGATTTTCAATCTGTTCCTCTGTCCAATTTTGATTCATTCTTTTTTCCATCTTCATAGTCTGCAAGAGTCCTATGTTTCCTCTAATTTCGCACAGCCACTTTACCCTTTCTTTCCTGATTCCTAAGAATTCATCCGGACGATTTGCGTTTTCATTCGCAATAATTCCACATTCGCAGTTGATTAATTGTTTTGCAATTCCAAATAGCTTTAATTTAACAAGCATCTCCATTTGCGGTGTTTGCATATACCGTTCCAGATAGTTGATTGGATTAACGCTCTCTTCTTTTGCGTATTCCTTCAATGCGCTGTACTCAAATATTGTTCCCTGCATCTCTTGGTAAGTTTCGAACATGATCGGAGCTTCTTTGATTGTTATATTATTCATTCCAGTTAAATTGCAGTCATCCCAAAAATCTGTTCCGGTATATGGATTATGCTTGTGATAATCAATTTGCTTTCCCTTTCCCTCTTCGTAATATGCTCGTGCAATCTCTACTGCGGAAACTTCTTCGCTTGCGCTATGCATTACTGTTTTCGTTTCGCTTGCTATACACTGCAAATTCCATGTTTTACTGACTTCTATGTATCTCATCACCAGACCGTTATCTTTGTACTTTTGCCCTAAAAATAAGTGTATCGTCTGACTGTGACTTCCTTTTACTTTTCCCTGGCACTTATATTCTCCATGTGCCCCACACATCGGGCAGATACCGATGCGGCCTTCACTCGGCTCTTGGACGTATCTCTGGAATTGACTCTCGTAGGAAATTCCATTCTTCCATCTTGCATCTGTAACACCGCCGCAGCTACTACAAGCAATTTCTGCCCTGCTCCCATGTTTTTTGTAGTAGAGATAATGTTTGTTATGCAGATAGATATCATTTGCCCGTTTCAAAATTTTCTTTTCCGGAAGTACCCTTGTATGTGTGATGCGGTCTTCCAAAGCCTTTTTGCGGCGCTCATATCTTCTGCTTTTTCTTTTTATTCTCTCTGCACTTGTGATATGGTCTTGATAGTTTTCGATGTGCTCCCACCATCTGTCTTCATTCCATGCCGGTTCGCAGAATTTCTTCATCCTCTCCAAGTCTTCCTCACTTCTAAGGACGTTTTGCTTTTTTAGTTCCAGTGCACTTCCTCTATCCTCTGGATCGTTCCAGATCAACGGACCATTGTAATATTGGTCCGTCTTAATTTTTCCTCTCGACCATTGTTTCTTTTCCGGAAAATACGTTCCAAAATCTTTTTTCGTTAATACAATCCTTGCTACCGGGACATCTTTTTTTGTTTTCTGGTTTCGGTATACCTCTAAAAAAAGGTGTTTTTCATGATCTACAATTTTAATCGCTGTCACTCCAATGTATTTTACGTCTTTTTTCTTGCTTATCTTGTCCAGCTTCAGAAATGGGATTTTTTCAATTGCTTTCTTTTTCATTTCAGATAGTACTCCTTTATGATTTTTTTGGCTTGTCCCATCCCAGGAATGCCAAGCGTAACTCTTCCTGCTGTCACGCCTGCTGCCTTTAAGATATCTTTGTCTATCGGGATCTGGTTTTTGAACGACCAGCCGAGTAGTGCTGCGATGCACCCTTTCAGGCTTTTCCCTTTCTTTCGAACCGCCAGTGCGATTTTCGGCTGTGCCATGCACCGTGCTTTGATGTATTCAACCCAATCCTGCATGATCTCTTTTGGTTTTAACTCTTGACACTCTACTTCAATTTTTCCAAGTGCGGCGCTTTCAGCATCGCAGAGTTCCGGAAGGTCTCCGGACAGATATAATGCAACAACGCACTCCTCGATTCCGTTTTCTGCTGCCAGTTCTTTGAAGCTGTTGATATCCTGTTCATTGAACAGATTATCTGCTAATTCATTAATTTCTTTGTAAGAATCCATTTCTCCGAATTTGTCAAACATTCTTTTTTCCTCCCAACCCTAGTGTTCTCTAGGGTTTCTTGCTTATTTCTTTAATTTTTCCATTAATTTGTCCATTTTTTCCAGATATTCCGGCAAACCCTCGTAGTCATTAGGCTTTGCTGTTATTTTGTGTTTACCTTTTACTGCAAGGTACTGCTGCCACAGGTCTTTATGTTTTACCTCTCCGCCACCTCTCTTAATCCACTCGCTTCTCTGCCAACGTTCTGGATTGTCACTATTGAGCATATTGCGAACGAATACGCAGTCTGTATGTATCGTCACTTCGCATGGTTGACCAAGTTCGCATAATCCATTTATGATTGCCTGCAGGACTAATCTGTTGTAGGTCGTGTTTTCCTCGAATCCTGCTGCCTCTCTTGTAGCTGGGCCATCTCTCGCAATATACTCTACAATTGCTGCATAATACCCAATCTCTACCTTTAGCTTTTTTGTTGAAGTCGTAGTGTACATTGTTACTTTTTTCATGAATCAAATCCTCCTGTTCAGCCTTATTTCTGTATATTGTCGATATTTATACCCCGTTACCGGGTTGATACCTTCATATATACGTGCTATGTAATATCCCTTGCTTGGTTTTACCTCTTTCTTCCATCTCACCAGCTTGTCCGGTTTGGGTTCTGGGAGAGGCATATTACGACTTGCGTTGTAGCTGGATTCTCGGATTCGTGGTTTACATGGTGTTCCGTCCTGCTTCAGCTCTGCCGTGTTCTCATCTTTTGTCATGTAGCTCGCCAATTTCGAAAAATCCTCATCAGAGAACTTGCTGTTGCTAATCGTTATCGTCCATGTTCCACCCTTGTCCCACGCTTTCTGAATGATACTTGCAGTGTCACCAATATCATTGATTACAATGTGTATATGCCACGCTCCCTTGGTTCCCTTCTCTATGTTCCGAAACCAATAGCACTTCATCCCCCGTTTCCTGAACTCTCTCCTCACTCTTCTCATGAATACTCGAAAGTCTTCTAATGCTCCTTTCATATCTGGTGGACGTTCTTCTATCTTGTAAGTAAGTGTACAGAACAGATCTCCCCTGTTCAGATATTGAATCATTCTCTGCCTGCATCTCTTTGTTTTATTCCGTGCATTGACTTTCTGCATCTCTTCCTTGGTTGGTTTCTTCCTTTTTCCTCGTCGTTCCCCTCGTGCTCCATACCGTCCATCGTGGTATTCAGATACATCTATCACATCCCCATCCCGGAGGATCATTCTCTGTCTCTTAATCATAGTCTCTTGTCCTAACTTTAATATCTTTATCAAGTGTTACGAGGGCTTCTTTCGCCCTCCAGTTTTCTTGACATTTTTGGACCACTATGCTATCATATCTATAGTGTTTTTCCGCTATAGCGGTCCTGCTGGTATTTGCAGATACCAGCTTTTTTATTGTCTTTTTTCACTCAACGAGTATGTATCCCGGTTTCCCGTGTTCTTTACATTTTTCTGCTGCATATCTTTCTGCATCCTCTTCTGTTCCTCTGCAACTGTCGATTCCACTGTTATCTGTCCAACGTATTGTCCATACGTGTTCTCTTTTTTCGCTTCTGGATATCTCTCTAACCATGTCCTTGACATCTTCTTCTGCTACTGTAATTGTCTTATCATAATGATCTAACCTGCAGCTAATCCTCATTGTCGGTCGACCACAGAACATCTCCAGATATGCAATTACCCACTGCCCCTCCGGATTGGAAAATCGTAACCAATAGGCATCTGCTCTATTGGCTTTTTCGTATGCTGTGTTTTCAATCGGTGGTAATGTGTATGAACAGTATTTTTTCAATAGCTCATAGAACTGTGTTTTATTCGCTTTTATCGTTCTCACTTCATCACTCCTCTGAAAATTTATAGAATGCGACACAACACATATCGTCTATGTATCCCATCAGCTTTAGGATTCTTTCGTCTTTATCAATTCTTTCGTCTTGAAACAATCTGTGGTACTTGAACTCGACGAAATTATCAAGAATCGCCTCTGCCAGATCATAGAGCGTGTTGTTGGTTGCTGTGATACAGCAACGATCGCCAAAGAATGGCTCTATGGTCTTGTCATATAATCTTTCAAGTTCTTCCTCTCCTTTGATTTGTAAGAAAATTTTTAACTTACCCTCATCGATAAGTGATGTCCTAATCATTTCCTTTCTGACTTGTTTCATTTTTATTTCTCCTTCCAATTTGCGAGTGCAAACAGCGTTATCCACGCTGTCGCCAGTGTGCCAGTTGCAAGCTGGAAAAGTCCCGGTGTTTTCGACAGACCGAATGTAACAAGTACTACTATCAGTATTCCTACTGCCAGTATGGTCATTGTTATTAATCCGATGTTTTCCACAATTTTAATAAACTTATCCACTGTTACTTCTCCTTTCTTTTGAATCCATGATTGTTCATCACTTCATCTAATCTTGCATCTATCATCTCTCTTACTTTTTGTTGCTCTAGTTCGTCTTGTAGATACAATTCTCCATTGATTCTGATTTTCTTGACAATCTGCAATCCACAGCTTTTCATTTCAATCTCCTCCTTTTTTCAATATATGATGCACGGATTGTACTTTTTTCGTGCTCATATCTAATATGGAAGATTCAATTGTGTGAAGCATTTTTTGTTTCAGCCTACTTTTTCTCCTTCTATGCTCTCTTCAACTCTATTTTTGTAAAAATCATATTTAACATATCTCTTGCTCATCTTCCTCACCCTACTTTCTTCTCCAAACTCTCTCCTCTTGCTTCTACCTCTCGCTGATGCGTCAGTAGTGTGATGGCATCTCTTGTCAATAGGTAGATACCCGTCAAATCAATCTGCTCTGCTATGCCCACCATCCTCTTGATTTCCTGTTTTTTCTTTTCTTCTAAGTTCATCATGTGTTTCACCTCTTTCTCTTGTAATAATTGTTTGTTTCTCCTATACTTTTCTTATAAGCTCATTTCTGAGTCCAATACTTTTATAGGCAAAGGAGATTTCCATGAAAAATATTTTTGACTCGTTAAGTATTTCCGATACGATTCAGCTTTTTGGCATTATTGCATCGTTTGTTACCAGTATTATTGCTATAGTTATTTCTGTGATAACTCTTCGACAGAATTCAAAAATGATAGAGTCTGCATCTCGTCCAATTATCTCTTTATATATAGATGCTATTACCGTTTGCGAGCAAACAAGTTACTTTGTATTGAAAAACTTTGGTGCATCTCCTGCTAAGATAGTTTCTTTTGAATATGATTCTGTTTTAAAAGAAACTCGTCAAAAATTTTCTCTTCTCTCTTCCCAGTTTGATTACATCGAAGGTATTGTTTTAGCCCCTGGGCAGTCTAAGTTGCTTGAATATGACATGACCAGACTTCCTGTTGATGACGTAAGTTTCAACATCAAATATTCTTTCGGAAATATCTTGTATTCTGAGGAAGTAACTTTAAACGTTAAAAAATACATACATCTCCCTGTTACTCGTAACAGTTCTCATGTCCTTTCTGAAAATGAACGCGAGGTTCAAACTTTACGTGAAATGCTTGAGCGTTCTATGTAATAGTTGTGTCTTTTATTATTGAGGAAATCGTATCTTCTAAAATGTTTTTCGCAGTGCCAACAGTTACTTTGTTCTCACGCATAATTTCTATGATTTCTTCAATAATCTGATTTACTTTTTCTCCTTCTATGCTCTCTTCAACTCCATTTTCGTAAAAATCATATTTAACATATCTCTTGCTCATCTTTCTCACCTCGCTTTGTTGTTTGTGAGATTATGATACATCTCATAAGCAATATTGTCAATGTATTTTTATTGCTTTTGTGATTTTTTGTTGTTTATGAGATATTTTTATTGACTTGTAGATATGTGTGGATGTATAATTTATTACAAGAAAGGGGTGACTCATTTGAAGGATAGGTTGAAAAAGTTGCGCAAGGAGCTAGATTTAACTCAACAAGCATTTGCTGATAAAATAGGAATGAAGCAAAATACGATTGCTCAATATGAAATGGGGCGCACAACGCCTAGTGATGCTATTGTTTTTTCTATATGTAGAGAATTCAATGTAAACGAAAATTGGCTTCGGACAGGAGAAGGAGAAATGTTCGAACAGATGACAGAGCAACAGAAGATTCTGAAATATACCGCTCTGTTATTAAATGATAAGGATTCCGTTGTTGCAAACGCTATCCAAACATTAATCGTTACGTATGAACAGTTGGATGATACAAGTAAAGCAACGTTAGAAAAGATTGCTCTGCAATACATTGAGCATTTAAAAAAGAGTCAGTAAAAAACTGACTCTTCATAATTACTTCTCTAGGTAGTTCTGGATAAATATAAGTACTTCTCGTACTTTCTCCGGCGATTGCCTTTGAAGTAATTCAACAATAAAGTTGATATCTCGTTGTTTCGTGTAATCATCTTTATTCATATGTATCCCTCCCAGCAGCAAGAACACGTTCGAAATTCCTAATTAGATAATACAACACGTATTATTTGAAATCAATACATTTTCCGAACATTTGTTCTTTTTCTATTATCTTACACTTATTAAACAATAGAATTGCTGGAAACTTATGGGATTTTTCGCAATCGTCCACTATAGTGGACACTTATTTGTAATCCGATTCATATAGGTCCGAAATTCTACATTTTAGACCTGCTGCCAGTTTCTCCAGTGTATGGAGCGTTGGGTTTGAATTCTCTGGCATTGTTTTATGAATTGTTGATTTTGCCAAGCCGGTCATGATTGAGACTTGGCGTACAGACAGATTTCTTTCGTACATGATTTGTGATAATAGTATTTTCATGCTGTTATTATCTGTTGCTGATGAAATAATATGTCTGGAAATTTATGGTATAACCGCAGTAAGCGATTATATATGGTACAGTGTTTTTAAAATTGGAGTGAAGATAAGAAAGGTGCGTTACATGAAACACAAAGAACAATTTCAAACAATATACGATCTTCTTTTCGGTGGGCTTGCAATTGTAGCTGTCTACTTTGCTGTATGCGACATGACAACCGGATGTTCTGCAGTCCAACGTAATATTGACTTTGTAATCAATTTAGTTTTTATCGTAGACTATGCGTTGAGATTACTGATTTCAAAAAATAAAAAGGAGTTTTTCCGGAATAACATACTGGATTTAATTGCAATTATTCCGTTCAATTCTCTCTTTAAAGTATTCAGAGTGTTTAAAATCTTCAAGATGTTGAAACTTTTGAAACTTGCAAAAGCATCTGCACGATTTGGCAGACTGTATAAACGTGTGAAATTCTTCTTTGACCTGAACGGATTTAAGTACATGGTTGTATCAACTTTGATTTGCATTATAATTGGTGGAATCTCTATACATTATGCGGAAGGCATGAGTTTTGTAGATGGCTTTTGGTGGAGCTTTGTCACCGCAACAACTGTTGGGTATGGTGACATTTCACCGTCAACCATTCCTGGAAGAATCATAGCAACCATTCTGATGATTGTCGGAATTGGTTTGATCGGTTCTCTTACAAGTACAATCACTGCTCTGTTTTTCCAAAAACATGAGCAGAAGTCTGACACCACTCAGGATATGCTGATTAAATCTATTCAAGAGCAACTAGATAATTTTGATAGTCTTTCAGACGATGATTTGAAAACAATATGTAATACATTGGTTTTTCTTCATGAAGAAAACGAACGTAACAAATAACTAAAAAAACCGCTCCTTCGCCAAAAGGAACGGTCCGGTGAACGAGAACACACGCCAATGTGCTCTCCAGGTTCTCTGAAGAGATACCTTATTCTTGATCCAATGAATATTGTATCATCTTCAAAGCAGTCTCGCAAGCGGAACACTTGTTCTTTGCTGGCTGTTATTTTTATATTTATTTTTCATAGATTTTAAAAAGGGGATGATAATATGGCTGAATTAGCAGTCAATCAATCGCAAGATTTTCGTATTGGAGCACTGTATATCCGTGTTTCTACACACGATCAAGATGAGCTGTCTCCTGACGCTCAGAGCAGGCTTGGTCTTGAATATGCAAAATCTAATAATATTGTAATTCCAAAAGAATTCGTTTTCGTTGAGAGTGTTTCTGGCCGCAAAGCCAAAAACAGGCGCGAATTTCAAAAGATGATAGGGATTGCAAAATCTCCGGAGCATCCAATTGATGTAATCGTTGTTTGGAAATTTTCCAGATTTGCTCGTAACCAGGAAGAATCCATTGTGTATAAGAGCATGCTAAAAAAAGATAATGTAGATGTTGTTAGCATCTCTGAGCCTCTTATTGATGGTCCTTTTGGTTCTCTTATTGAGCGAATCATTGAATGGATGGATGAATACTACTCTATCCGCCTATCTGGTGAAGTTTTGCGAGGAATGAGAGAAAAAGCCCTTCGGAATGGATATCAGATTTCTCCGCCTCTTGGATATTCGGCTGTTGGAAATGGCGATCCATTTGTGATCAATGAGAAAGAATATGAGATTGTCAATTACATTTTCGAGCAATTTGATTTGCACGATAAGGATTCTACCTCTATTGCCAGAAAATTAAATGAGCTTGGATATCGCAGTAAGCGTGGAACGTTTTTTGAAAAGCGGACAGTTGACAGAATCCTTCAAAATCCTTTCTATTATGGATTGGTTGTATGGAATGATACTTCTTTTTTAGGCTCTCACGAGGTCAGACTTGAAAAAGAACGTTATGATCAGCGCATGAAAAAGATTCAGCAGCGCCACCGACCAATGAAGATGCGAAACGTTTCAACTTGTAAGCACTGGTTATCCGGAATCGTGAAATGTGGCTATTGCGGTGCTAGTATGAGTTATTCAAAAACCGGACATTCTCCGTTTTTCCAGTGTTGGAAGTATTCGAAAGGATATCATAAGGAGTCCTGCGGTATTTCTGAGAAAAAGCTTATATCTGCTGTGTATGAGTATTTTGAAGATATTCTAAATGGATCGGATTTTTCTTATACTTATTGTGTTCCTACTAATCCGGAATCTGAGGATAAGAAAAAATCTATCCTTGCTGAATTGGAGAAGTTAAGCACCCGCGAAGAGCGAATCAAAATGGCGTTCGAAAATGAGATTGATACGTTAGAGGAATATGCAGAAAATAAAAAGCGTTTGAAGGAGAGCAGGTCTGCGCTAGAGAAACAGCTTGAAGAATTACAAAATGTTCCTCAAGATCCCGTTCTGAAAAAGGAGGAAGCTCTCTCCAAGGTACAGAATGTATACGATGTGATAACGGATCCGGATATCGATTATGAAACAAAAGGAAGCGTGATTCGCGATATCATAGAATCCATTACATACGATAAGGATAACCAAAAACTTGAGTTCGTTTTTTATATGACATAAGCAGAAAACCGCGTGTTTGTGCGGTTTTCCGCTGTGTTATAGGTTACAGCCTTTTGGTGGTCCAGATGGAGAACTGGCTGCATCTATGAGATATTTGTCCCAAAGATATACTATGCCGTATAAGGAAGTAACAGGCATATTGACTGATATTGGAACGGAAGAACTGGCCCATATGGAAATGGTGTGTGCTATAGTGCATCAATTAACCAGAGATTTAACTCCAGAACAGTTAAAAGAATCAGGATTTGATAAGTATTATGTTGATCACACATTAGCACTTTGGCCTCAAGCTGCCAGCGGAGCCCCTTGGACCGCTACCTACTTTCAATCTAAAGGAGATCCGATAACTGATTTGCACGAAGATATGGCAGCAGAACAAAAAGCCCGTACTACTTATGATAATATTTTACGCCTTGTGAAAGACCCAGAAGTATGTGATCCTATACGCTTCTTAAGAGAGCGAGAAATTGTTCATTATCAACGTTTTGGTGAAAGTTTAAGAATTGTGCAGGATAATTTAGATAGTAAAAATTTCTATGCAATTAATCCTGAATTTGATTAATGCTTCAGCTCTAATCTAAATAAGAAAAGTAGCCCTTACTTCTGTCTGTAAATTGACATTTGTAAGAGCTACCTTTTTATTTAGAAGATTTTCCAAGTTTCACATCTACTGTTTTTTCGGTCCATTCTCCATTGTTTTCAGGAACTTGAATTGTTACGGATACCGTTTTTCCACTTTCATAGTATCCTAACTCTTTCTGTAGTTCCTCCATACTATTAACTGTTGTTCCGTTCAGTGCTGTAATAACATTACCTTTTGTAATGCCAGCTTCTTCTGCCCCGCCGCCTTTTACAATTTCAGCAACATAAACACCTGTAGGCATATTATATTTTTCAGCACTTTCTTCTGTTACATCATATCCTTTTACACCAAGGTATCCTTTTTTCTCTTCAGAAACCTTATGTTTTGTTTCTTGATTCATCAGATTATCAATAATGTCAGAAACATCACTAATTGGTATTGCATATCCCATTCCTTCAACTGTTGTACTTGCCAATTTAGAAGAATTAATACCAATCACTTCGCCATTTGCATTTACAAGAGGACCGCCACTATTTCCAGGATTGATTGCAGCATCTGTCTGAATTAATTTTACACCGGTTTCTTCAGTCTCACCTGTTTGCTCGTTAGTTGTAGTACTTTCTCTATTTACTGCACTGATAACACCTGTCGTAACTGACTGTCCATATCCCATAGCATTTCCAATTGCAATAGCTGGCTCACCAACCTGAAGAGCTGTTGAATCTCCCAAAGTTGCAACCGCGATTTTTTCCATTGTTTCCGAAGAAATCTGATCCAATGGGACAGCAATCACAGCAAGATCATGCTCTGAATCCGTTCCTTTTACATCCGCATCCACACTTGTATCATCATCAAATGTAACCGTTAAAGATTCGTTATCGGCAATTACATGATTGTTTGTCACAATAAGAAGCTCATTATCTGTTTTCGCAATAATGATTCCGGTTCCGCAACTTTCGCTCTGATATTGAGATGTTTGTCCCCAAAAATTCTGTACTTCCTGAACACTCATATTCGTAATTGCAACAACTGACGGCATTACATCATTGACAATTGAAGAAACATCTGAAGTTACAACACTGGATGATTTTGTAACAGCTGTCGTCGTTGTTTTTACATCACTATTTGAACTTTTATTTAATCCTAATATATTAGTTCCAATATAACTTGTTGATAAGAATACACCTGAAGAAACAATTCCAAAAATAATTGCTAATCCAATCACGGCTATCACTTTTGTTATTTTTTTCGGTTTTTTTTGGTGATTAGGTTCTCCCTGTGAATAATTATTTTGAAACTGGTTATCATCCGGATTATAATAATTATATTGATTTTCCATATCAGTTCCCTCTTTCTCTTGTATTTTATAATGATATAATAATCATTCTTTGTGATGATTTTGTGTTCAATGTATAAAAAAACTTTGTTTAACTAAATGACTCCTTTTCCAATAGCAAGATAACAACCCTATATTGTACTCTCGTTATTAGAAAAGGAGTTTTTATATACTTTCTTATTTTTTTCTACAAATCAATAAACTCTATATCATATTTTTTCTTAGAAGATTTTTTATTAGCTGCTTTTTTATTTTTCGTTTGTGGTAATGGTTTTGTTTCATATGATTCATCATCGTAATCATCAAATTCATCATAATCATCATACTCATCATCCATAAAAGCATCATGGTCTTCTTCCATGTAATCATCATATTCTATTTCATAGTCATCGTCTTTGCGTATAAATTGTTCGCGTGTTTTCTTTTTTGGCAAATCATTTTTTTCATCATAATCATCATATAATTGATTAAGTTCGTCCGTTACATTTCTTAATTTAGATGCTATAACAATAATTATGATCAACATAATTATGATAATTGCCACAATTATAATTGCAATTTTTAATAGATTATCTGACACTTCATTCTTAATCTGATCTAGTAGCTGTCCCTTCTCTTTTGTCTCCTCTGCTTTCTCAGAAGTACGCTCTACATATCTTTGATATGTTTTATCAGTTGTATCGTATTGATAAAAAGCAATCTGTCCAGAAGGTCCTAATGCATTTACCAGATAAAAATCTTTATTTTCGCTATCCTGCCAAACCGGAAAAACAAGTCCGTTCATATCTAATGTTGTTTCTCCAAATGTTTTAGGCAATTTATCTGTATTAGAAGCTTCTCCTAAAACATAAATATACTGATCATTTATTAACTGTACCTGTTCAGCCAGTACAAAATGATTGTCTGATTCATCATACATTGCATAAACCGGATCACTGTCACCTGATTTCAAATATACAAATTTAATTCCTGAAGCATCTTGTACAACTGCATTATAATCTGCACCACTGTAATTCACAGTTGTTCTGGAAAATCCTACAGGTATTAAAGCATCTGTAAAATCATTATAAATTGTATACTGTACTCCTGAGAGTTCAATCACTCCATCTCCACCGCTTGCCAGTACTTGTTCTGATGTGCCTGCAGCTACAACTGTAATATTAGTTGAAACATCCGGTAAATATAAGGTCTCATCTGAAAACAGATATGCTGTAGATCCAGCACTCTGAAGCACTGTATTCCCCTCGCCTATACATTTAAATACTATTGTGTAATTTAAACTTGTTTCTGTACCTGTTCCTGATGCATTTAAAGAAACTACTCCTTCTCCACCGCTTGCATTATCGCCACCTACGAACTCTAACATAGAGCTATCATAATTTAATGTCAGACTTCCATCTCCTATCGGTTCCCCTGCTGTGCTAATAGAAACCGGAATTGTAATTTCCTCTCCAACCTTACCTGTAACATCTGTCATTTGTACTGTTCCTTCAGCAGCAAAACTTATAATCCCATATGCGAGAAATACAGTAAGTACTGTTACTAAAGTCGTATACACTCGGCTAACAAATTTTTTCATCACCTTTTCATCCTCTCATTAAGTATTTTAAACAGTTTATTTAATATCCTGCACCTGTATCACTTTGGCTTGAATCGTAGCCGTAATTATAGTCACCGCCATAGTTATTTGAATCATTATAATCCGTCTGACCCGGATCAGATGTTGTACTATCGTCATAATTAATTCCATCACCATAACCTTGATTTGATCCATCATACCCTTGGTTACTATAATCAGTGTATCCGTCATTATAATAAGAATCCGAACTGTCTGTCGTACCCATACTGCCATTTTGACTTATACTTTCAAGTTCACTGTTGATAGCTGATAAAGTAGATGACGGTGTATATCCATCTTCACCAAATAAATACTGATGCAAAATTTTTACATTACTCTCTAATGTCAGAGGAACAACAACATTTCCTGCATCTTCATAATCCATAGTATCTTTTACTTCCGGAAAACCGGTAGTATCTGCCAACTGATACTTCATAGCATCCTTTGCATAAGCCAAAATTTCTTTTAACGTAAAGTTTGTTTCTATTTTAGGAAATACTTTATCAATAATCTTATTTATTGTTGCCAAATCTGCCTGCTGAGCTTTTTCTGCTATTTTAGCCAATACTAATCTTTGACGCTCTGCACGTTTAAAGTCATCCCCTGCTGTATAACGGATTCTAGCATACGCTGTAGCCTGCACTCCACTTAAAGTCTGAAGACCCGAATGTTCTACTGCAACTGTATTAACACCTGTATTTTCAATTATTTCCATTATATATCCATTTAAATATTCAACTTCTTCATCTGTTACATCAATATCAATTCCACCCAGTGCATCAATCACATCAACTAAAGCACCAAAATCAACGGTAACGTAATGTTGTATATCTAAATCCAAATTCTTATTCAACATAGCGATAGCCTGTTCTGCCCCACCAAATGAATATGCTGAATTTGCCTTATTATATGTTCCGTCTTTTTGCTGTAATAAAGTGTCTCGATATACAGATGAAATCTTTACTTCTTTTGTTTCCCTATTTAAACTGGCAACCATAATTGTATCGCTTCGTTCACCCATTTCATCATTATTTGCTCTTTTATCCAGACCAAACAGTGCAACATTTAAATATCCAGATTCATCATAAGACAATTCATCTGAAATACTAAGGGCATCAACATCCAATTTTGCAACATTGAGTTTTCCCATCTTGCTTCCAAAATAAGCCACACCGACAATTGCAACAATAACAAAAATCAAAAGTACAACGCAAATTCCAACTAAAACTTTTTTACCGGTTGTCATGCCTCTTCTCTTTTGATTTCTTCTTGTATTCTGAGCTTTTTTTCTATTCGTTTGTTTTCTCATTTTCTGATTTGACACAGAACGATTATTTCGCTTTGACATACTATTTCCTTTCTTCTTACCGTTTGTACTAAGCTGATTGATATCATACATGATTTTATTTAAAACATCAATCTATTTTCTCCCAATATCTCTGATTCATTGTACATTTTTTAATCAACCACATCGGTAACTGACTATATTTTCTTCCAAGACAGTAACCCATATATTTAAATGCACTCTGCAAAATCAATTTAATAATAAGCCACGGCTTTTTAATTTTAATTAAATAAGTCATTGTATTTTTAACCAGACGCATTCCTTCTGATTCTGATTTAATGTTTTGAAATACTTCTGGGTGTTCAACTTGCGAAACAGCAAGATCAAAATTTCTCTGGAATTGTTGCTTACAATTATAATTATGTGAATGAATCACTTTCGCTTCTGCCACATACTTTACTGATCTGCCTGATTGAATAATTTTAGCAGCCATAATCATATCTTCATTAAATATTGTTTTTTCTTCAAATCCCCCCAATGATTCATAAACCGATTTCCTGTATGCTGCACATACATCTGAACAAAAATATGTCTTAATCCCTAATGTTTCTAAATCTTCCAATGATTTTATTCTGCTCTGTTCTGGATAGTTAAATGCTCTTGTATATCGCTCAATCACATTACATTTACTATTCGGTAATTGTCTCGCATAAGCAGCTGCAATCTTTTCATTATCAAATGCTTTTACTAATTCTTCAATTAAATATTCGTTCACCGGCATAGCATCCTGAGTCATATAAACGATAATATCTGCATGGGATTGCATTGCTCCTTCATGTCTGGTGCCCCCATGATCAAACTGTTCCGGCTTTATTTTTGAAATTCGGATTTTATCACTTAAATTTTTTAATTCTTTAGGGAATATACCCGTTTCTGTATCAATAATATGAATTTCATGAATCGGATAAGTTTGCTTTAACAATTTTTTCATCAAATAGACAACTGATTCGTCTGGTCGATATGTCGGAATAATTATATCTACACTTTTATTCATTTCGCACCTTTTCATAATATCTTATATTATAACATTACTTATGTGTAATTGACTTTTATTTATCAATATGCATTCTTATTAATAAATCCTTTAAGAAACGTTAACAGGATTATCTTGATATCAAATCCCAATGTCCAATTTTCAATATAATATAAATCATATTCTATACGTTTACGAATAGATGTATCTCCACGATATCCGTTCACCTGTGCCCATCCTGTCAATCCTGGTCTGACTTGATGTTTTATCATATATCGCGGAATCTCTTCTTTAAATTTTTCTACGAATAGTGGTCTCTCCGGACGAGGTCCGACAAGACTCATATCACCTTTTAATATATTGAACAATTGTGGTAATTCATCAATACTTGTTTTTCGAATAAATTTTCCTATAGGTGTCACACGTGGATCATTTTTAACAGTCCATCCTTTTTTCTCATCTTTTTCTTTCTGTACAACCATAGAACGGAATTTGTACATATAAAACGGCTTATTCTTTAGTCCTATACGTTCCTGTTTAAAGATCAATGGTCCCGGATCGGTTACTTTAATTATAATTGATACAACTAACATAACCGGAGAGAACAAAATAATTGCAACTAACGCGCCGAATATATCCATCGACCGTTTCATAAAACGATTGATCCAGTTATTTAAAGGCACATGTCTTATATTAATAACCGGAAGTCCTTGAATGTCTTCTGTATAAGGTTTTGTAGGAATAATATTATTATAATCGGGAATAAACTTTGTATGAACTCCCGATTTTTCACACATATTGACAATTTTTCTTAATTTGTTATATTCGTCTAACCCCAATGTAATTACAATCTCATCAAGTTTATTTTCAGGAAGAATAATTTGTAAATCGTCTGTACAGCCAATTACATTAATTCCTTTATATTCTGAACCTATTTCAATACTGTCATCCAAAATTCCTCTTATTTGATATCCCCATTCAGGGTTTGCTTTGATTCGATCTATATATTCTTCTGCCGCATTACTATATCCTACTAAAATAATGTGCTTTAGATTATACCCATTTTTTCGTATTTTACGTAATATTATACGTACTAAATTTCTTTCCAGAACTTCTCCAAATACATCAACTACACCGAACACAAAAAGCATTGTTCGAGATATATTAGGCTGTTTTATAACGTATAATACAACAATCAATGCCATAACACCGATTATATTTGCTTGTAGAATTCTCCACGCTTCCAGTCTTCTACCAAGAACCCGCTTAGGAACATACAGTTTAAAAATATAATATAGCATCAAAAATCCAGGAACAATCCCCCATAACCATTTCATATATTCCTGCAAAGACAGATACCATTCATCTAACTCAAATATACCACTCCGAAAACGGATATACCATGACAACGCATAAGCTAATATGATTACAATTCCATCTAGTACAACCTGAATTTGATTCAGCAATTTTTGATTTTCTTTAATCATTTTATTTTAACCTCTTATTTTTTACGTAATATATAATCTAATAAAGCATTCACCTAATTTTCTAATTACACTATCTGCTATATAATACAACATTTTACTCTATTGAACAAGTAAAAACACTAATTTTACACACATTCCTTCATTGTTTCGTAACATTTATGTAAAAAATATAGTTTTTATAAATAATTTTGCTTTTTTATAGATTCTAAAAAAGAGATTTGTTATAATGCAATAAGATTATGCTTAAAAGTGAGGATATTATGAAAGTCACAATAATTATTCCAAATTATAATGGAAAACATTTTATGGAGCCCTGTTTAAAATCTTTAGAGGCACAAACATGTAAAGATTTTCAAATTCTTGTTGTTGATAATCATTCAACAGATGGAAGTCTTGAATATATGGAACAATATTATCCCGATATTGAAGTGATTGCTTTAAAAGAGAACTATGGATTCAGTACTGCTGTCAATACAGGTATACGTCATGCACAAACACCTTACGTAATTCTTTTAAATAACGATACTACTGTTGACGCCAATTATGTAGAAGCTATGATTCAGGCCATAGAAGAATCTCCTTCTATTTTTTCTGTCAGTAGTAAGATGATTCAAATGTATCATCCTGATCTCATTGACAGTGCCGGAGATTTGTATACCGTTCTTGGTTGGGGTGTATGTAGAGGTGCAGGTCGGTCTGTTCAGAATTACCAGAATACCGACAAGATTTTTTCAGCTTGTGCAGGAGCTGCCATTTATCGCAAAAAAGTTTTTGAAAAGATTGGTTATTTTGATGAGTCACATTTCGCTTATTTAGAAGATATTGACGTAGGTTATCGTGCAAAAATATATGGCTATCAAAACACTTATTGCCCTACAGCTCTTGTGTATCATGTTGGAAGCGGAACAAGCGGTTCTAAATACAATACTTTCAAAGTAAAGTTATCTGCAAGAAATAGTATTTGGCTAAATTATAAAAATATGCCATTCTTTCAGCTTTTATTAAATTTCATACCACTTGTCATCGGTTATTTTGTAAAATATTTATTTTTCTGTAAAATCAATTTTGGCGATGATTATAAGGCAGGATTAAAAGAAGGTTGGGAAAAACGTAAATCTTGCAATAAAGTTCCTTTCCGCATGAGACATCTTGGCAATTATATAAGAATCGAACTGGAGCTTATAAAAAATACTTTTTCTTATATTTCTGACTGGATTCAAAGGAAACTATTAAAAAACTAACTAACGCAAATTTGGTTTTATATATTCCCTGCAAAATAAAAATCAGTACACGAATCAAATATCTCCGTGTACTGATTTTTATTTATTAATTAAATTTTCCCATAAATCCCGGATATTCCGCATGTCCGGTTGTAAAGACATCTCCATTTACTGTAATATGGATTTTATCACTTCCATACGCATCTAAAAATGTATTACAAATACTTCCTACAATATAGTATTCTGCTGAAGTACCTAACGTTTTAATATAAGTATTAAATTTATCAGAAAAATCCAACTCTAATAATTTTTCATTATCTTTTTCAAATTCTTTAAAACTTAAAAGCGAAACATCTACAGGAAGCACTCCCTTATCGACCAATGCTTTTAACACTTCATTTGACGATAATGATTCTACTGCCACCTCTTCACTTTCAAATCCAGAAGCATCAGCATTACTATAATATACTTTTATGTTGTTACCTGTTTGAACAGAAACATTTTGTTCATCTGGAATTTGCTGTTGCTCTCCCTCTTGTTTATCAGCATTTTCTTCCGTCGATACATCTTTATTTTGCTCTGTTTCATTAGTTGTTTCGACATCTTTTGTCTGTTCTGTTGAATTGGCTTTATTTTCTTTTGAATCTGCTGTTTTGCCACATCCTGAAATTAATGCCATCACAACAAGACCTATAATTATAAGTTTCCCTTTTTTCACTATTTATCGCCCCTTAACTTCAATTAAAATAATTTATTAGGATATATTCCTGTTTCAATTAAATTATTAATTGCATTGACTACATCCACTTTATCTTCTTTGTATGTCACTCCAAACCACTTATCTTTAGACTGCAATACAAGAACTGATAACTTCTTTTCTTCCAAAAGCCCCCCTATAATTGTTGGAAGTAAGTATTCAGCTTTCAAATCTGTTGCATCCACATTTTCTAAAAACTCTACAAACCCATTTTCTAAAATAGTAAAGAAATCTGGGCGTAATCCCCACATGTTCATAGAAACCGGAGAATTCACATCAATTTTCTGATCTCCACTTTCGCTTTTAACAACAGCCCCATCTTCTGTTTTCTCGATATCGTGTGTTTCATTAATTTCTACCAACATATTAGATTCATTAACTTTGCACACTCCTCTTGTTACAGTTCCATTGTCACTCAAGGTATTTTTCAGTACGAAGCCCACCATGCAGATTTCATCTTTCACGCTCTCTTTGGTTAAATAATCGTATGCTTCTTTAAATGCCTGTTTTCCATAATAATCATCCGCATTGATTACCAAAAATGGTGAATCCACAACATCTTTACAACACAAAATTGCCTGTCCTGTTCCCCATGGTTTTGTTCTTTCAGCAAATGTTTCTTGATATTTCTCCGGAATATCATCTAATTCTTGATATGCATAGTCAACATCAATAACTTTTTCAATACGATTTCCAATTACTTCTTTAAAATCTTTTTCAAGATTTTTTCTAATTACAAATACAACCTTATCAAACCCAGCTTCCATTGCATCATAGATAGAATAGTCCATAATAATTTCACCATTTGGTCCTACTGGCTCTAACTGTTTAATTCCTCCTCCAAATCTGCTCCCGATTCCTGCAGCCATAATTACTAATGTTGCTTTACTCATTTGTCTTCTTCCTCCTACTTCCTTTATGTTTTTTAATTTAACAAGCTTATCATTCTCCCAAGCCAGCCTGCACAATCGCTATCATTTCCTCTAATGCTTTTTCTTCATCTTCTCCATCACAAACAATTGTAATTTCATCTCCGCTTTTAATACAGGCTCCCAATATGCTCAATACACTTTTTGCATTTGCTGTCAGTTCACCAGTCCTAGTCGCTTTTTCAATTGTAATCTTTGCGCCAAATTGCATGGCTGTTTTGCAAAATAAACCAGCGGGGCGTAAATGCAATCCTGTTGGATTTTTAATTATCACTTTTCCGCTTACCATTTTTTGCCTCCCTATTTTCCTCTTTTGTCTTATTATCAATCTTTGTTTGAACTATCTGTCGTCTTATTATCTATGCTGCTTGATTTTTCAGCTCCACTTTGGTCAGATACATCCGTCTTTTCTTTTAACATAATCCTTACACTCGGCTGCTCTGTCAGAGTTACTCCCGTAGCGGTTTCTATTGTCACTGGAACATCATACTCTCCTTCAGCTGTATAATTTTTCAAATCAATTGATGCTGCATTTTTTATATCTAATGTTGCAAGTTCCTGCTCTAAACCGGTAAATGTAAGTACCAGATCCTTCTCCGCTTCAAAAGAAACCTTAAATTTATCAGATAAATTTTTAACTTGTATTGATTCTACTGGTAATTCTATGGTTTTTGTTCCTTCTTGTTCAATTAGAATTGTTACAACTACATTGTTAGCTGTTTCGTCAACCAAAGATACTTCTTTTGGAAGAAACGGAGTAATGTCAATCGTATATTCTTTTTTACCATGTTCATCTGTTATATCTATCTGGTCTGCCGGAATATTAATGCTATCTATCTCAGCTAAAACATCTTCTGTACCACAAATCTGTACACTTTCTGGTTCTACGGTCATTCCAGTATAAATATAACCTGCTTTCGGTTCCCCTGATACTGCAAAGTTTAAGCCTACATTTTTGGTATTCAGCATCTGGACATTTACGCTGATTCCTTTATCTCCAAGATTATTACTTAATTTTGTTTGATCTACAGCATTTCCATTTGAATCATAACATATCAATTCTGCATCTACAACATCACTCTCTGACATTCCTGATATATCTATCTTAGCCACAACTTTTTCAATACTATCAATCAGCGTTTCCGAGCCTCGCAATGTTACCTCTTTCGGATTTGTTGTCATTTCTCCAACCACATATCCGTCCCTAGGTGTTCCGTTCGTACTGACAGATATAGGAAATTTTTTTCCGGTAACATCTTGAATATTAACTTCTATATTTCTCGGATTCGTATCTACAGATTGTATATTTGCTTCATACCCTTTTACTGTTGCTGTTATCGGAACCATATAAGTATTCACATCCATCTGACTCAAATCAGCAGTCGCTGAAATCGACTCTCCGCTAATTTTTGAAATCAAAGAACGTTTTGCATATACTGTTACATTTACTTTCTGAATATCATCTACAATCTGATATACTTTTCCTTTATTTGTAACAACATCATCATTTATTACAGTAATGGGAATATCTCTGTATACAGCACTCACAACTGGATCATCTACATTAACAACAATAACCCACAACAAGACTGCAAATAAGAACGCCATAATTTTCAAGCCTATATTTTTGGTCATATTATGCATCTTCATCTTTACGCCGTCCTTTCCGCAGAGAGAACTTTTTCGAATCACCATTTCTGTACTGAATCTGACACAATCGAGTGCCCAAGTAATCCGGAGTGACTCCGCGCACTAATTGTCCTCCCATTGCAACTGATACCTGTCCTGTTTCTTCTGAAACTACAATCACAAGAGCATCACACACTTCACTCATACCAAGTGCAGCTCGATGTCTTGTTCCAAAATCTTTACTTATTTGCATATTATCAGAAAGTGGCAAATAACACGTTGCTGATGTAATACGATTTCCTCTGATAATCACTGCTCCATCATGAAGTGGTGTATTATGTTCAAAAATATTAATTAAAACTTGCGGTGAAACCTTGCAATCTAATTCTATTCCTGTTTTTTCATATTCTGTCAAATGAATAGCCTGCTCTACTACGATTAATGCACCTGTTTTAACACGTCCCATATCAAAACAGGCTTTTACAATGCCATTCACGGTTTCATCAGAGAAACGTTGATTTTCTTTATTCTTATCAAACAAATTGATATTACTTAGAAGATTTTTTTCACCTAGCTTTTCCAATGCTCTTCTTAACTCTGGCTGAAAAACTACGACAGCTGCAATAGCAAGTACATTGATCGACTCTTTTGCCAAGAATAAAATCGTATGCATCTGAAAAATTGCTGCGAACAGAATAAAAAAACCAAGCATAAGCATTCCACGTAACAGCATCCATGCTTTTGTATTTTTTATCCACAGCATAATCTCGTAAACAACAACCGCTATAATTAAAATCTCTACAATATCTGTGATGCCAACAGAAGGGAAGTATGATTCATGTATATATTTTTCCAAAAAAAGGGTTATCCAATGCTGCACATCATCACCTCCCAGAATTATCTTTACCGGCTACTACTTTTTAGCAGTATCATCAATTCCCAATTCTTTATTTAAACTTCTTGTTAAAAGCAAATCCTCTGCTCGTTCATTTCTACCATAATTATTTGTTGTTTCCTGTTTATCATTCTGCTCTATGGACTTCATCCCATCATTTTTCGCATCGTTTGTCTGTCCTGTGATTTGTTTTACATTTTTTTCCGGTGCGGTAACTGCAACTTTTGGAACTGCTTTTACATAATAGTGATACTCATCATCTTCAAATTCCAAGTATTCTGTTCTGCTATAATCCACAGACAAAAATAAAACTTCAAACAACAACCCTACTATTATTGCAAGTATCCCATCAATCAGCATAGATGGGTATGCGATATGGATATTAAACACGACATTTCCAATTACACTGAGCGCTACTGCTGTAAGTACTCCTGCTACAGTTGCAATTTTCCATGCATGATCAATTGAACGAGTTCTCAGCCCGTATACAAGGAGTCCACAGACTATAACTATTACCATCATTAATATCATTTCTTTATTAGAGAAAAACTGTTTAACAAATTTCATCACCATAACTAACAGATTATGTGCCGCTTCTCCTTTAAAAGAAGTTGAACTAATCTTAACAATATGAACCATGTAAAATGAAAAAGCTCCGCATACTGCTGAAATTAAATACAATGGTGTCCCTAACAATCCAATCCCGATTACTATGACAAATGGGATTTTACATGCAAATCCAACCGCAGTTAACAGAATTAACCAAGCCTGGTCTGGCACAAACCGCAGATAAAATATGTACATCAAAAGGAAAAACACACCTGTTATTAACATGAGTCCCAATGACAAAGTATACATATGTGCTAAAATAAGTATTGTAGCTATCAGAGTCATCACTCCTAATGGCAAAAATGCACATATAAGCGCCAACCCAATTGTACAAATTGAAGTAGAAGCTATTTTCAAGAACCCTATATTTGAATTAATCATCCCAAATACTGCTATTCCCAAAGCGAATTGTAATATTCTGATAATATAAAAAGAATATTTTGCATATAATTTCTGAAATTGTTCTCTCCATACCAAAACTGTACTCATGACCTACGCTCCTTTTTTCCATAGTTTTCTAATTTGGACATATCTCTGTAATATCTTTTCACTCGTTGTTTTGCACGATTATGTTTCGATTTATAATAACTACTTGCACACACGCCGTAAATCACAAGAACTATAATATATCCAACAACAACAAGACCCACTAAAATAAGCATCCTAATAATAGTAAGATTTTCAAAAAGTATATCCATTCCACATATAACAGCTAAACCAACAATTATTGCATATCCTAATGTTATCCACAAAATTGTTATCAATGTATTTAAACTGATATAGTCTTTTTTATAATAACTGCTGATTTTTTGATCTTGTTTCGCATTGGTCTTTTCATACGAAGCCATACGAACCATTAATCGTATTCTTTTCTTATCCAGCATTTTACACCCTCCGATATAAACTATTCCAAAACATCATTTTAAGTATAGCATATACTCAGAGTCCTTGTCCAATGCTTATCGTTAAAAAGTAAACTTTTTGAGTCCCGTCCTTTTTCAATACCTTTGCAACCCTATCCATCGTGCTTCCGGTTGTATATATATCATCAATTAATAATACTTTATTTTTTACTTCCCATGTTTTTTTTACGCCAAATGCACCTTTGAGATTTCTACTTCGCTCCATTGGATTTAATATTTTTTGAGGTTTTGTATTACGAATGCGAAATACAGCATTTTCATTTACCGGGATTCCTGATAAAATGCTGAGTTCTTTTGCAATCAGCAGTGCCTGGTTAAATCCTCTTTTTCTTTGTTTTGCTTTATGCAGTGGAATTGGAATAATTTCTTCAATTTCATTTCTATATATCCACTCCCCGTATCTTTTCATCATCTCTTCTGCAAAGATACTTGCATAATATCTCTTATTATGAAATTTAAATTGATAAATCCCTCTTGAAACAGGCTGTTTCTGAATCCACAATCCTCTTCCCTGATCAAATATATGCTTTTGTTTTGCACAATCCCGACAATATTCCTGCTCCATTGTTTCAACAGGCTTGCCACATTTCATGCATCTTGGTTCTTTTATATAGTGGATTTTCATTTTACAAAGATCACAAATTTTTTGATTGGTAATATTACCACAGAAAGGACATCTAGGCGGGTAGACGATATCCAGAAATTTTAAAATTCCTGGATATGCTCCGCCAGACTTGTATAGCGATTTTGCTCGCTTTTGTTTTGTATCATATATTGAAATACGTCTTCACTCCCAACAATTGTCAAACATTTTTTTGCTCTGGTTACCGCAGTGTATAATAGATTTCGATTATATAGCAATTTCGGTCCTTGCAATAATGGGATAATTACTGCCGGATATTCGCTTCCTTGCGATTTATGAACTGTAATCGCATATGCGAGTTCTAATTCTTCCGTTAACTCAAATGGATAATTTATCCTCCTATGTTCATCATATTCAACTTCCACTGTTCTGTCAAAGGTATTGATTTCTGTTACGATTCCCATATCTCCATTAAATACGCCTTGCCCTTTATCAACTGCAATTCCATATTTCGTCCGCACTTCCCATTCTAGTTGATAGTTATTCTTTATCTGCATTACCTTGTCTCCCACACGGAAAATACGTCCGTTAATTTCTTCTTCTGCTTTCCCCGGCTCAGATGGATTTAAATATTTCTGCAAAATAATATTCAATCTTTCAACTCCAAGAAGCCCCTTTCGGGTTGGTGTCATTACCTGTATATCATTTTGTGATGCATTCACATACTTGGGTAATTTTTTCTGAATCAATGTCAGAATTACACGAATTATCGTATCTGCGTCCTGACGTTTCAAAAAGAAGAAATCACGACTTTTATTATCAAGAACAACTGGCTGTCCTGCGTTTATTTTATGTGCATTAACTACAATATCACTTTCTCCGGCCTGGCGGAAAATTTTAGTCAATGTAACTACATGAAAGCGTTCAGATAAAATAATATCTTTTAACACACTTCCTGCTCCAACCGATGGCAACTGATTCACATCTCCCACTAATACCAAACGCGTTCCTACAACAATTGCTGATAGCAACGCATTCATCAATGGTAAATCTACCATCGACATCTCATCAATGATAATCACATCCGCCTCTAAAGGATTCTCACGATTTCTCATAAAGCCATTAATATTACCTTCTTCTTCCGGATTTCCGCTCACCTCTAACAAGCGATGAATCGTCTGTGCTTCATATCCGGTTGCTTCTGTCATACGTTTTGCTGCACGACCTGTTGGAGCAGCAAGCAAGATCTGCATACCTTCACTTTCAAAAAACTGTATCATGGTATTGATTGTAGTTGTCTTTCCAGTTCCGGGACCACCTGTTAATACGATCAGACCATGCTTGATTGATTCAATCACTGCCTGATGCTGCATTGTATCTAACACAAGATTCTCTCGTTCTTCCACCTTCTTAAGTCTTTTTTCTATCATACTTTCCGGCATAGGACAATCAATTGCTAACTCATTCAGCATCCTTGCAACATTTAATTCTAAATAATAATAATGTGCCGGGTAAACTCTGATCTCGCCATTTTTTTCTTTCATGACAGTCTTATGTTCGATACATAAATCCATAATATATTTTTCAACACTGTCGATTTCAATTCCAAGAATTTGCATTGCTTTTCTTGTCAACACTTCTTTCGGCAGGTAAATATGCCCTTCGGCTGTTGCTTGCTGCAGAACATAATAAAGACCACTTCTTATACGAAAATCCGAATTTGCAGAAATACCTATTCTTGTTGCAATCTCGTCTGCGGTTTTGAATCCTACCCCTTCAATATTGTCTGCTAATTGATATGGGTTTTCTTCCAAAATCTGGTAGAGTTTTGTCCCATAAAATTTGAATATCTTCACCGCAAGCGTAGTAGAAATCCCATATTTTTGCAAATATATCATTGCTTTTCGCATATCCTTCTTTTCTTCTACTTGTATTGCAATTTCTCGTGCTTTACGCTCACTGATTCCTTTGATTTCGGCCAATCGTTCCGGCTTTTCCTCTATAATCCGAAATGTATCCTCTTTAAATTTCCGAACAATCCTGCCTGCCAGTGCAACCCCAAGACCTTTTATTGCTCCTGAACCAAGATATCTTTCAATTGACATCAAATCCTCTGGTTCTTTCACTTTATAGCTGCTGACCTTCAATTGTGATCCGTACACATTATGCGTTACAAAATCCCCCTCAATTTCCAACAACTCACCTTCATTAATAAAGTTAAAAGTACCAACGCATGTCACTTCGCCATCTGTTCCTTCTAAATTAAATACCGTATATCCATTTTCATTATTGCGAAATACAATATGCTCTACATACCCGGTTACTATTTCCATTTCTTTCGTTTCTCTCTTCTTATAATTCTCTGCTTCCACCAATATATTCAGCATACTGACCCGTTCCTACCGCAACTACCTTTAACGGATCTTCCGCTGTTATTGTATGAATCCCTGTTTTTTCTTCAATCAACTCTTCCAATCCTCTTAACATAGAGCCACCTCCGGTAAGAAGTATCCCTCTGTCCAGAACATCTGCGGATAATTCCGGTGGTGTCTGTTCCAATACAGAAATAACAGCTTCCACAATCTGACCGCTTATTTCTTTTAAGGCTTCTTCTGTTTCGGAAGATGTTACTAAAACTGTTTTTGGCAATCCCGTCACCAGATTTCGTCCTTTTACTTCCAATTTTTCAATTTCTGCCAGAGGATAAGTTGTACCAATTTTGATTTTTATCTCTTCTGCTGTACGATCTCCAATCAATAAATTATGTTTTTTTCTCATATAACGCACAATCGCTTCATCAAAATCATCTCCTGCAATTTTTATAGAAGTATTAACCACAGTTCCTCCTAAAGAAATAACAGCAATATCAGATGTTCCGCCTCCGACATCAACAATCATATTCCCACATGCCTTGGAAATATCAATCCCTGCTCCAATTGCTGCTGCAACCGGCTCTTCTATCAAATGAACTTCTCTTGCTCCGGCTGCAAATGTAGCTTCTTCCACCGCTTTCTTCTCTACTTCAGTAACTCCACTTGGAACACATATACAAATTCGTGGCTTTTTAAAAGTTCTTCGTCCCAGTGCTTTTAATATAAAATATTTAATCATCTTTTCTGTTATTGTATAATCAGAAATCACACCATGCCGAAGCGGACGAACCGCTATAATATTCCCCGGTGTACGGCCAAGCATCAATCTCGCTTCTTCTCCAATTGCTTTTACTTCATTTGTCTCCCTGTCATAGGCTACAACAGAAGGCTCTTTAATACAACC